>Ga0187780_10000888_pt1 | contig 22361 bp, 16 predicted proteins | sample 1015_Q2_SP10_20__FD_132429 | JGI IMG/M metagenome (GOLD analysis project Ga0187780, IMG submission 132429) | Tropical peat soil microbial communities from peatlands in Department of Meta, Colombia - 1015_Q2_SP10_20_MG | ecosystem: Environmental > Terrestrial > Soil > Wetlands > Peat | place... | reverse complement strand
TAGGTGATGAAGATCTTCTGTCCGAAGATCCGATAGTGCGTCCCGTCGGGAACTGCGCGGGTGCGGATCAAGCCCAGGTCCGATCCCGCCTGCGGCTCAGTGAGATTCATGGTGCCCGACCATTCGCCGCGGATCATGCGCGACAGGAACAGGCGCTTCTGAACTTCACTGCCGGCGTGCTCGATGGCTTCCGCCGCGCCCTGGGTAAGCATCGGGCAGAGCTTGAACGCAAGATTCGACGACGCCCACATTTCCTCGACGGCAGTGCCGAGGATCGCGGGCATCCCCTGGCCGCCGTGTTCCGGGCGGGCGCGCAGCGACCCCCACCCGGCCGCGACGAACTGCGTATACGCCGCCTGATAACCGGCGGGCATGCGCACGCCTTGCGGTGTCCACTGCGCGCCTTCCGTGTCACCGCCTCGATAAAGTGGCGCCATCACTTGTTCCGCGAACCGGGCGGCTTCTTCCAGCACCGAATCGCGCAGCTCAGCGTCGTAGTCGGCGAGCGCCGGGCACGCTTTGAGCTGCGCCTCGTCGACGACCGTCTCCATGCAGAAACGCATGTCGCTGAGTGGCGCGCTATACATGGTCAACCTCAACGTGCGAGCAGACGGCCCGACGAGCCTAACACCGTCGGCGCGCGGCCCGGCCCAATGTGACGGAACGCGGCGCGGCGCCGTAGCCGCGCTACTGTGATCGCACGTGAGGGTCGCCAGGCCCTGCGCAGCATGCGCACCGCTGCTGCAGGCGCGTCGGTCCCCGATTTGACAAGCCGCGGCCGCGCGAACATCATGAATCTGTGATCTCAGGGACGCGCAAGGCGCCGGGCCGGGCCCGTGCCACCTGCGCTCGTCGCCCCAGCGTTGCAACGCCCCCGACCGGTGCGCACTCCGCACCCGGCACGGGCGCGGCCCGCGGGTCACGGTCTTGCGACCCCTAAGAAACGGCGAGGCACGGGCTCGGCGCAGTGCTGTGGCCGGCGGTGGTGAGTAGTCATGGCTGACTTTGAAACCTGGATCCGCGAGCACGGCATTGGCGAGATCGAGTGCCTGGTGCCTGACATCAACGGCATCATCCGCGGCAAGGTGCTGCCGGCTCAGAAGTTCCTGCAGAGCGAGCGGGACCAGTCGCTGCGCATCCCGAGCAGCGTCTACATCGTGACCGTCACCGGGATCTATCCGGAGAGCGAGCACGATCTGACCGCAATCCTGGATCCGGACGTGGTACTGCGCCCGGACCTGAGCACCATCTGCGTCGCACCCGGCTACCAGACGCCGACGGCTTTCGTGATCGCGGACGGCTACCGCGTCGACGGCACGCCGTTCGAAATCTCGCCACGCCAGGTGCTCAAGAACGTGCTCGCGCTCTACGAGGCGCGCGGTTGGCGCGCCGTGGTGGCGCCGGAGCTCGAGTTCTACCTCACCCAGATCAACACCGACCCGGACCTGCCGCTGCTGGCCCCCGCCGGGCGCTCCGGGCGCTCGGAGACGGCGCCGCAGCCGTACGGGCTCGAAGCGATCACCGAGTACGAGGATCTGATCGAGAACATCTACCAGGATGCGGAAACGGCCTCGCTGCAGATCGATACGCTGATTCACGAATCCGGTGCCGCTCAGCTCGAGATCAATTTCAACCACGGCGATCCGGTACGCTTGGCGGACGAGGTGCTGGTGTTCAAGCGCCTGGTGCGCCAGGTGGCGCTGAAGCACAAGGTGTATGCGACCTTCATGGCCAAGCCGATGGCTAACCAGCCCGGCAGCGCCATGCACCTGCACATTTCGGCCGTGGACACGCGCACGGGTCGCAGCCTGTTCGGCAATCCCGACGGCAGCGACAGCGATATGTTCCGGTACTTCGTCGGCGGGCTGCAGAAGTATCTGCCACACGTCGCGCCGCTGTTTGCGCCCAACGTCAACTCTTTCCGGCGCATGCGCCCCAGCTTCAGCGCGCCGATCAACCTGCAGTGGGGCTACGACAACCGCTCATGCGGACTGCGCGTACCGATCTCGCCGCCCGAGAACCGGCGCGTCGAGAATCGCCTGCCCGGCGCGGACGCGAATCCGTATCTCGCGATTGCGGCGTCACTGGTGTGCGGCTATCTCGGCATCACCGAGCAGCTCGAGCCTACGCCGATGGTCGAAGGCAACGCCTATCGCCAGGCGCGCACCCTGCCGCGCACGCTGGAAGCCGCGCTCGATCTGTTCACCAACTGCGCACCGGTGCGCAAGGCGCTGGGCGAGCGGTTCTTCGCGGCGTTCAACCTGATCAAGGAAGCCGAGCTCGACGCCTACCAGGGTGTGATCAGCTCCTGGGAGCGCGATCACCTGCTGCTCAAGGTCTGAGCACCGGCTTCCGCTCAGCCCTCCGGCTCGGACCAGTTGGGCTTGCGCTTCTCCAGAAACGCCGCAGCGCCCTCTCGGGCATCCGCGCTCTGCGCTAGCGCCGCTATCATGCGCTGCGCGAACTCCAACCCAGGGCGAAAATTCTGCTCTCGGATCGAGCGCAGTGCGCCTTTGCCCATGCGCAGCGCGGTCGGCGAGGTGTCACAGATTTTCCCGACCAGCCAGTCGACCTTGCTGTCGAGCTCGGCGGCGGGCACCACGTAATTGACCAATGCGATCCTGAGCGCCTGCTCCGCGTCGATCGGTTCACCCGTCAGACACATTTCAAGGAGCGGTCGTTCCGGAATCACACGCAGCAGGTGCGGAAGGATCATCATCGGGAACAGCCCGACCTTGGCCTCGGGCGTGCCGAACCGGGCAGTTGCGGTCGCCACCGCCAGGTCGCACGCGCACACCAGGCCCAGACCTCCGGCCAGCGCCGCACCGTTAACTCTTGCCACGACGGGCAGCTCGCAGCTCTCCAGGCGCGCCAACAGCGCACCAATCACGCTGCCGGGTGCCGCCGGGTCCGCCGCAAACGGCGCGCCGTCGGCGCTGCGATCGAGATCGGCGCCGGCGCAGAAGGCGCGGTCGCCGCTCCCGGTAACCACGATCGCCCGGCAGTGCGGATCCGCTTCGGCAGCATCCAGGGCAGCGATCAGACCATCCGCTACCGCGCGATTGAGCGCGTTGCGACGCTCCGGGCGATTGATCCAGAGCCAGCGCGCCTGGTTCCTGGTCTCGGCCCGAACGATCTCCGCCACGCGCTCCTCCGGGTCAATGCACGTCGCCAGTGCGGCCAGTCAAGCCGCGATCGGCCGCGCCGTCAAGAACAACCCGCGGTGCACTCGTGCTCGCCGCTAGGCATGATGGCGAGTCGCGCGGTCGGCGCGATCGGCGGACGGGGAATGAACGAGAAGGGTCGATCGGCACTACCGCTTGCTGTGCTCGTGCTCGCCCTCTTTGGCGTGGCGTTCGGGTCGATCTTTGTTCGCCTTGCGGGAGCGCCGGCGCTGGCCATGGCGGCCTGGCGAGTTGGCATTGCCGCGCTGGTCGTCGTGCCGCTGGCCTGGGCGCGCGGCGGCGGTCCGGCGCCAGCCGTGGCGCAGGGTCAGGCGCTGGCAGCCGGGCTCCTGCTCGCGCTGCACTTTGCGACCTGGATCCAGTCGCTCAGCTACATCAGCGTGAGCGCGAGCGTCGTACTGGTGACCACCTCTCCCGTCTGGGTGGTGGTGCTGTCGTGGCTGTTCCGACTCGGCGCCCCCGGTGCGCGCCAGCTGATCGCGGTCGCGCTGAGCGTGATCGGTTCGTCCGTCATTGGCGGCGCCAGTCTGTTGGCCGGTCTGGAGTCGTTCCGCGGCGCGCTGCTCGCACTGGCCGGTGCGATCTGCATGGGAGGCTATCTTCTGCTCGCGCGCGCCTGCCAGCGGCAGCTTGGATTTCTCCCGTTCGTCGCGCGCAGTTACGGTGCCGCGGCGGTAGCGCTCTGGCTCGCAGCACTGCTGTCCGGTACGCCGCTGGTCGGGTATCGGGCGCGCACGTGGCTGGCCTTTGCCGGCGCGGCCGTCGCCTCCCAGCTCATCGGCCATGGGGGCTACAACTGGGCGCTCAGGCACCTGGAGCCGGTGTTCGTCGGCATCGTGCTGGTCGGCGAGCCGGTACTCGCTTCGGCACTCGCCTGGTGGCTGTTCGGAGAACCGATCGCTCCTTCGACCTGGGTCGGCGGCGCTTTGATTCTCGCGGGCGTCGTCACCGGTTTCGCGGCCGGCTCGGCCGCCGAGCGTCGCCCTGCCTAGACGGCGCGCACGACATAGCCTCCCGAGCGCTCGTCGCGCTCGAGCGTGAGCAGCCCGCGCGCCTGCGCCGCTTCCAGCAATTCGCTGAACGCGCCGAAGCCGTAGTACGACTCGTTGAATCCCGGCATTCGGCGCTTGAGCGCCTGCTTGATCATCGAGCCCCAGACGCGGTCCTCGTCACCGCGCTCGGCATTGAGCGCCTTGAGCGTCGACAGCACCAGGTCGATGGCTTCCTGCTGGCGGTCAGCCACGGGCTTGCGCGGCGCGGCCGGTGCCGCCTCGCCCTGGGGCGCGCGGCGCCGCCCCCTGCCGCGCTCGCCCTCCTCGCGCACCAGATCATCGTAATAAATGAACTCGTCGCAGTTCGCGATCAGCAGGTCCGAGGTCGAGTTCTTGACGCCGACGCCAATCACGTGGCGAGCGTTCTCGCGCAGCTTGCTGACCAGTGGCGAGAAATCCGAATCACCGCTGATCACGACGAAGGTATCGACATGCGGCTTTGTGTAGCAGAGGTCGAGCGCATCGACCACCATGCGGATGTCGGCGGAGTTCTTGCCCGACTGGCGCACGTGCGGGATCTCGATCAGCTCGAACGACGCCTCGTGCATGCCGCCCTTGAATTCCTTGTACCGCTCCCAGTCGCAGTACGCTTTCTTGACCACGATGCTGCCCTTGAGCAGCAGTCGCTCCAGCACGCGGTGGATTTCGAAGCGGGCATACTTGGCGTCGCGTACGCCGAGCGCGATGTTCTCGAAATCGCAGAACAGCGCCATGTTTTTGATGTTGACTTCGGCCATGCGGTACTCCCCGGGTACCGCATGATACGGACCCGGCGCGATCGGCGCTCGCCGATCGCGGTCCGCTCAGTTCCGGTCAGTGGTGCGCGGCCCGGGCGTGCTGGGCAGCGGGCGCCGCGCGCGGCCGCACGCGATCAGGCCGGTCCGCGTGCGAGCTGCGGTCCAGGTGCCGCGCCAGCGCGACCGGCAGCTTCTCGCACCAGACCCGTTCGAACGCGGCGAGCGAATCGGGCGGGCACTCATCGAGGCCGCGCTGCCAGAGACAGAGGTGCGTGCCGAAGCTCGAGGGAATGAGCAGCCAGGTCACCACAGATTCGACCTCACCCGCGCGCCAGCTGTAGCTCAGGCGGCGCACCGGATCGAGGGCAAGCACCCGGCCGGTAACGGCAGCGGGCTGGCCGGAGCCGGTTTCGGCACGGAAAGAAAACGATTCGCCGACCGTCGCCACGAAGTCTGTCGGCATCAGCCAGTCGCTGAGCGCAGGCGCCTGCGTCAATGCGCTCCAGACAGCGTCAGTCGGATAGGGAAGAAAACAGTCCAGTTCGATCGTCAACGATCCCTCGTCGCGCGCGGCATCGTGGGCCATAGGCGGCATCCTCCGCCAGCGGGGTTGAAGCGAACGAGGACAGTCTATACCCGCTCGACCTCGATGCAGATAACTACGGGATGGTCCGCAATAACTCTTGCGGCTGACGCGCTGCGGTACGAGCGGTGTCGGGTCGGGGCGCCGCGCCGACCTGTCCCTGTGTCGGCGCGGCTACACCCGTGATCAGGTCAGACGGTTACGTCGGTCCACCAGCGGCTGCGTGCTTCGCCTGCCACTTCGCCTTGTCGGCAGCGATGATTCCGGGGATCTTGGCCTGCTGCTCAGGAGTCAGCACCGCGTAGATCTGCGTGTGCAGCTGATGCATGTGTTCGATGCGCGCCACGGCATTGTCCTTCGCCGTCTGCAGGAGTGCCGGATAGGACGCATCCGTCGGTGCGGTGGACAGCAGCGCCTCGTGGTTCTGCCGCATGCTGTCGCCCAGCGCTTTCATCTGCGGGCGCGCGCCTTCCATGATGCTCTTGATCTGCGTCTTCTGCTCATCGCTCAGGTTGAGCTGCTTGAGCACGTGCATGAATTCCATGCCGCCGCGGCCGTGGTGTCCTTGCCAGCCGCCCGGGGCGCCGGCCCACGCCGCGCCGGCCAGGCCCAGCGCGACCAGTGTTCCGATCAGCCATGTACGAGTGCGGGTCATGTTTCGATACCTCTGCGTGTCTGTTGAGCCGGAGTGCGCCATCGCGCTTGCAGATAGCTTAGAGGGGGACGACCCGGTTGACCGTTCAGGCGTGCAATTGCCCGTCAAGCACAGGTAAAGATGGGTCAACGCGAGCGGCCGGCGCGCCCGTGCGGCGCGACCGGGAACCCGTAAATGTGAAGTCGCTCTAAGGACGCGCTGAACTGGGTGCGATTCGATCGGCGACAAACTCGACCCAGTGGCGCACTGGCAGCGCGGTCGCACCGCGCAGCTGGGTCAGGCAGCCGATGTTGGCGGTCGCGATTGCTGATGGCATGCCCGCCTCAAGCGCCGCGACCTTTCGGCGCGACAATTCGTCGGCGATTTCTGGCTGCAGCAGCCAGTAACTGCCTGCCGATCCGCAGCACAGGTGTGGATCCTGCACCGGCGTCAGCGTGTACCCGCTCTCGGTCAGCAACCGCTCCACGACGCCGCGGACCTTGAGTCCGTGCTGCAGGCTGCATGGCGCCTGAAACGCGAGTCGCATGGCTACCGGTCCAGCGGGCGCCGCCGGCAGCGGCCCGCGTTCGCCGCCGATGACCTCGCTCAGATCGCGCGCCAGGCTGCTCACACGCTGCGCGCGCTCGCGGTACGCCGCATCGTCGCGCAGCAGAACGGCGTAGTCCTTGATCATGGGCACGCAACCGGAGGCGGTGATCACGATCGCTTCAGCGCCCGCCTCGATCTCCGGCCACCAGCTGTCGATGTTGGCGCGCGCGTGGCGCGCCGCGCCTTGTTCATCGGCCAGGTGGTGCGGCACTGCCCCACAGCAGCCGCGCCGATGCGCGCGGATGGCGCTGATCCCGAGCCGGTCGAGAACCTGTGCCGCCGCCGTGTCGATGTCGGGAGCCAGATCCGGTTGCACGCACCCCTGGACCAGGAGGATTCGCCGGGCGTGGATTGCAGCCGGCCATGCGTGCGCTCGCGAGCCCGGCCCGATTTTCGCGCGCAGGCTGCGCGGCAGGAATAGCGAGAAAGTTCGAGCCAGCGCCACCAGAGTTCGGAAATGGCCCCTGGCGGTGAGCGCGTGAATCAGCGTCCAGCGCCGCAAACGGTCGAATAACCGGCGAGGAACCCGGGTCTCTATAAGTGGGCGAGCGATGTCGACCAGGCGGCCGTACTCGACGCCCGACGGGCAGGTCGTCTCACAGGCGCGACAGCCCAGGCACCGGTCGAGATGTGTCTGAGTCGGGCCAGCGACCGGCGATCCTTCCAGCAGCTGCTTGACGAGATAGATGCGTCCGCGCGGGCTGTCGAGCTCGTCGCCCAGAATTCCGTACGTGGGACAGGTCGCCAGACAGAAGCCGCAGTGCACGCACTTGCGCAGAATGGCGTCGGCTTCTCGGCCGGCCGCCGTCTGGCGCAGGTCGGCGGTGAGGCTCGTCTGCATCAGACGAACCAGGACCGGCCAGGGTTGAGAATTCCGTGCGGGTCGAACGCGCTCTTCAGTCCGCGGTGAATCCGGGCCGTTGCGTCTGCGAGCGGCGGGAAGGGCGAGTTACCCGAGCCGCCGCGGAACGCAACCATGTGCCCGCGGTATTCCGCGACCTCGCGCTTGAGCGCCGCGCTGTCGTCGCTCGCCAATATCCAACGCAGAGCTCCGTTCCACTCGATGAGCTGCGGCTCTGACGAACTCAACGGAGGCGCCGTCGAAGGCAGCGACACACGCCAGAGAGTCCGCGTCGATTGGAAAAACTGTGTGGTCTGGTCCCGCACTCCGGCCCAGAACGAATCGCCCTCCGCGAGCGGCTCGCCTCCGATCAGCCGGCGCGCGGTGGTGACCGCGGACTGGGCTCCCGAGAGTCGCAGGGTCAGCACACCATCGCTGTAGCACGATCCCGAGATCGGCAGCGGCCGCGCTGCCCAGCGGTTGAGCGCCGCCAGCGCTTCGGCCTGTGTCTGTTCCAGTCCTAACGTCACTTCGACCGGCGGCCGCGGCAGCACCTTGAGCGATATTTCAAGCAGGACGCCCAAGGTGCCCATGGCGCCTGCCATGAGCCGGGACACGTCGTAGCCTGCGACATTCTTGATCACGCGCCCGCCGAACTGCAGGTCCTCCCCTTTGCCGTTGACGATCCGGGTGCCGAGTACGTAATCCCGCACCGACCCGGCATAGGCGCGGCGCGGTCCCGACAGTCCCGCGGCGACGCAGCCGCCTAGCGTGCCCTGCCCACCGAAGCGGGGCGGCTCAAATGCCAGCATCTGGCGCTCAGCGGAAAGCTTGTCTTCGAGGTCGGACAGCTTGGATCCTGCGCGGGCAACGAGTACCAGTTCCGACGGCTCGTAGTCGACGATGCCGGAATATGCGGTCATGTCGAGCGCGGCACCCGCCGCGGGCGGCCCATAGAAACGCTTGCTGCCGCTGCCCCCGATTGCGAGCGGCTGGTTGAGTGCCGCTGCCTGCCGCACCCGCTCGGCGATGAGCTGCGCGTCCACGTTCAGAATCTCGGCAGTTCGGGATGCGGTAGCTGGCCGCGATGCACGTGCATGGCGCCGAGCTCGGCACAACGATGCAGCGTAGGAACGGCTTTGCCGGGATTGAGCAGGCCCTCGCGGTCGAAGACTCTCTTTATGGCGTGAAAACTCGCGAGCTCGCCGGCGCCGAACTGGCTGCACATGGAATCGATCTTCTCGATGCCGACACCATGCTCGCCGGTAATCGTGCCGCCGCACTCGATGCAGAGCTCGAGGATGGCAGCGCCAAATGCCATCGCCCGCTCCAGTTCGCCCGCGCGGTTGGCATCGAACAGGATCAGCGGATGCAGGTTGCCGTCGCCGGCGTGAAATACATTGGCGCACGCGAGGCCATACCGCTCGGACAATGCGTCGATGCGCTTGAGGACCTTGGCCAGATGCTGCCGCGGAATGGTGCCATCCATGCAGTAATAATCGGGCGCTATCCGGCCGACCGCAGGAAACGCTGCTTTGCGGCCCGCCCAGAGCCGCAGACGCTCCGCTTCGTCCTTCGATACCCGCAGCGAATTGGCGCCGTGGCGCGCCAGGATGCTCTCGATCTGAGCGATCTCGTGCGCGACGTCCTCGGCCATGCCGTCCGATTCACAGAGCAGGATGGCGGCCGCATCGATCGGATACCCGGCATGCACGAATGCCTCCGCGGCGCGAATCGCGGCACCGTCCATCATCTCGAGACCCGCGGGCACGATGCCGGCCGCGATCACGCCGGCCACGGCAGCGCCGGCCTTGACCACATCGTCGAACGCGGCCATGACCACCCGCGCCTGCTCCGGACGCGGCAACAGCTGCACGGTGACCTCAGTCACGACACCGAGCAGACCCTCCGAGCCCGTCAGCAGCGCCATCAGATCGAAACCCTGGCTGTCGAGCGAGTCAGAGCCCAATTCGAGCAATTCGCCCTCGATCGTCAGCACCCGCAGATGCCGCAGGTTGTGCACGGTCAGTCCGTACTTGAGGCAGTGCACACCACCCGCGTTCTCCGCGACGTTGCCGCCGATGCTGCAGGCGATCTGGCTGGACGGATCTGGCGCGTAATAAAGACCGTGGGGCGCGGCCGCTTCGGAGATCGCGAGATTGCGCACCCCGGGCTGCACCCGTGCTGTTCGCGAAACCGGATCGATGCCGAGAATGCGGTTCAACCGGGCGAGTGAGAGCAGCACGCCATCGGCAAGCGGCGTCGCGCCGCCGGACAGCCCGGTCCCGCTGCCGCGTGCGACCACAGGCGTTCGCGCCGCGTAGCAGATGCGCAGCACTTCGCGGACCTGGTTCTCGTCGGCGGGCAGCACCACGAGCAGCGGCAGGGTTCGGTGCACAGAGAGCCCGTCGCATTCGTAGGGCCGCAGTTCCTCGGGGGTTTCGAGCACCGCGTGCGCCGGCAGCACGCGACGTAGCTCGCGCGCGAGGGCAGTCCTTCGCGCTGCAGCGGGGCCGCCCGAGGCGTGCTCGGCCGCCATGTCAGACCGTCCCCCCGATCGGCGCTATCCGGTCAGACGCTCCAGGCGGGAACCACATAGGCGTAGAAGACCACGATCAGCCCGATCACGCACGCGAGCAGGATGCTGTGCCGCAGCGTGAAGCGGAACAGCTTGGCCTCGTCGCTGGCGGCCATCCCGGTCGCGGCGGCGGCGACTGCGATGTTCTGCAGACTGATCATCTTGCCCATGACGCCGCCCGATGAATTGGACGCGGCCATCAGTGCCGGGGACATCCCGAGCTGGTGCGCGGTCACGACCTGCAGGTTGCCGAACAGGGCGTTGGCAGCCGTATCGCTGCCGGTCAGGAATACGCCGAGCCAGCCCAGCAAGGCGCTGAAGAACGGAAACATTGCACCGGTCGCCACGAACGCCAGACCGAGCGTGGATGTGGCGCCGGAGTAGTTCATGACGAAGGCGATCGCGAGCACCATCGCGATCGTGAGCATGGGCATTGCCATGACACGGGTCGTACCGGCGAGCGACACAAAAAACTTCCTCGGCGACACGCCGAGCGCGAAGGCTGCGCCCACGGTAGCGAAGAGCGCCGAGGTGCCGGACGCCGACAGGATGTTGAACGTGTACTTGGCCGCGTATGGCGCGGCGTGGGCAACGACTGGAGGCAGCCGCTGGATGCGCCCGTCCAGTCCGGGCCACGGAAATATGATCGTTGCCTTGTTGAGCAGCTGCTTCACCGGGTCCAGGCCCCACGCCAGGACGAAAATCACGAGCAGGATGTAAGGCATCCAGGCCTTGATCAGCACCCCCGCTGGCGGTCGCTGCGGGCGCGCGGTCCGCCGCGGCATGTCAGCCGGTCGCCAGGTCGACAGCAGCAGCACCAGTCCTAGCATGGCGACGAGCGAGCCAAGAATGTCCGTGAGGTAAGGGCCGACGAAGTTCGACACCAGGAACTGCATGACCGCGAAGCACAGACCACAGACGAGGGCTGCGGGCCACACGGCTTTAAGCGCACTGCGCCCGCCCATAACGACCACCAGGTATGCGGGCAAGAACAGCGCGACCGGGGCGCAGATCCGACCGACGCCCGCGCTCAAAGGCGCCAGCGGCAGTCCGGTGACGCCGGCGAGAGTGACCAGTGGCGTTCCTATCGAGCCGAACGCCACCGGCGCGGTATTCGCGAGCAGGCAGATCGCGGCGGCTCGGAACGGGGGAAAACCGAGCCCGGTCATCATGGCCGCCGCCACCGCGACCGGCGTGCCGAATCCGGCAGCACCTTCGATGAAGGCTCCGAAGGCAAATGCGATCAAGAGCGCCTGTATGCGCTGGTCGTCGGTGAGATGGCCAACCGAGTCCTTGATGATCTCGAACTGGCCGGTATCGACGGTGAGCCGGTAGAGCGCGACCGCCCAGTACACGATCCAGGCGATGGGAAAGAGTCCGAACGCCGCGCCGTCGGCGGCGGAGGCCAGGGCCAGGTCGGTCGGCATGTGGTACGCGAACAGCGCCAACAGCAGCGATGCAATCAGACCGATCAGCGCCGACTTCCACGCGGAGAACCTGAGAACGCCGAGAGCGAACAGCAGCGCCGCGATGGGCAGCGCAGCGACCACGGCCGACCAGCCCAACGAGCCCGCGATGGGCGCGTAATCGTGATTCCACATTGGACGTCCCCCAGGATCGCGAGTCCGCGCCTCGCCCACTTCATCGTTAGTTGCGCCACCGCGGTTGTGGCGCAGGTTAGCGGCCTATGATGGTGCCTGAAACATTACGGCCAAGCACTCCGGGTGACGGTCAGCGTCGAATCGTTGCGGAACAGCGAGATCCGCAGCTTTATTCGGCGCACCCCGCGAGTCGTGTTGCAGTGCACCGAGCGCCGACGTTCCGTGCTCGCCGCGGGAGTGTAGGCTCTGTATGTCGCTCCCCTGGCTCCGGTTAGGAGGACGCTTATGACCACCGCCGTTCGCGCCTCGGCGCACGCGCCCGTACATTTCAACGTTAAGACCGTTCCGATGTTTCGCCCGTTGCGTTGGCTCGGCCGGGGCATCGCCGACTGCTGGGCCTGCGGCTGGGCAAGCATCGCGCACGGATTTCTGATGGCCGTGCTCGGCTGGATGATGATTCTGATCCTGGGCAGCCATCCCTACTTCATCGCCGCGGCGATCTCGGGCTTTCTGCTGGTGGCCCCGATCATGACCACCGGTCTGTGCGAGCTGTCGCGACGGCGCGCGGCGGGGCTGTCCATCGATTTCGACGGTTCGCTGAGCGCGCTCGCGCGAAATGGCGGCGCGCTGTTTCGCTTCGGCGCAGTCCTCGCGGTGTTGGCGCTCATGTGGTTCGCGGTATCCGAGGTGATGCTGCGCACCGTGTTTCACGGCTCGGCCGTTGACTTCTCGCAATCCTATTGGCGCGGCTTTCTGGGCCTTGCGAGCCAGCGCGACGTCTATGCCTACGTGGTGATCGGCGCAGCACTCGCTGCGTTCGTGTTCGCGGTCTCGGCGGTCGCGGTGCCGCTCATCATCGACCGCCACGTCGGCGCGCGCGAGGCGATGGCGGGCAGTCTCAAGGCCGTGGCCGCCAACCTGCCGGCGATGGTGGTGTGGAGCGCGCTCTTGGTCGTGCTGACCGGCATTGGTTTCGCCACATTCCTGTTCGGCATGATTGTCATCGTGCCGGTGCTCGGCCACGCCACCTGGCACGCCTACCGGGATCTGATCCGCTGACGGATCAGCGCTGGCGCGTCTGCCAGTCCGTCGCGGTGTAGTACGGAGCCGGCTCGGGCGGCAACAGTCCGCGACCAGCGATGTGGTCGGCAGCTTTCTCGGCCAGCATGATGGTCGGCGCATTGAGATTGCCGTTGGTGATCTGCGGCATGATCGAGGAGTCGACCACCCGTAGACCCTCGAGGCCGATGACGCGGGTCTCGCTGTCGACCACTGCCATCGGATCGGAACGAGCGCCCATCCTGCAGCTGCAGGAAGGGTGATAGGCGGTCTCGACCCTGGCGCGGATGAACGCGTCGATCTGCTCATCGGTCGTGACGTCGCTGCCCGGCTGGATCTCGCGACCGCGATAGGGCGCGAAGGCCGGCTGCGCAAACAGCTCCCGCGTCAGGCGCACGCAGGCGCGCATTTCGGTCCAGTCATCCGGCTCGGTCAGATAGTTGAAGCGAATGGCTGGGGGCTCACGCGGGTCTGGCGCGGCAAGTCGAACCCAGCCGCGGCTTTTCGAGCGCATCGGACCCACGTGCGCCTGAAAACCGTGCTCGCGCGCGAGCGAAGAGCCGTCGTAGTTCACGGCCATCGGCAGGAAGTGATACTGGATGTCGGGGTAGCGGATGCCGGCCCGGCTGCGGATGAAGCCGCAGGTCTCGAAGTGATTGCTCGCGCCCAGCCCGTTCTTGAACAGCAGCCACTGCGCACCGATGAGCAGCTTGCGCACTGGGTGCATCGCTGAATAGAGCGTGATCGGCTGCGTGCAGGCGACCTGAAAGTAGAACTCCAGATGGTCCTGCAGGTTCTCGCCCACGCCCTCGAGCGCGTGGCGCACCGGTATTCCCAGCTGCGCGAGTTCTCCCGGTGGCCCGACGCCGGACAGCTTCAGGAGCTGCGGCGAGTTGATGGAGCCGGCCGCGAGGATGACGGCACGACGGGCGTGCGCCACGTTTTCGTTCCCGCCTCGCAGGTAGCGGACGCCGGTGGCGCGCTTCCCGTCGAGCATCACCCGGGTTGCGAGCGACCGGGTGTGTACCGCGACGTTGGCGCGGCGCATGGCGGGCCGCAGGTAGGCGTTGGCGGCGCTCGCGCGCCGCCCATGCCCGACCGTCATGTCCATCCGGCCGAATCCTTCCTGCTGCCGGCCATTGACGTCCGCCGTGCGCGGATAGCCGGCCTGCGCGGCGGCCTCGAGCCAGGCAGCATTCAGCGGATTAGCCAGCGTCCCGTAGCTGGTATCGAGCGGGCCGCGGTCGCCACGGTACTGGTCGCCGCCTTCCGCGCGATGCTCCGCGCGTCGGAAATACGGCAGCACGTCCGCATAGCCCCAGCCCTGCGCACCCAGTTCGACCCAGCGCTCGAAGTCGCGGGCATTGCCCCGGATATAAACCAGGCCATTGATCGACGACGACCCGCCCAGCACCTTGCCGCGCGGCGTGTACATGCGCCGGCCATTGAGCTGCGGTTCCGGCTCGCTGTAATAGCGCCAGCTGTACTGCTCCATGTTCATCGGGTAGGACAGCGCGCTCGGCATCTGGATGAGCGGCGAGCGATCGCTGCCACCGTACTCGAGCACGAGCACGCTCTCGCTGCCGTCGGCGCTCAGGCGATCGGCCAGCACGCAGCCCGCCGAACCGGCTCCGACGATCACGTAATCGAAGTTCTCTTCCCCCAAAATTTTGATCCTCAGTACGGGGCTTCGATGTTGCCGAGCGCGACGTACACGCTCTTGAGCTGCGTGTAGTGCTCAAGCGCTGCCCGGCTGTTCTCGCGACCGAGACCGGACAGCTTGACGCCGCCGAACGGCAGCTCGATCGGCGTCACGTTGTAGTGGTTGATCCAGCAGGTGCCCGCCTCGAGCTTGGCGATGACCCGGTGCGCACGCGCCAGGTCGCGGGTGAACACGCCGGCGGCCAGGCCAAATTCCGTGGCATTCGCCCGCTCCACGACTTCGTTCTCCTCGTCGAACTCGAGGACCGTCATCACGGGACCAAAGATCTCCTCGCGCACGATCGTCATGTCGTCGTGGCAGCCATCGAACACCGTCGGCGCGACGAAGCAGCCGTTGGCGAGGTCGCCGGTGGTGACGCGCTCTCCGCCAGCCAGGAGCCGCGCGCCGTCGGCCCGGCCGCGTTCGATGTAGCGCAGCACCTTCTGCATGTGCTCGGGCGAGATCAGTGAGCCGACCTGGGTCTGGGGGTCAAGCGGGTTGCCGACGCGCATCTTCGACACGCGCGCAATCAGGCGCTCCAGGAACGCCGCACGGATCCGGCGCTGTACGAAGACCCGGGTGCCGTTTGAGCACACCTCGCCCGCTGAATAGAAATTGCCGAGCAGGGCGCCGGACACCGCGTTCTCGACCACGGCATCATCGAACACGATGATCGGGGACTTGCCGCCAAGCTCGAGCGTGACCTGCTTGAGGTTCGACGCGGCGTCGGCCATCACCGCCTTGCCGGTGCCCACCTCGCCCGTCAGCGAGACTTTGCGGATCTCCGGGTGGCGGGTCAGCAGCCGGCCGGTGTCCGCAAATCCCTGGACGACCTGGAATACGCCCTCCGGCAATCCCGCCTCGCGGTACACCTCGGCGAGACGAATGGCGGTGAGCGGTGTGAGCTCCGCCGGCTTGAACAGCATGGCGTTGCCGCAAGCCAGTGCCGGAGCGCTCTTCCAGCACGCGATCTGAAGCGGGTAGTTCCACGCGCCGATCCCGGCCACCACGCCGAGTGGCTCGCGCCGCGTATACCCGAATGCCTGCGGGCCGAGATCCACGTGCTCGCCGGCCAGCGTCGCGGCGATACCGCCGAAATACTCCAGGCACTCAGCGCCCGACAGCACATCGACGGCGATCGTCTCCTGTATCGGCTTGCCGGTATCGCGCGTCTCGAGCTCGGCCAGCTCGTCATTACGCTGGCGCAACAACTCTGCGGCGCGCTTGAGAATCCGGCCGCGCTCGGCGCCGGTGCGCTGCGCCCAGGCACGTTGCGCGTCGAGCGCGCGCGTCACGGCGGCGTCGACTTCCTGCGGGCCGTCGATCGCGATGTGCGCGAGGACCTCGCCGGTCGCGGGGTTAGTCGTGGCGAAGGTGTCCCCGGCGCGCCGGCTGGGCGGGTGAACGACTGCCGTTGGCTCGGGTGTCGATTCCCGCGCCGCAATCTCACGCAGGCGGCCGTCGACGAATGCGGTGAGCAAGCCGCGCGCTGCTTCGCTGTCGGCCTCTGTCCAGTCCGACAACGCCGCGCGCAGCCAGACGCCGTCGATCATCGCGGCGATCATCGCGCCAAGCCGTGCCGCTTCGGCAGGGCCCACCAGTGGTCGCAACGCGTGGCGCAGGTTGGACAGAGTCCGCCGCTGGTACACCGACTGGATCCGCTTCAGACCCGGGACGTGCGGCACCTGGCCCCAGAACGAGAGCCATGCTGATCCGGTGCGGCGATCAAACTCGTGTGGCGCGAGATTGGCGTCGATCACCGCCTGGATCCGGCCGCGCGGCGTATGCGTCTGGCGCAGGCGGGTCCGCACCGCGTCGCCCACGCGCCGCGCGAGGCGGCGAAACGCCATCTCGAGCAGCCGGTCCTTGTCGCCGAAATAGTGGGCGACGAGCCCGGGCGAGACGCCCGCGCGACCGGCGATCTGGGCGAGCGTGCTGCTGACGTAGCCGAGCTCGGCCAGGCTGTCGATGGTGACTTCGATCAGCTGCGCCTGGCGATCCTGGTCGAGATCTTCATGGGACGCGGAGCGCTTGAGCGCGCGCCGGCCATCGGCCCCGCTGGTTGGCGCCTTATTCAATGGCCGGCCCAATGCGCAAGAAATCGGCGCCGCGGGCGTCGGCAGCGGGCAGCCCGGCGGCCGAGCAGGTCGCGCGGACAGCCGATGCTAAGACATTGTTATTCAAAGCTTTGCATCCCGCCCATCACGTGGACGTCGGCCCGATTGAATGGCCATTCAATGCAAAAGTTGATGATGCGGGTTGCCGACACGCCGGGTCAAGCCCGCCCGCGGGCCGGGGCGCGACATCCAGGGATGTGCTCCGGGATGCCGCGCACCGCGATCGGCGCTATCGTCCGCCGCTGCCTTCCTCAAGCGCCGCCCGGAGTGTGCATGCCGACCGCCCGACTCTCTCGCGCCGCCGCTCTCGTCTCGGCACTGATCCTGGTCACCGGGCCGCTGACTGCCAACGCAGCCGATCCTGACACCTGCCGCGTCGTGCGCGTGTCCGATATCGGCTGGACGGATGTGACTTCGACGACGGCTCTGTTCTCGACGCTGCTCGGTCAGCTGGGCTACGAGCCCAAGGTGACGGTGCTGTCCCTGCCGGTCACCTACACGTCGATGAAAAACCGGGACATCGACATTTTTCTGGGCAACTGGATGCCGTCGCAGGAAGCGGACCGCAAGCCGTACGTGGCTGACGGCTCGGTGGAAGTGGTGCGGGCGAATCTGGTCGGCGCCAAGTACACGCTTGCGGTCCCCGCCTACATCTACGACCAAGGCCTCAAGGACTTCTCCGATATTCACCGCTACGCCGCGGTCCTCAATCACTCCATCTACGGCATCGAGCCCGGCAATGACGGCAACCGCAACATCCTGAGCATGCTGTCGCAGAACATGTTCGAGCTCGGCGACTTCAAGCTCATCGAGTCGAGCGAACAGGGAATGCTGGCGGAGGTCGAGCGCGCTATCCGCGATCACGCGCCGATCGTGTTTCTCGCCTGGGATCCGCATCCGATGAACATGCGCTTTGACCTGCGGTATCTGACCGGCGGGGATGCCACCTTTGGTCCCAACTATGGCGGCGCGACGGTTTACACCAACACCCGCGCCGGCTACTCCGCCCAGTGCCCGAACGTTGGGCGGCTGCTGCGTAACCTCGAGTTCACGACCACCGGCGAGAGCGAAATGATGGCGGGGATTCTTGATGAGCATCTCGCAACAGACGTGGCCGCGCAGCGCTGGCTGGAGCGACACCCGGACGTCGTGCGCCGCTGGCTCGCCGGGGTGACGACGTTCGATGGCCGCCCCGCGGTAAGCGCGCTCAACGTCAGCGCAGCCGCGAGCCCGCGGTCGTTCGAGGGCTGGTTGACGGCGCACAAGATTCCGCTCGGCGACGCGGTGGCGGTCGCTATCGAATTCGTGAAGGCGCACGGCCGGCCGCTGTTCGATGGTCTCGCGGCCGTAGTTCGCGGCAGCGTCGACGGCATGACCGTAGTCCTGCGTGCGATCCCCGCGCTGCTGCTAATCGCTGCCCTCGCACTACTGGCGTGGTTCCTGCGCCGCTCCTGGCCGCTCGCGGTATTTGTCGCCGTGGCGCTCTTGTTCATCATCAACCAGGGCTACTGGGAGGCCACGCTCGAAACGTTGTCGCTGGTGCTGGTCTCCGCGCTGGTCTCCACGATCATCGGCGTGCCGCTCGGCATCGCGGCTGCGCACCGTCCTGCGCTCTACACCGCATTGCGTCCCGTGCTCGATCTGATGCAGACGCTGCCGACGTTTGTGTACCTGATCCCGACGCTGGTGCTGTTTGGGCTGGGCGTCGTGCCGGGCGTGATCTCAACCGTGATCTTCGCCTTGCCCGCACCGATCAGGCTCACTCACCTCGGCATCTCCTCGGTACCCAGATCCCTCGTCGAGGCAGGGGAGGCGTTCGGCGCGACCGGCCTGCAGCTCCTGTGGAAGGTGGAGCTGCCGAGCGCGGCGCCCAGCATCGTCGCAGGCGTCACCCAGTGCATCATGCTGAGTCTTTCCATGGTGGTGATCGCGGCACTGGTCGGCGCCGGCGGCCTCGGCGTGCCGGTCGTCCGCGCGCTTAACTCGGTGCAGGTAGGAATGGGGTTCGAGGCCGGCTTCGCGATCGTGCTGCTGGCGGTGATCCTGGATCGCATCAGTCGGCCGCCCGATCGCGAGGGCCCGCGATGAGCGTTCTCGAGTTCGCTCACGTCGACATCGTGTTCCCGGGTCCGGGCCGGGACCCACAGTCGAGTCTCGCCGCGGCGTTGTCGCTGCTCGACGCTGGCCATTCCCGCGCCGACATCGCCGAGCGCACCGGCGCCGTGGTCGGCGTCTCGGACGCAAACCTCAAGGTCGAGCACGGTGAGATTTCCGTGCTCATGGGCCTGTCAGGGTCCGGAAAGTCGACGCTGCTGCGCGCCGCGAACGGCCTCAACCGGGTGACGCGTGGCCAAGTATTGGTCGCCGACGGTGCCGCGACGGTCGATGTCGCGAGCTGCGATGCGCTGACGTTGCGGCGCATCCGCCGGCAGCGCATCGCGATGGTGTTCCAGCAGTTCGGCCTGTTGCCCTGGCGTTCGGTTGCCGACAACGTGGGCTTCGGCCTGGAGTTGCGCGGGGATGCGCCCGCCGACCGTCACCGGATCGTCGCGGAGAAGCTGGAACTGGTCGGGCTGAGCCAGTGGGCTTCACGGCACGTGAGCGAGCTGTCCGGGGGCATGCAGCAGCGGGTCGGGCTTGCCCGCGCATTCGCCACGGATGCCGACGTGCTGCTCATGGACGAGCCGTTCTCGGCGCTCGACCCGCTGATCCGCGGCAAGCTGCAGGACGAGCTCTTGTTACTGCAGGAACGCGTGAAGAAGACCATTCTCTTCGTCAGTCACGACCTCGATGAAGCGCTCAAGCTCGGCGATCGCATCACGATCCTGGAAGGCGGTCGCATCGTGCAGAGCGGGACCGCGCAGGACATCGTGCTCGAGCCGGCCGACGAGTACGTGGCGGAATTCGTCCGCCACATGAATCCGATGACGGTCCTGACCGGCGCCATGATCATGCGGCCGAAGTCGGAGCTGCATGCGGCCGCAGGCGGTGTCTGGCTCGACGCGAGGCAGCGCTACCGACTCCTGCTCGATGGCGAGCACCGCCCGATAGGCCTCGAGCTGGACGGTGCACCGTGCGCCATTCGCGTGGTTGCTACGGACGGGGCCCCGCCTTCAGATGGGGTGGCGGTTGCGCCGTCCGACTTGGCGCTCCGTTCCATCGTGCGCATCGCGCAGTTGACCGGGCATCCCGTGGTGCTGGTGGATGGCGGTCGCCTGTGCGGCGTGTGTACCGAAACGGACATAGTCCGGGCACTGGCGGGGGACCGGGCGGGCGGCGAGCCCAGCCATGGCGCACCGGGGTAAGCCGATGCCGCAATTGGATCAGTCGGCCGCGACCGCTCTCACCATACTGGCGGTCCGGCCGCCGGCCCGCGACCTGCTGCGGCCCGGCCCGATTCCCGGAGTCTCGCCATGAACGAAGCGACCGCCATTGCCCATCGCCGTCCCAGCGCCCGGGACGCCAAGCGCGCCGCCCGCGCGACGCGCGCCACGGCATCGGTGCCTTACATCACCCGCAAGATCCCCTACTACGAGGTGCTGGACGAGGAAGGCCTTCAGACCATCGAGCGCAATGCCGACACCATCATGGAGGAGATCGGGATCGACTTCCGCGAGGAGCCGGACGCACTGGTGCTGTTCAAGGAAGCAGGCTGCGAGATCGAGGGCGAGCGCGTGCGCTTCCCGCGCGGACTGGCGCGCGCCATTGTCCAGCGCAGCGCGCCGGCGGAATTCACGCAGCACGCGCGCAATCCCGCACGCAGCGTGCGCATCGGCGGTAAGCACACGGTGTTTGCGCCGGCCTACGGCTCGCCGTTCGTCCGCAGTCTGGACGAGGGCCGCCGCTACGGACGGATCGAGGACTTCAGGAACTTCGTCAAGCTCGCCTACATGGCCACCTCCCTGCACCACTCGGGCGGGACTATCTGCGAGCCCGTCGACCTGCCGGTCAACAAGCGGCACTTCGACATGGTGTACAGCCACATCAAGTACAGCGACAAGCCGTTCATGGGCTCGGTCACCCACCCGCAGCGGGCGCGCGATACGGTGGAGATGGCGAAGATCGTCTTCGGCAACAACTTCATGGATGCCGAAACCGGCCGGCCCAAGACGGCGGTCATCAGCCTGATCAACGCGAACTCGCCGCTGACTTTTGATGCCACCATGCTGGGCGCGGCGCGCGAATACGCGCTCGCCAATCAGGCAACCATCATCACACCGTTCATCCTGGCCGGCGCCATGTCGCCGGTAACGGTCGCGGGCACCTGTGCGGTGACTCTCGCGGAGGCGCTGGCCGGCATGGCATACGTGCAACTCGTCAACCCGGGCGCGCCGGTCGTGCTCGGCAGCTTCGCGTCCTCGCTGTCGATGCAATCGGGAGCGCCGACCTTCGGCACGCCGGAGCCGGCGCTCGTGTTGTACGCAATGGCAGCGCTGGCGCGGCGACTGGGTGTGCCGTTCCGTTCCGGCGGCAGCCTGTGTGCCTCGAAGATTGCCGACGCGCAGGCGGCGTTCGAGTCGGCCAATACCCTGCTGCCGACCTGTCTCGGCGGCGTCAACTTCGTGCTGCACGTCGCTGGCTGGCTCGAGGGCGGCCTGGCCATGGGTTACGAGAAGTTCGTCATGGATTGCGACCAGGCCGGCATGATGCACACGCTGCTCGCCGGCGTGGACCTGTCCGAGAACGGCCAGGCGCTGGACGCGGTGCGCGAGGTGGGTCCCGGCAAGCATTTCCTCGGCTGCGCGCACACGCAGGCGAACTTTGAGAGCGCGTTCTACCGGTCGCCGCTCGCGGACAACAACAGCTACGAGCAATGGGAAGCCGACGGCGCACAGGACATGGCGGCCCGCGCCAACAAGATGTGGAAGCATCAGCTCGCGGAATACGTCGCCCCGCCGCTCGACCCTGCCGTCGACGAGGCGCTGCTCGACTACATGAACCGCCGCAAGGCGGCGTTCCCCGACTCCAACGTCTGAGGCAACGCCTCAGGCCGGACGCGCGGCCGCGCTGCGCCGTGACCGGCGCGCGCGCGCTTCACTCTCGGCGCTCTCCTTGCGCGGCGGCAGCGTCACTACTTTGCTGAGGTTGGGATAGCTGGCAGTTCGGTGCGGAATCGCCATCGCATCGACGAAGTGCGCCTGGAAGCGCGGCTCGATGGCGGTCTCCACCTTCTCTACGCTGCGCACCAGCTTCTCGATGGTTTCCCGCGCCGTGTAATCCAAAAGTGCGATGCGCGCGCCGGCACCGGCGGCGTTACCGGCAGAGGCGACCTGGGTCAGATCGCAGTCCGGAATCATGCCGAGCACCATCGCGTACTTGACGTCGATGTGGCTGCCGAAGGCGCCGGCCAGGCGGATCCGATCCACGTGGTCGACGCCCAGGCGCTCCATGAGGAGCCGCGTGCCCGCATACAGCGCGGCCTTCGCCAGCTGGATCGCGCGCACGTCGTTCTGGGTAATCTGTAACTGCACCGCCCCGCGGTGGAGGATGTAGGCGAAGGTTCGGCCGTTCGGCACCACCAGATCTGTGCGGCTCGCAAGCGCGCCATCGACGACGCCGTCCTGGTTGATGATGCCGGACAGATACATCTCGGCCATCACCTCGATGATGCCGGAGCCGCAGATTCCGGTGACGCCGGTGCTCGTAATCGATTCAGCGAACCC
>Ga0187780_10000887_pt1 | contig 22363 bp, 19 predicted proteins | sample 1015_Q2_SP10_20__FD_132429 | JGI IMG/M metagenome (GOLD analysis project Ga0187780, IMG submission 132429) | Tropical peat soil microbial communities from peatlands in Department of Meta, Colombia - 1015_Q2_SP10_20_MG | ecosystem: Environmental > Terrestrial > Soil > Wetlands > Peat | place... | reverse complement strand
GTCGCAAGGTCCAAATCGCGCTGCTTTTGCGGCAGGTCGCCCCCCATGAGCCGCACCAGTTCCCGGTGCACGACGCCCACAAGCGCCTGCCCCGGTGTCAGGCTTCCAATGACATCCTGGCCCGTGGCGCTTTCGCGGATCCGGGCGATGAAATCGCGTACGACGGGAAGCGCCACGTCGGCTTCGAGCAGGGCCAAGCGAACCTCGCGAAGCGCCTCCTGCATATTGGCTTCTGTCAGGCGAGCCTGTCCGCGAACCTGCTTGACGATGCGGGCCAATCGGTCCGTTAGTTGATCCAGCATTGCATTGTTCCCCGTGCGCCCATGGTATATAGACGCGCTATGCAAATAGGCGCATTTTACGGGTGGGCCCACTTGATCGTCGCGCTGACCTATCTAGTGGTCGCGTACCGCTGCTGGGTGGCTTTGCACCGCGGCGATGACGTAGCGCCCTCAAGTCTGGTCGGACTGCTGTTGGCAGTGGCGGTTCTTGGCCATGCCACGCTGCTCGTGCAAGACGTTTTTGGCACAGGAGGTTTGCGCTTTGGCTTCTCCCAGGCCCTTTCGGCAACCTTCGTCATTGCCTGCGGCTTGTTGTGGATCGAGGGCTTTTTCGTTTCACTGGTTGGCTTGTATGCGCTGTTGACGCCGCTTGCGGCGATTACCTTATTGCTGCCCTTGGCGTTTCACGGGGTCGCGCTGGCGGCCGAGGGAAGCTCGCTGGCACTGCGCATACACTTGGCTGTCTCGGTTTTGGCCTACAGCCTCTTTACGGTCGCTGCGCTGCACAGCGTGCTGATGACCTCGATCGATCGGTATTTGCACCAACCATTGCGCGACTCTTCTGGGGCATTGGGCCCGCTTTTGTCGCGCATGCCCTCGCTACTGGCGCTGGAGTCCTTGCTGTTTCGCCAGCTTGCCGCTGGTTTTGTGCTGCTCACGGCCTCATTGGCCAGCGGAATCATTTTTTCCGAGGAACTTTTCGGCCGACCGCTGCGCTTTGATCACAAGACGCTCTTTGCCATCATCGCGTGGTGCGTTTTCGCTGGACTGTTAGTCGGGCGCTATGCTTTTGGCTGGCGCGGACGGGTCGCGCAACGCTGGCTTTTCGTGGGATTCTTGATGCTGTTGTTGGCCTATATTGGCAGCCGTTTCGTGTTTGAAGTCGTTTTGGGCAGAGTATGGGTGTGATGCGCTTGCTCTTTTGGGCGCTGATTGGAGTTGTGGCGTATCTTGCCGTACGCCGCTTGGCGCGCGACGGCCAGCCGGGCGCGCACCAGCGTGCTGGATCGAGCCAGTCAGCCGAGGACATGGTTCGTTGTGCGGTCTGCGGCCTGAATCTTCCAAAGTCCGAGGCGTTGCCGCTCGATGGGCGCTGGGCCTGCTGCGCAGAGCATGCCCGGCAGCAACCCCCGGCGTCCCAACCATGATCGCACTACCGCGGCTGCCATTGGGCGGCGCCGCGCTAGCCATTTAACGCCGGACCATTGCGATGGACGCAAAGAGCAAACCCGACCGCGAGCGGATCTCCAGCGCCAAGCCATCGGACCAGCTGCTGCGCGTGGAACCCGCATGGGGCACGCTGTATGCGCTGGCGCTGGCCCGGGTACTGGTAACGGCCTTCGTGTTGCTATCGGCGATCGTTTTTGCCGCGCCGCTGGCTACTCGCCTAAGCGGCGCCGGGGTCTCGGAGATCGTCGTTGGATTGGCCACGTACTTTGGTGTGGCCATTGCCATGGCCCTGGCGTCTTTGTATTACCGGCGCCATTTCCTCGGGCAATTGAGCGCGCAGCTTGCCGTGGACTTGATCATGGCAACGGTCCTCGTCGTTTTGGGCGGCGGAATGCGCAGCGAATTCGTCGTTTTTTATTTGGTCCCGATTGCCGGCGCCTCGCTGATGTTACCCACCAGCGCGGCGTTTTTCACAACCTCGATTGCCGTGCTGTTCCTTCTGGGCGATGCTGTCTTGCGCGGCTTGCGCGATGAGCATACTGAAGCGCAACTGTTCCAGGCCGGCTTGTTCGGCGCGGCGCTGTTCGGTCTGACGGGATTGCTGCGACTGCTCTCGGCGCGGCTTTACAAGCAAGAGCAGTTGGCGCACGCACGCGGTCTTGATCTGCAAAATCAGCTGGAAATCAACCGTCTGGTCATATCGCAGATGGAGCAAGGCGTCATCGTCGTCGATGCGGCCACCACGGTCCACGCCAACAATCTGGCCGCGCGGGTGCTCTTGGGCATGACGCGCAGCGCACAGCTAACGGGCCGTCGCCTGACCGATATGCCAGCGCTGCGCGCCCTGGGAGAGGAATTTCAGCGCTGGATGAAAACCGAGGCCAACGAGGTGGGATGGTCCAACCGGGTATTCACGCTGGCCGCACCCGATGCGTCGGGCAGCCCGAGCTCGCCGACACGCTCCTTGCGAGCTCGATTTGCCCGGCCGCCATCTGCGCAGTCGGGTGAATTCGTGATCTTTCTTGAGGATCGCAACGCCTTGGAGGCTCGCGCGCAGCAACTGAAGCTGGCTGCGATGGGCAGGCTGACTGCGTCGATCGCACACGAAATCCGCAATCCGCTTGCGGCAATCAGCAACGCGGGACAACTGTTGGCCGAAGACGCGCGCGATTCCATGCAAAAGCGCTTAACTGGCATCGTGCGTGAGAACACGGCGCGGTTAAGTCGCCTCGTCGATGATGTCCTGCGGGTGGCGCGTCGCGACTTGCCACTGAGCGATGAATTTCCCTTGCGCAATTTTGTCGAGGCCTGGGCTCAGGAGTTTGTCCGTGACCGCGATCTTGCGGCGGGGGTCCTCGTAATTGGTGGGGAAGGACACGACGTCGTAAAATTCGAGCACAGCCACTTGCGCCAGATTTTGTTTAACCTTGTTGATAATGCGCTGCGGTATTGCTCGGGCGGCCCGAGCAGCGTCGAAATTTTTATGGAAAACGCCGCAGAGCACGACGGACGCGCACAACTTTGGATCATCGACGATGGCGTGGGGGTGGCGCCGGCCGACCGCGCAGCGATGTTTGAGCCGTTTTTCACGACCCACGCGCGGGGCACTGGGCTGGGTTTGTATCTGGCACGGGAATTTTGCATCGCCAATCATGCGGAACTGGCGTATGACGTGCTGCGGCGCGCCGGCCAAGCGGACCGAAATGGCTTCGTAGTCTATTTTGCGCGCGCCGATAGGGCCGAGTCACCAGCGCCGCCGTTTCTCGATACGATTCCGACACAATCGGAATTTTTTCGCCGCAACCTTGCCTAGATGAGTGCGTCGCGAATCGCCGAAGCGCAAGCAAACGTTCGGGCCCGGGTGCCCGCGGTGCTGGTGGTCGACGACGAGGCCGATCTGCGCGAACTGCTTGGGCTGACCATCACTCGCCTGGGCCTGGAAGTGGACACCGCCGAATCACTTGAGCAGGCGCGCGAGTTCTTGCGCACGCGCTCGTATCGGCTTTGTCTGACGGACATGCGCCTGCCGGACGGCTCGGGCTTGGATCTCGTGCGCGAGCTCGGGGCGCGTGGGGAACCGAAGATCGCCGTCATTACTGCCTACGGCAGCGCCGAAAATGCGGTGGCCGCATTCAAGGCGGGCGCGTTCGATTACCTTGCCAAGCCGGTCGACCTTGATCAGCTGCGGCTGCTCATTCGCTCGGCAATCGGCGATGGTACTGAGCTTGGCACGGGCGCAGCCACGCCAACGCCCTCAGATGACGCGGCGCTCTCGCGCCTAGTGGGTGAATCGGCGGAGATGGTGAAACTGCGTGCCCTGATCGAACGTTTGGGGCAAAGCATGGCACCGGTCGCGATCATCGGAGAGTCCGGCAGCGGCAAGGAACTCGTGGCCAGAGCAATTCACGCAATGTCGGCGCGCCGGGCCATGCCTTTTGTAGCCGTCAATTGCGGAGCGATTCCCGAATCGCTGATGGAGGCCGAGTTCTTTGGCTATCGACGCGGCGCTTTCACGGGTGCCGATCGCGACCGCGACGGATTTTTCCAGGCCGCCTCCGGCGGCACATTGCTGCTCGACGAGGTGGCCGAGTTGCCATTGGCGATGCAAGTCAAGCTGCTGCGCGCCATACAAGAGCGGCACATCCACAAAGTGGGCTCGACGACCGAGGAGTCGGTGGACGTGCGTATCTTGAGCGCAACGCACCAGGATCTTGCTCGCCTAGTGGAGCTGGGTCGATTCCGACAAGATCTGTTCTATCGGCTCAACGTCATTGAATTGCGCGTGCCAAGCCTTCGTGAACGAGGCGAAGATATCGCCTTGATCGCCAAATTTCTGCTGCAACGCATCGCTGAGCGAGGCGGCGTGCCCACGGCCTGGCTGACTCCCGAAGCCGAGGCGACACTGCGCCAGTGGTCGTTTCCCGGCAATGTGCGCGAGCTGGAAAATGTCTTGGAACGCGCCGTCGTACTGACCGGTGGCGGCAAGATATCATCCGAGGACCTCGTTTTGGAGACAGCACGCGCCTTCGAGCCCGCGCCCACACCGGGCGTAGCAACGCCTACAGCGCTCGAAGCGCAACCGACCACACCAGCGTTGCAAAGTGCGGAGGCGGTGCCGCGCTTTTCGCTCGTCGACGGCGTGCCCAGCGACCTAACCGCCTACCTCGATGAAATGGAGGAGGCCGCGTTGCGTGCGGCACTGGCCCGAACCCGGCACAACCGCACTGCGGCGGCCCAGTTGCTCGGAATTTCGTTTCGACAGATGCGCTACCGGATGCAGCGCTTGGGACTGAAGTGATGCCCGGGGCCGGCGCAGCGCCAAAACGCAGTCCATGAGCGAAGGTGCGCCGGTTGCGAGCGCGTACCGCGTCGCCGACGACGGTTGGGTGCAAGGGGCGCGCCGGCTGGAATCGCCGAACTTTGACTCCCGCCCTGCGGGTTGCAAAATCGAGTTGCTGGTGCTTCACTGCATCAGCCTGCCTCCGGGGTGCTTTGGCAGCGGTGATATTGAACGACTGTTTGCCAACCAGCTCGATTGCAGCGCCCATGCGTTTTACGAGCAGTTGGGCGGCGTTCGCGTCTCGGCGCACTTTTTAGTCGCTCGCAGCGGTTTGCTGACGCAGTTTGTTTCCTGCCGCGACCGGGCTTGGCACGCCGGCGTCTCGGAATGGGAGGGTCGCGCCGCGTGCAACGATTTTTCCATTGGCATTGAACTCGAGGGCACCGAATTCGAACCCTTCACGGCACCCCAGTACGCAACCTTGGACGCACTGCAGCGGGCGCTGGCGGCAGCTTACCCCCTGCGCTGCACCCGCGGACATAACGAAATCGCACCCGGCCGAAAGTCCGATCCCGGCCCGCTGTTTGATTGGGCGCGCGTACCCCGCGACTATTGACTCTGCTGCGTGCGCGCAACGCAGCGCAAAAAATTTTTCAGTTGCCGACAAGGCAATCTTCTCCTACCATCGCCGCCACAAGGCGTTGTTGATTTCTTACTCATGACCACTAGATGTTGTGTTCGCGAGAATTCCTGCAATCATCCGATTGGCAAGCGCAGCATCTTCAACGTCAGGCAGTGCGCGCATTCGCGAACGCGATGCGACCAAACGCCGAGAACATACCGGATCAAGAACTAGTGGGTCCGGCACCTTTGCACGGTGCCGGCGCGCAAATTTGCCAACAGGGGGAAGCATGCAATATCGAAACGCCGAGATGCCTGTCGCAGCCGAAGGAGCTGCGACAGCGACACTGCCGTTGTCGCTAGGTGAGCCGTTGCTCGATCGGCCCCGGGCATCTTCGCTCGCGGAGTATCGGGTCATGCGCCGCAACGGCGCTGTGGTCACTTTCGAACCGGCCAAAATCGTCGTGGCAATGACCAAGGCCTTTCTTGCCGTTCGTGGTGGGCAGGGCGCCGCATCGGCTGCAATCCGCGAGCAGGTGGAGCGTCTGACCGGTGCAGTGGTTGGCGCATTGATCCGGCGGCAGCCCGCGGGCGGCACGTTTCATATAGAGGACGTCCAGGACCAGGTGGAACTGTCGCTGATGCGCGACGGAGCCCACGACGTGGCTCGCGCCTATGTCTTGTATCGCGAGCGACGCAGCCAGGAGCGTGCGCGCTTGGCGCCGCTGCAACCCTTGCCGGGCGCGATTTGCGTAACCGTGGATGGCCGCAGGGCGCCGCTGGATGAAGCGCGGCTGCGGGCAACGATCCAAGCGGCCTGTGAAGGCTTGGAGCAATACGTATCGGTGGAGGCGGTCATGAAGGCCACCGTCAAGGATCTGTATGACGGTGTATCGATGGACGAAGTGCACAAGTCGGCAATTCTTTCTGCCCGCTCGCTTATCGAAACGGACCCCGCGTACAGCGAGGTAAGTGCTCGTCTGCTGTTGCATGCGGTGCGCAAGGAGGTCTTCGGCGTGGAGGTCTCGCAATCTGCCGTGGTGCAGCGCTACTTCGAATACCTGCCGCGCGGAATACGCCTGGGCGTTGAGGCCGGGCTGCTCGATGAGCGTCTGATGCAATTTGACCTGGACCGCATTGCTGCGGCGTTGCGGCCTGAGCGCGATCTACAGTTCTCCTACCTGGGACTGCAGACGCTGTACGACCGGTACTTTTTGCATCGCAACGGCCAGCGCTTTGAACTGCCGCAGACCTTTTTCATGCGCGTTGCCATGGGGCTGGCGCTCAATGAGATCGACCGCGAGGCGCGGGCGATCGAATTTTACGAACTGCTGTCGAGCTTTGATTTCATGTGCTCGACGCCGACGCTCTTTAATTCCGGAACCTGCCATGCACAGCTTTCGTCGTGCTACTTAAGCACCGTGCCCGACCAGCTCGACGGCATCTACGGGGCAATCAAGGACAACGCCCTGCTCGCCAAGTTCGCCGGAGGGCTGGGAAACGACTGGACTCCCGTGCGCGCCTTAGGTGCCCATATCCGAGGAACCAATGGCAAATCGCAGGGTGTCGTACCCTTTTTAAAGGTCGTCAACGACACGGCGGTGGCTGTCAACCAGGGCGGCAAGCGCAAGGGTGCCGTGTGCTGCTATCTGGAGACCTGGCACTTGGACATCGAGGAGTTTCTCGAGCTTCGCAAGAACACGGGTGATGACCGGCGCCGGACACACGACATGAACACCGCGAACTGGATTCCGGACCTGTTCTTAAAGCGTGTCGCGGCCGACGAACCGTGGACCTTGTTTTCGCCGAGCGATTGCCCCGAACTGCATGAGTGCACCGGACAGGCGTTCGAGCAAACGTACGTCGCGTACGAAGAAAAGGCCGCGCGGGGCGAAATCAAACTCTTTAAGAAGGTCTCCGCCGCCCAGCTCTGGCGCAAGATGCTGACCATGCTCTTCGAGACGGGGCACCCTTGGATCACGTTCAAGGACGCCTGCAATATCCGCTCGCCCCAGCAGCACGTCGGGACAGTTCATGGATCGAACCTGTGCACGGAAATCACGCTGAACACGTCCGATGAGGAAATCGCAGTCTGCAATCTTGGCTCGGTGAACCTCTTTGCGCACTTACAACCGGCTGGCGGCGGAGACTGGGAACTGGACCAGCAGAAGCTGCGTCGCACGATCGGCATCGCCATGCGCATGCTCGACAATGTGGTCGACATCAACTACTACGCGGTTTCCAAGGCCCGCAACGCTAATTTGAGGCATCGCCCGGTCGGCATGGGCATCATGGGATTTCAGGACTGTTTGCACCAGATGCGCGTGCCCTACGGCTCCCGCGAGGCGGTGGAGTTCGCCGACGCCAGCCAAGAGATCGTCTGCTACCTTGCTTACTGGTCTTCAACCGAGCTAGCCGCCGAACGGGGCGCGTATTCCACATTTTCGGGCTCGCTCTGGGACCAGGGCGTGCTGCCGCACGACACCCTGGATTTGCTGCAAAAAGAACGCGGCGGCCATCTGGAGATCGACCGCAGCGAGCGCTTGGACTGGGACGGCTTGCGCCAGCGCATTGCGCAATACGGGATGCGCAATTCCAATTGCATTGCCATTGCACCGACGGCGACGATCTCCAACATCGTTGGGGTTTCCGCCAGCATCGAACCCACGTACCAGAACCTGTTCGTCAAGTCCAATCTTTCAGGCGAATTCACGATTGTTAACCCGCACTTGGTGCGCGAACTTAAGTCCCTGGGGCTATGGGACGAGGTGATGGTGGCGGATCTGAAATATTTCGACGGTAGCTTGGCTCGCATCGACCGGATTCCGGCCGACATCCGGGCCCTGTACGCGACGGCGTTCGAGATCGACCCCGTATGGCTGATCGAATGCGCAGCACGTCGCCAAAAATGGATCGACCAAGCCCAGTCCCTCAACATTTATATGGCGGGAGTGTCGGGCCGCAAACTCGACGAGATCTATCGGCTGGCTTGGGTGCGCGGACTCAAGACTACGTATTACCTGCGAACGCTCGGCGCCACGCATGCGGAAAAGGCCACGGGTCGGGGAGGTGACCTGAATGCGGTCCCAGTGGGCGAGAGCGCGGCGGCCGGTGTGGGACAGGTTTGCGCGCTGCGCCCGGGGGCTTCGGGGTTTGCCGAGTGCGAAGTTTGTCAATAGCGGGGCTAGGCAGGGCCGTGCATCACGGCCCCAACGACCTACGCAATGGGTCCGATGTAGCCAAGGAAACGACCAAACGCGAGAAAGGGATTCGATGCTGGCAGCCGGTAGGGACGTAACGCAAGCAAGACAGGCAGAGCGGGGTGCGCACATGTCGACGGGCGATTTTCGCCCCCTCGATGGCCGCGTCCGGGCAGAAGATAAGCGAGTCATCAACGGCCGAGCCGACGTCAATCAGCTCGTTCCCCTGAAATACAAGTGGGCCTGGGACAAATACCTTTCTTCCTGCGCCAACCACTGGATGCCACAAGAAGTGAACATGGCGCGCGATGTGGCCCTGTGGAAGGATCCTAATGGGCTGAGCGAGGACGAACGGCGCATCGTCAAGCGCAACCTGGGCTTTTTCGTAACCGCCGATTCCTTGGCGGCCAACAACATCGTCCTGGGCACCTACCGCCAGATCACGGCGCCCGAATGCCGGCAGTTTTTGCTTCGCCAAGCCTTCGAGGAGGCGATTCACACGCACGCCTACCAATACATCGTCGAGTCCCTTGGTCTGGATGAAGGCGAGATCTTCAATGCCTACCGGGAGATTCCATCCATACGGGACAAGGACGAATTTCTCTTGCCGTTTATCGAGGTGCTCACGGATTCGGGCTTTCGAACCGGCACCCAAGAGGCGGATCGAACCTTGCTGCGGTCGCTGATCGTTTTTGCCTGCCTCATGGAGGGGCTGTTCTTTTACGTCGGATTTGCCCAGATCCTGGCCTTGGGGCGGCAAAACAAAATGACCGGTGCGGCCGAGCAGTACCAGTACATCTTGCGCGACGAGTCGATGCACTGCAACTTCGGTATCGATCTGATCAACCAGATCAAACTGGAGAACCCGGGGCTATGGACCGCCGAGTTTCGCGGCGAGATCCGTCAGCTGTTTTCCCAAGGGGTCGAGCTGGAGTACCGGTATGCGGAGGACACCATGCCGCGAGGTGTCCTTGGTCTGAATGCCGCCATGTTCAAGGGGTACTTGCGCTACATCGCGAACCGCCGCGCCCAGCAAATTGGCCTGGAGCAGCTGTACGTCGATCAAGAAAACCCGTTTCCCTGGATGAGCGAGATGATCGATCTGAAAAAGGAGCGCAACTTCTTTGAGACCCGAGTAATTGAATATCAAAGTGGTGGCGCGCTGAGTTGGGATTGATTCATGCGAGCTGCAAGCGAGCGAATTGAACATAGAACTCGGCTTTAAATCGGGACATCACGCAACAAAATCTTTCGCGACAATACAAATATTTCTTGCAGTCACTGGCCATTGGGAGTGATAATGCGCCGTGAATTTTGGTAGCTCGATCTCGCGATCGATCGCTGATTTGAACACAGACAGTCACAGTCGACCACCAGTCGCCATTGGATATGGGACGTTAGGCATCGAGACCATCGGGTCTTGTGGCACTACTCCCAGTCTCGACCGAACTGCCCCTACAGGCGTTCGCCCTGCTCACGGGGGCTCCTCCTTAACGAAGTCGTACGCCGGCAAATGTCTGGCGTACAGCATGCACGCGCTCGCCACTTGGGCGAAGCCGCGGGCATGTCGTGCCGAATTCATCAGCGTCAACGGCCAGTGCTCTGTCCGTTCCGCGCTTGGCTCGGATATGCGCCAATCAAAACGCATTTCTGGGCATGCCGCGGCGACCGTGCCTCCGCATGCGCCGATGAATAGCCCGGTGCGCCGCTTGGCGGCCGGGTTTGGGTTTTAACCATCCGTAACTTCATCGACGTACATTAGGAGATTCACATGGCAACAAAGAAATCTGCGAAGAAGTCCGCGAAGAAGTCCGCCAAGAAGCCGGCGAAGAAGGCTGCCAAGAAGAAGGCTGCCAAGAAGAAGTCTGCCAAGAAGTCGGCGAAGAAGTCCGCTAAGAAGGCTGCAAAGAAGTCCGCCAAAAAGGCCGCCAAGAAGAGGGCTGCCAAGAAATCGGGTAAAAAAAAAGTAGCTAAAGCGGCCAAGAAGCGGCCGGCGCCCAAGAAAGCCGCCGCCAAACCGGCGGCACCGGCGGCGCCCGCCGCTCCAGCGGCAGCACCAGCGGCTCCAGCGGCGCCCGCGCCGGTTGGGGCTCGGGCTCCGTTGAGTCCTACGACGGCTTGGCCGTTTCCTACGGGCAGCCGACCGTAAGCACAAGGGCTACATGTTTTTCAAGGCGCCTATTGCAGGCGCCTTTTTTTCGCGCCGCGCGTGCGTGCGTTCGTTGGGACTCGGCAGCTACAATCGGGCGCACAAACCGAGCAAAGGGCGCGGCATCGCCGCGCTGTCCATCCGGGGCTCTGCCGGTCGCGCATCATCGCGGCATGTGGCTGCAGCCGAGAACACTATGCTTTTGCTAGAGATCTTTCACCTGCTACTGAGCACGGTCGCTGGCCTTTTGGGAAGCGCGCTGCTGCTGCGCGCCTATTTGGGTTGGCTGCGCCTTTCCCGCTCCAATCCCGTAGCCGTCTTTTGTGTTGCTCTGACCGACTGGCTCGTGGCACCGATTCGCCGCGCGCTACCTTTGCGTGGTCGATTTGACGCCGCATCGCTGACCGCAGCGCTTGCGGTCGCGCTGGTCTTCGAGTTCCTGATGGGGCTCGTGCGGTCCGACCGGGGCCTTTGGCACTGGTACTTACTGGTGCCCAGCGTCTTGTTGCTTCTCGTCCATTGGGTGCTGTACCTTGTCACGCTGCTCGTGTTTGCCAACGTCGTGCTGAGCCTGGTCAACCCGCATGCGCCGCTAGCGCCGACCTTCGACATGCTGACCCGTCCGGTGCTAGCGCCACTTCGCCGGATCATCCCTCCGATCGGAGGATTTGACCTCTCGCCCTTGGTGCTAATTGTCGCCGTCCAGATTTTGCTGCTAGTCCTGGATCAGTTTTCGTTCTGAGCGCACCCAGCGGGCGGGCCTCGGTCGCAACGCTTCGGGAAATTAGATCCTGCGCGATCACCAGGGGCGGTAGCCAAACGCCTCAAAAAAGCGCTGCTCGATCTGCAATCGGGTAGGCTGGTGCCGCTGCGCACCGTTGTGTTCGATCTTTACGGCACCCATCACCGAAGCCAGGCGACCCGACGTTTCCCATCCCAGATCGTTGGCAATGCCAAATAGCAGGCCCGCGCGATACGCGTCCCCGCAGCCGGTCGGATCGACGACGGCTGCAACGGGCGCAGCAGGAATCACAAATTGCCCCTTTCTTGCACGGATTTCCGAGCCCTGCGCGCCCCGCGTTACGATCAGCGCCTGCAGATTTCCCGACAACGCATCAACCGACCGGCCGGTTTTTGCCGCCAGCAACTTCGCCTCGTAGTCGTTAACGGCAAGGTACGTCGCGCGCTGCAGAAACCAGAGTAGTTCCTCACCACTAAACAGTGGTAAAGCCTGTCCCGGGTCAAATACAAACGGTATCCGGCGCTCTGCGAGCGCATCGGCGTGCGCCAACATGCCCTCGCGGCCATCGGGCCCAACCAACGCAAGACTGACCGCAAGATCCTCTGGCATCCGATTGTGGTGCGAATGTGACATCGCGCCGGGGTGGAAGGCGACAATCTGATTGTCGTCCAGATCGGTTGTTATGAAAGCCTGCGCCGTGCGCGTGCCCTGGATGTGCAAGACGCGACTGCGGTCGATGCCCAACTCATCGAAGCGGCGCAAATATTCGCCGGCATCGTCGCCGACCGTGCCCATCGGCAAGGCATGACCCTGCAAAAGCGCGAGGTTATAGGCGATATTGCCTGCGACCCCGCCAAACTCTTGGCGCAACGTCGGCACCAAAAACGAGACGTTGAGAATATGAACCTGGTCCGGAAGGATGTGATCCTTGAATCGACCGTGGAACACCATGATCGAGTCGTACGCTATCGAGCCGCAAATCAGAGTGTTCATCGTTTCATTGGACAGGCTATCGCAGCGGTTGGCCGCTTTTGGGCGAAACGTCTCGGTCAGGGGTAAAACGGATAGGCAACAAAGCCGGCGACGCCAGCGCCGCGGAACTCGAAGATGAGGCGGATCGTCAGATCAGCGCCGGCGGCGAGGTTATCGCTTGGCTCTTGCGAGTTGGTCGTGCGCGCAGATAAGTAATCGGCGGGGGTGAAGACCTTGCGCGCCAGCGGACGATTTAAGCTGTCGGTAAGTGTGAGCTCGAGCGCGGGCAACGCCATGGCAAATTCGGCGCGATTGCGAATCACGGCATCGAACTCCATGGCGGATGTGCCCGGCACCGCCTGCAGATCGCTGCTCACGACCGCCAGCAGCTCTGGGCGCATCGGCCACTGGGCCGAACAATCCAAAGGCGAACAAAGCGCCGCGAGTGCGGGTTGTAAGTCGGGGAAATGAACGATCAGGCTGGAGCGAAAGAGCAGCGCCAGCTGCACGAGCAACGCCGGCGCCAGGACCGCACAGGCGGCCCATAGCCCTACCCGCACGTAAGGGTTGATCTGCGAATTCTTGGGCCTCAAAAACGTTGGCTCGAGCTCAGGGATCGAAAAATCGTCCTCCAAAGATGCAAGCTGCTGTGCATCCATCTGCCTTGCCGCGGCGAGCAGCGGTTCCGGTAGAGCGATTGGCTCAGGCTCACGTCGCGACTCGGGCGCTGCGCTCGCAAGCGGCGAGGTGTCGGCGCTCGGAGGCAAGAAGAGCGCATCCGCGCCGTGTATGCCGGGCGATGCGGTCCCGGCCGATTCGACTCCCGAGCGTGCGGCCGCAGCCGGCCGTTGCGTTGGCGCTGGCGTCTTAACTTGGTTGGCCGGCGCGCTTTGCTCGGGCTGTGGCGGCTTTCGCGCGGGGGTCTGCATCGGTGTGGTCGCGGGCGGCTGCGCGGCGGGTCGACGATTTTCATGGGTCGCGTCGGCTGCAGCCGGGCGATGGCGTCGCGGTGCTTTGTTTTCGGCGTTTGGCGCCGTAGGTTCCACGTATTCGAGGTGGCCGATTGCGTTGAAAACGTGCCGACACGATCCGCAGCGCACGACGCCGCCGCGCAACGTCAATTGTTCCGCGCCGACGCGAAAGATCGCGCTGCAGTTCGGACAACGGGTTGCCAGTGCCATGGCTTAGCGGGCGTCCCGCTCTCCGACAATCGCGACCCATCCCTCCTGCTCGCCAAACAAGCTCAGCCGCAAGTCGGGATCTGCCCGTGCGTAGGCCTGCAGCACGGTATCGGCTTGCCGCTCCAGGATCCCGGAGAGCACGATAAAGCCCCGCGGTTGGAGGTAACGAACCAAGGTCGGAGCAAGAAGCACGATCGGGTTGGCAAGTATGTTTGCAATCACGACGTCAAAGCGGTGCGAACCATCAGCAGGCAGGCCAGCCGGCGAAGTGTACTGGGCATGCACGCCGTTGCGTTCCGCGTTGAACTGCGCGGCGCGAAGCGCTTGCGGATCGATGTCCACACCGACGACTTCGCTGGCGCCGAGACGCGCCGCGCAGATTGAAAGGATTCCGGAGCCGCAGCCGTAGTCGAGCAGCCGTGCGCCGGGGGCGAGGTGCCGATCGAGCCACGCAAGACACAGACGCGTGGTCGGATGCGAGCCGGTACCGAAGGCAACGCCCGGGTCAATTCGCACATTGCAGGCTGCGGGGTCGGGCGGCTCGTGCCAGCTTGGTACGATCCAAATCCGACCAACTCGAATTGGTGCGAATTGTGACTGCGTTTGGCGCACCCAGTCACGATCGTCCAGACGTTTGCGGCGCAAAATCGCCGGCGGACTTTGCCCGAGCGATCGTGAGGCCCTCTCCAGCACGGCAGTAGCGTTGCTGCATTCGTCGATCAGTATCGACACGAGGTTGCTGCGCCAACCCGGCTCGGATGCTGGCGCTCCTGGCTCCCCGTAAATTGCGACCTCAAGGTCCGTGTCGCGGTCCTCATCCTCGATGGCAACCGCGAGCGCGCCGGCGGCGATCAGGGCATCGCTCCATGCGTCGAGTTGCTCGCGCGGCATCCGCAGTTGGATCTCGAGTAAGGGCATGGCCTATCGCCCGTTTGGTGGCTATCCAACCGAAAAAGAGCGAGCCCGACAGCCGGGCGCGATCAGCCCTGGTTGGCCTTCTTTTCAGCGAGTCGTTTCTCTAAGTACTGGATGCTGGTGCCGCCCTGTACGAACTTGTCGTCCATCATGAGCTCGCGATGCAGCGGGATATTGGTGCTGATACCCTCCACCACCGCCTCCGAGAGCGCGATTCGCATACGTGCGATCGCCTGGTCTCTGTTTTCGCCAAAGCAGATCAGCTTGCCAATCAACGAATCATAATGAGGCGGAACAAAATACCCCGCGTAAGCATGCGAGTCGACGCGCACGCCCGGTCCGCCCGGCGGATGCCAAGCGCTGATGCGCCCGGGGCTGGGCGTGAAGTTGTAAGGATGTTCGGCGTTGATGCGGCATTCGATCGCATGCCCGCGCGAAGTAATGTCGCGCTGGCGCAGCGTCAGACGTTCGCCGGCCGCAATCCGAATCTGGTATTGAACGATGTCAATACCGGTCACCATTTCGGTCACCGGGTGCTCCACCTGCACGCGGGTGTTCATCTCGATGAAGAAAAACTCGCCGTTTTCGTACAAAAACTCAAACGTGCCCGCACCCCGATAGTCGATCTTGCGGCAGGCCTCGGCACAGCGGTCGCCGATGCGTTCGACCGCGCGGCGTGGTATCCCCGGAGCGGGCGCTTCTTCGAGGATTTTTTGGTGCCGCCGCTGCATCGAGCAGTCGCGCTCGCCCAGCCAGACGGCGTTTCGGTGCTGGTCGGCGAGAACCTGGATCTCGATGTGGCGTGGATTTTCGAGGAACTTCTCCATGTATACCGTGGGATTACCAAAGGCCGCGAGTGCCTCTTGCCGCGTCATGGTGACCGCGCTCAGTAGCGCCGCCTCCGTGTGTACGACGCGCATGCCGCGGCCGCCTCCACCGCCGGCGGCCTTAATGATCACGGGGTACCCGATTGCGCGCGCGGTCCGAACGACCTCGCGCGGGTCCTCGGCCAGTGCGCCGTCAGAACCGGGCACGGTTGGCACACCGGCTTCCACCATTGCCCGTTTGGCCGATACCTTGTCCCCCATCAGTCGAATGGACTCTGGTCGCGGCCCGATAAAGACAAAGCCGCTGCGCTCGACGCGCTCGGCAAAGTCCGCGTTCTCCGAGAGAAATCCGTACCCCGGGTGAATCGCCTCGGCGTCGGTCACCTCGGCGGCGCTAATAATCGCCGGAATGTTCAGGTAGCTGTCCTTGGAAGCGGCCGGGCCGATGCACACGGATTCGTCGGCGAGCTTGACGTACTTGGCCTCGGCGTCGACCTCCGAATGAACGACGACGGTGCGGATGCCAAATTCGCGGCACGCGCGCTGAATTCGCAGAGCGATTTCGCCTCGATTGGCGATGAGGATCTTTCCGAACATGGGCGCTAAGCAGCTAAGGCAGTAGTCTTGTGGCCGGGAGGGCGGCTGAAAGGACGCGTATGCGGTTTACCGGTTACCCGATCACGAATAGCGCCTGACCGTATTCAACGGCTTGACCGTTCTCAACAAGTATCTCGCGAATGGTGCCACCGATCTCCGCTTCGATCTCATTTAGTAGCTTCATCGCTTCTATGATGCACAGCGTCTCGCCGGGTTTGACCGTTTGGCCAACTTCAACAAATGGCTTGGCCTCGGGGCTTGGCGAGCGGTAAAAGGTTCCCACCATAGGTGATTTCACGACTTGGCCCGCGGCCGGCTCCGGCGTCGTTGTCGGCGCCGCTGCTGGCGCGCCGGCAACGGCAGGCGCAGCAGCGGGAGCAACTGCCGGCGCCGCCGCAAGCGCAACTAGTGGCGTCGGCGTTGCGGCAGGGACATTGTGGTGCTTTACGATGCGGACCTTGTCGTCGCCTTCGGTTACCTCGATCTCTGCGATGCCAGATTCCGCAACCAGATCGATCAGGGTTTTGAGTTTGCGCAAATCCATTCTTTCCTCACTAGGGCAGCTCTCCGGCTGCGCGCGGCGGGGCATATTGCGAACCCGGACAGGGAAATCCTCGCAGGCTCATTTGGTGGCCTCGTACGCGGCGGCGAACTCCAGCGCCAGCCGGTAGCCAGAAGGGCCCAGGCCCACGATGGAGCCAACAGCGCAGTCGGCGAGCAGTGAGACGTGCCGAAAGCTCTCGCGTCGGTAAATGTTGGATATATGTACTTCGACAAAAGGTATTGCCACTGCAACCAAGGCATCGCGCAGGGCGATGCTCGTGTGCGTAAGCGCCCCGGCGTTGACGATGATGAAATCGACGCCTTCGCCAGCCGCAGCGTGGATTCGGTCGATCAATGCGCCTTCGTGGTTGCTCTGAAACGCGGAAAGCGCAAGCTTTTGTCGGCGAGCGCTCTGGTGCAGCTCGCGCTCAATGTCGGCCAGGCTCTGCGTACCGTAAATCGCCGGCTCCCGCGTGCCAAGACGGTTCAGGTTCGGACCATTTAGAAGAAGGATGGACTTTGCCACGTCAGCGCCCTGATTCTTCCCAGGCGTTGCGCGAGATAGGCGCAAATAAAAGGAAGAAGGCAGCTATTGTCGGCAGAATCCAGCGATTTGTCCAGGGCTAGTCACTGCAGGGCCGCCAGCCAAGCTTGCATCTGGCCAGGCTCCAGCGCCCCCGCTCGGGAACGCAGCACCTCGCCTTTTGTCGACAACAGCACAGTATATGGCAGAACTCCCTGATCATCGCCAAAATCGCGCGCGAGCGATAAAGCGCTATACCCTCCAGCCAGCAAGGTCAGACGCAGGCCGAGACGGTCGCGAAATTCGCGCACCTGCTGCTCGCCTTCAATGCCGATTCCCACGACGGCTACGTTGCGTGCGGCGAACTGACGCTGTAGCCGATCGAGTTGGGGCATCTCGGCAACGCAAGGGGCGCACCACGTGGCCCAGAAGTTCACAACAAGATATTGACCGCGCCATTGTGAGAGCGCTTGTAAATGGCCTTCAGCATCAGCCAAAGACGTGGCGTACAGACGCTCGGCCACGGACGCTTGGGCGTTACGCCTTGCCACCGTCGTGACAACAAACGCGCCGACGAGCGCGAGCACAAGAATCAGGGCCGCGAATCGGATAAATGCAGATCTAGTCACGCGACGGCGGGTGGGACGCTGCGACCTCGGATTCCTCGAGGAGTTGCCGCAACATCGCTAAGCTGGCGCGGCCGCTGCGCTCGATCGGATGCAGCAGCGGATCGGAGCTGCGCGAGCGCGCATTGGGGGCGACGCGCAACGCTTCGGGTTCGTAAACAGTCAATAAAACGGCAATTGGACCCTCGTTGCCTCCGCGATCGCCCGACGGGAGCACAAAGCCGATGACTTCCAGGGCGCGCGATTCGCCACTTGGCGGCTCGGCGACGCGAAAATCCACCCGCCGCTGCAGCAAGGCCATCTCGACATCCTTCGCGCTTTCCGTATACAGGTTCAGTTTCAGCGGCGAGTGTTGCGTGGCGCTGCCGTCGAGAACGGCGCCAACAAGGTACGGACGAAACTCTTCAAGCCTCTGCATCCACTGCGCCGCCACCGTGCGCAAGCGGTGCAGCATTGCTTTGTGTGGTGCGCCCACGACCGTGCGCAAATACTCGCGCAGCGCCGTGTCCATCTGTTCTTTATCGGGCAACACGGCCGGTGAGCGCGCGCGCTGACCGGCCAGCGCAGCGGCTGCCTTGCGTTTGGCTTGTGCGCTGTCGCGACCTTCCTCGACGATCATGCGCGCGGCAATCGCCGCGATCTGGCGTTGCAGTTTTTCGCGCTCCCCGGTCGAATCCACGGCTTGATTGTCCCCTTTTGGGCTGCTGCGCAGCTGTGACCGCAGTCTACCGAGTCAGCGGCCGCGTTTACCAGCGGCCTTTGCGGCGGTGCGAAGCAGCATTTAAGAAAGAAGCGGCCACGCCGCTTAGAATCCTCGCCTTTGAAAGTTTGACGGGAAACGTCGTGCATTTGCATATCATGGGAATCGGCGGCACGTTCATGGGGGGCGTGGCGCAATTGGCTCTTGCCGCGGGACATCGAGTCACTGGCTGTGATGCGGCAGTCTATCCTCCCATGAGCGATCAACTGCGCGATGCCGGGGTGCAGGTCATTGAGGGCTATGATGCCGGCCAGCTCGCGTTGCGACCCGATCTGTTTGTCGTTGGCAACGTCGTGTCGCGGGGCAATCCGCTCTTTGAGGCGGTGCTCGAAAGCGGTGCGCGATTTACGTCGGGGCCGGCGTGGATCGGCGAGCAGATTTTGCACGGTCGCCATGTCGTGGGCATTGCCGGCACACACGGAAAGACGACGACTGCGGCAATGGTCGCGTGGATTTTGGATCACGCGCAACTCGATCCGGGCTTTCTGATCGGTGGCGTGCCCATGGACTTCGGAAAGACCGCGCGTTTGGGTAGTGGCCGGCCCTTTGTCGTAGAGGCCGACGAATACGACTCGGCACTATTCGACAAGCGCAGCAAATTTGTTCACTACTTCCCCTCGACGCTGGTGCTGAACAATCTCGAATTCGACCATGCCGACATTTTTGCGGATCTTGCGGCCATTGAGACCCAGTTCCATCACCTGCTGCGCTGTGTAGCGCGCAATGCGCGTGTAATCGTCAACGGCAGTGACGCGGCCCTGCAGCGCGTGCTCGACCGCGGCGTGTGGTGCGAAGTGCAACGCTTCGACGTGCAAGACGATTGGCATTGGCGCAGCTCGGCTGATGGTAGCGACGCGTTTACCGTCTGGCGCGGCTCCGCCTGCCTGGGTGAGCTGGTCCAACAGCCTGCGGGCGACCACAATCGCAGCAACGCGCTGGCCGCCATCGCAGCGGCGGTGCATCTGGGGGTGGACGCGCAGCAGGCACTGCAAGCCCTGCGAGTCTTTGCGGGAGTACGCCGCCGTTTGGAGATTCGTGGCGTAGTGCGCGGCGTGACGCTGTACGATGACTTTGCCCACCATCCGACCGCGATGGCGGCGACCCTTGCGGGACTGCGCCGTCGGGTCGGCGCGTCTCGCATTCTGGCTTTGTTCGAACCGCGCTCCAACACAATGCGCCTTGGGACGATGCAAGCACAGATTGCCGGCAGTTTGCGCGATGCGGACCTGGTTTTTTGCTTTGGGCCGCGCAGCGGGCCGCACGCGCTGGGCTGGGACCCGCGCGCAGCCCTACAGCCGCTGGGCCCAAGCGCTCGGGTGTTTGAGCGGCTCGACGAATTGGTCGAGGCACTGGTTTCCTGCGCGCGCGATGGCGACCATGTGGTTGCAATGAGCAACGGCAGCTTTGGTGGCGTGCACGAGAAAATACTGGCCGCGCTTGGCGCGCCCGCCTCCCACACTGGGACATCCGGGTGATTTTGTACCTGCACGGCTTTCTCTCGTCGCCGGCATCGACCAAGGCCAAACAAGTGCGCTCGGCTCTGGCGCTAGCTGGACGGGAGGCTGATTTTCTTTGCCCGCCGCTGCCGGTTTCGCCCCGGGCTGCGGCCGAGGTTGCTTTGGCGTCGGCGCAGCTCGAAGACCCGCGCAATCTGAGCCTGATTGGCAGTTCGCTGGGAGGGTATTACGCCACATGGCTTGCCGAACGTCTGGGAGGATGTCGCGCAGTGCTACTGAATCCGGCGGTGCGCCCGTACGAGGACCTGCTCGCGTACCTGGGCTGGCACAGCGATGCCGGCGGCCGTCAAGTCGAGGTGCGGCCAGAATATCTCGATGAGTTGCGCGCGCTCGAGACGCCACGCCTAACCGATCCAGGCCGCTATCTGCTGCTGGCGGCGAGCGGCGACGAAGTGATCGATTATCGTCAGATGATCGCTAAGTACGCACCCTGTTGCATGCACGTGATCGCGGGTTCGGATCACGCGCTGAGCGATTTTCCCCGGTATTTGGCAGAAGTGCTGCGGTTTTGCGGAGTTTCTCTGCCCACACCAGAATTGGGTAACGCCTCATCCTGATGCGATTGCGCCACTTACCGACGAGCCAGTCCAACGAAGGCACGTGCGCGTCCGCGCCTGCCGGTAGCTGCCGCTGCGCTATTGTCTGAACTATGCAAGTCTTGTTTGAGGACGACGGCGACCTGAAGGCGGGCACTGTCCGATCTGCGACAGAGGCGTCGTGTCAGGTCGATTCGGCCAGCGGCAAGCGAGTCAAGATCAAGGCGTCTGCCGTATTGTTGCGTTTTGAACACCCACGAGCCGAGGAACTTTTGGCCGTCGCACGCACCGAGGCGGCGCAGATGGATGTTGACTTTCTGTGGCAGTGCGCTCCGCAGCAAGAGTTCGGCTTCGAGCAGTTGGCGCTCGATTATTGTGGGCGCGACCCGAGCCCAGTCGAAGCGGCGGCGGTGCTCATTGCATTGCAGTCGGCTCCCATCTACTTTCAGCGCAAGGGACGAGGGCGATTTCGCCCGGCCGCCCCCGAGGTGCTGCGTGTCGCATTGGCAAGCGTTGAGCGCCGGCGCATGCAAGAACAACAGCGCGCCCAAATGGTGCGAGACCTGGTTGGCGGGAGTCTTCCGCCGACGATTGCGCAAATGGGCGAGAATTTGTTGATTAACCCCGACCGCAACAGCGCCGAGTTCAAGGCGATGGAGCAGGCGGCATTTCAGATGCAGACCACGCCGCTGCGACTGTTACTGGCTCGCGGCGCAATTCGTTCGCCGTATCACTGGCATCTGCGCAGCTTCTTGGCGCGGGCCTTTCCGCGTGGTGCGGACTTTGCAGCCGATCTGCCGGCGCCCGGCGCGCAGTCCTGGGACCTGCCGGCGGCTGCTGTGCCGGTCTTTTCCATAGATGACAGCGGCACCACGGAGATCGACGATGCGTTTTCGGTTCGTCGAACGGTCACGACACTGACCGTGGGAATTCATATTGCCGCGCCTGCGCTCGCTGTGGTTCCCGGCCATCCGCTCGATGACGTAGCGCGCGCGCGCCTTTCGACGGTCTATGCGCCCGGACTAAAGTATACGATGCTGCCCGATGCGTGGATCGACGCGTTTTCTTTAGCACAAGACCGCACCGTTGCGACGTTGTCGCTGTATCTGGAACTAGACCCGCAATCTCTTGGGCTGCAAAGCTGTCGCAGCGCACTGGAAACGGTCTACGTTGCAGCCAATCTTCGCCATGACGAGCTCGAAGAGCTCGTGACCGAGGAGCTTATCGATGGCGGCAAGCTACAGCTGGGCTTTGCCGAAGAGCTCACGGTCTTGTGGCGACTGGCCAATCGATTGCGATCGGACCGCGAGCAGGCGCGTGGCCGCCCAGAACCCAAGGGACGCGAAGAAATCACAGTGATCCTGGAGGGCGAGGGCGAACAGGCGCATGTGCGAATGCACGTTCGCCGGCGCGATGCGCCGCTGGACCGCATCGTCTCCGAGCTCATGATTTATGCCAATAGCTACTGGGGTGCTTGGCTCGACAAGCTCGGGATCGTGGGTGTGTACCGGTCGAAGGCTCTCGGGCGGGTGCGCATGTCTACGACGCCCTCGTTGCACGAGGGCATCGGCGTGTCGCACTACGCCTGGTGCACGTCGCCGCTGCGCCGGTACATCGATCTGGTCAATCAGCGCCAGTTGATCGCCGCCGTGATGGGTACGCCGGCTCCTCACCGGCGCGGGGATGCGGACTTATTTGCAGTGATCTCCGCGTTTGATGCCGCGTATAGCGCGTACGCGGAATTTCAGGAACTGATGGAGCGCTACTGGAGCTTGCGCTGGCTGCAGCAGGAGGGGATACACCACATCGAGGCGCGCGTGATCAAAGGCGAAATCGTACGGCTTCAGGGCTTGCCGATGACGACGCGACTTGCTGGTGCAGCCTCGTATGAGCGTGGACAGCGGCTGGAGCTGGAAATCAACC
>Ga0187780_10000886_pt1 | contig 22372 bp, 20 predicted proteins | sample 1015_Q2_SP10_20__FD_132429 | JGI IMG/M metagenome (GOLD analysis project Ga0187780, IMG submission 132429) | Tropical peat soil microbial communities from peatlands in Department of Meta, Colombia - 1015_Q2_SP10_20_MG | ecosystem: Environmental > Terrestrial > Soil > Wetlands > Peat | place... | reverse complement strand
GCTGCGCTCGCCCTCACCACGGGCCACGCGCGCGCCCTCAGCAAGCAACCCGCGAAACACCTGGGCCGCGGAGTGCAGCGCAGCGTAATCCGAGCCGACGAGAAAATCGGCATCGATCGTCGACGTCTTCCAATTTCCGTGCTGTCGCCGCTCGATTTTCAGGCGGTACTTGTCGACGCGCTCGTCGTACTGCGGCGCCACCGCGACGCCAGGGCCCTCGCTCGCTTCAAGCGTCGCAGCCAGCTTCAGGGCGCTGGCGCGGGCCGCCTCTTCGTCTTTCAGATCGATCGATACGCCGTTGAGAATGGCCTCCAAGGCGCCCCGATCCATGACGCGCGAGAGCCGCTCGACCACCGCCGCCGCGGCCAAGTATTGGCGTGCCAGCTCGCCGAGCGCTTCGCCGACAATGGGACGGGCGGCCTTGTACGACTCGGAGTTCGTGTACAAGCGTGCTCCCTCTAGCGCCAGCTTGAGCATGTAGTGGGATAGCTCGTTGTCGTCCTTTAGATAACTTTCCGTCTTTTGATGCTTGACCTTGTATAGCGGCGGCTGCGCGATGTAGACATGCCCTCGCTCGACCAACTGCAGCATTTGCCGATAAAACAAAGTCAGCAACAATGTGCGAATGTGCGCTCCGTCCACATCGGCGTCGGTCATCACGATGATGCGGTGGTAGCGCAACTTATCCGGATTGAAATCCGGGCCGATGCTCGTACCCAAGGCCGTGATGAGCGTGGCGATTTGCTCGGACGAAATGAGCTTGTCAAAGCGGGCGCGCTCCACATTGAGCACCTTGCCACGCAAAGGCAGCACCGCCTGAAACTTTCGATCCCGGCCCTGTTTTGCCGAGCCGCCTGCCGAGTCGCCCTCGACGATATACAGCTCGCATTTGGCGGGGTCGCGCTCCTGGCAGTCGGCAAGCTTGCCGGGCAGCCCCGCGCCATCAAGCACCCCTTTGCGCCGGGTCATTTCGCGCGCCTTGCGCGCAGCCTCGCGCGCCCGCGCGGCATCGACGATCTTGCTGCAAATGATCTTCGCGTCGCTCGGGCGCTCCTGCAAAAATGCCTCCAGCGCCCGGGAGAGGACTTCCTCAACTGCCGGCCGCACTTCCGAGGAAACCAGTTTGTCTTTGGTCTGCGACGAGAACTTCGGTTCGGGCACCTTCACGCTGAGCACACAAGTAAGACCCTCGCGCATGTCATCGCCCGTGGTCTCGACTTTGGCTCTTTTGGCAAATTCGTGCTCCTCGATGTACTTGTTGATCACGCGGGTCATTGCCGCGCGCAGACCCGTTATGTGGGTGCCACCGTCGCGCTGTGGAATATTGTTGGTAAAGGCGAGCAAGTTCTCGTTATAACCATCGTTCCACTGCATCGCGACCTCAACGCCGATGCGCGTGCCATTGTTTCCGACCGGAGAGGATTCGCCGGCAGCAGTGAAGACGTGTCCATGCAACGCGGTTTTGTTTTTGTTGATGTACTCCACAAAGCCGCGTACACCGCCGGAAAAGGCAAAGTCCTCCTCTTTGCCATTACGCTGGTCGACAAGGCGGATGCGCACGCCGTTATTGAGGAACGAGAGCTCGCGCAACCGCTTGCTCAGAATTTCGTAGTGAAATTCGATCGGGCCGAAAATTTCCTCGTCGGGCAAGAAGTGCACCTCGGTGCCGCGTTTTTCCGTCTCGCCGACTACGCGCATCGGGGAGATCGCGACGCCATCGACATGCTCGAGTGCCCGGTTCTGGACTTCGCCTCGCTTGAACTCCATCTGATGGGTTTGACCGTCGCGGCGGATCGTCAAGCGCAACCAACGAGAGAGCGCATTGACGCAGGAAACGCCCACGCCGTGCAGCCCTCCCGATACCTTGTAGCTGCTCTGGTTGAATTTGCCGCCTGCATGCAATTCGGTGAGGGCGATCTCCGCGGCCGAGCGCTTCGGGTCGTTGCGGTCGTCAAATTTGATGCCGGTAGGTATCCCGCGACCGTTATCGATCACCGAGATCGAATTGTCGGTGTGGATCGTGACGACGATGTCATCGCAAAATCCGGCGAGTGCTTCGTCGATGGAGTTATCAACGACTTCGAACACCATGTGATGCAGGCCGGTTCCATCCTGCGTGTCACCGATGTACATGCCGGGGCGTTTGCGCACGGCCTCCAGTCCTTCAAGAATCTGGATGCTAGCCGCCCCGTAATCGGCGTTCGCTTGCGTGCCATTACCACCCGTTGGCGGGCGCTCGCCCGATTCGATCACGCCGTTGGCGTCTGGCGCCGCAGCCGCACCTTGCGCCGCGTCCTCAACCGTAGTTGGCAAATCACTCGGTACTGCTGACATTGTGAAAATGATCCTTAAAAATTTCGTGCGAGTTGCGCCGCTTCAAATCCGCATCGGCATCACTACGTACTTGAATCGATCCGAATCGGGCAAGGTGATGAGCGCGCTGCCCAGCGCGTCGCTCAGGGAAACGCGCACCTGCTCGGCCTTCAGGTTGCCCAGCACGTCCAATAAATACGTGACATTAAAGCCGATATCCAGGCTTTCTCCCTCGTAGGCAATCTCGATTTCCTCGAGCGCCTCCTCCTGGTCGGTGTTCGTCGAACTGACCTTCAGTGCCCCTGGCGCGAGGACCCAGCGCACTCCCTTGAACTTTTCCGTCGTAAGAATCGCCGCCCGTGACAAAGCCTGCATCAGTTCATTGCGATCGACAAGGAACGTCTTGGGATTGTTCTGAGGGATCACCTTGGCGTAGTCGGGAAACTTCCCCTCGACCAGCTTAGATACGAGTTCGATCGAGCCGAAGCTAAAGCGCACCTGGTTGGCGGCAACCTGCAAGCGAACGGGTTCCTCGCCTTCTGGCAGCAGCCGCCCCAACTCCAGCACCGTTTTGCGTGGCACGATCACCTCGATCGACCCGGCCGTATCCGGCCGCTCGAATTCGCAAAGCGCAAGTCGATGGCCATCGGTGGCAACCCCGCACACACGATTTCCCTCGATCACCAGCAGCATGCCATTGAGGTAGTACCGAATGTCCTGCGCGGCCATCGCGTAATGCACCATCGATAGCAGGTACTTGAGCGAGGACGCCGGGATCGTGAAGTCAACCGCCGCGGGCGCCTGAGCAACGGTTGGGTATTCCTCCGCCGGCAAGGTCTGAAGACTGAACTTACTGCGGCCCGCTTGAATGGAGAGTTTGCGATTGGCGTAGGAGAGCGCCACTTCGGTATCGGGCAGTGCGCGCAAGATTTCCACCAGTTTGCGGGCAGACACCGTGGTGGCGCCCGTTTCCTTTGTGGCGCCAAATTCGGCGTTGGTCTCGATCTGGATCTCGAGGTCGGTTGCAGTAAAGGAGAGCCGATCTGCCTCACGCCGCAAAAGCACGTTCGCAAGGATGGGCAAGGTCTGGCGCCGCTCGACGATTCCGCTTACCACCTGCAACGGCCGGAGCACCGCATCGCGGGGCGCTTTGACGAGTTGCATCTTTTATATCCCTTTCGTAGTAGTAACTAATAAAGCACTGGCAAAGCTGGGGATAAGCCCAATTAGCGTTGTCGCGCCAAGAACTTGGCGTAGGGCACTCTCCGTGGACAAACCTGTGCAATCGCGTTGCGATGACCTGGATAACTTCGAATAACTTTTGGTGCCGAACACCTGGGCGCTCGGTTGTTCGACATTTTCCCCAAGCAAGCGGCACTTGCCCACAGGATTTCCTGCGCGGGAAATAGCGGACAAGGTGCACGCTGCCGGCATGTCCTAGCCCTTTAGGGTCTGCTCCAAAACGTGCAGTGCATGGTTAAGCACCGCGTCCTTTGCCCGTACTTCCCCAATTTTGCGTACAGCGTGAAGCACCGTCGTGTGATCGCGTCCACCAAAGAGCTCACCGATCTCTGGCAGGCTTTTTTGCGTCATTTCCTTGGCCAAGTACATCGCAACCTGGCGTGGCGCCGCGATGTTGCTCGGACGGCGCTTGCTGTACATATCGGAGACCTTGATTTTGTAGTAGTCGGCCACCATCTTTTGAATCAGCTCGACGGTGACCTGTCCCGTGCTAGCCGAGAGCAAATCTTTGAGTGCCTCGCGCGCCAAATCTACGGTGACTGGGCGCCCATGAAACTGAGCAAATGCCAGCACCTTGCGCAGTGCGCCCTCCAGCTCGCGTACGTTGCTGCGCAGATTCTTGGCGATGAAAAACGCCACATCCTCGGCAAGCTCGGCGTGTTCAATTTCCGCTTTCTTGAGCAAGATCGCGACCCGCATCTCGAGTTCCGGCGGTTCGATCGCGACGGTCAGACCCGATGCGAATCGCGAGACCAGCCGATCCTCGATATCTCGCAGCTCTTTCAGATAGATGTCGCTGGTGATGATGATCTGCTTGCGGCCTGCCACCAACGCCTCAAAGGCGTAGAAAAACTCCTCTTGCGTTCGGCTTTTACCGGCAAAGAACTGAATGTCGTCGATGAGTAATAGGTCCAGCGAGTGGTAGTAGCGCTTAAATTCGTCAAATGCCTTGCGCTGATAGGCGCGCACGACGTCGCTGACATACTGCTCAGCGTGGATATAGCGGACCTTGGCGCTGGGGCGCCGCGCCAGGATCGCATTACCTACCGCATGGATCAAGTGCGTCTTGCCCAAGCCCACGCCGCCGTACAAGAATAGCGGGTTGTACGAGCCGCCTGGATTTTCGGCAACTTGCATCGCAGCGGCACGCGCTAACTGGTTGGCCTTGCCGGTGACAAACGTGTCAAATGTGAGCGCGGGGTTAAGGCGCGCTCGCTCGAGGCTTTCTGACGAGGTCGTTACCAACGGCGTGCTCGGTGTGGGAGCAGCCTCTTCAATGTTCTCGTCCTCGGAAGCAGGCCCCATCTGGGCGTTTTCTTGCGTTTCGTCCGAGGTCGGCACGTCCGAGGCTTCAAGCTCGAACAGTACGTTGACGGGACGCTTGAGTACCGATGAGACAACTGCCTGAATGCGGGAAGCGAACTGGGCACGCACCGCATCGAGCTTCAGACGGTTCGGTGCTCTCAGATGAATGTTGCCGGTGCTCGCATCAAACTCAATCGCCCTAAGGGGCTTAATCCAGGCCGTGAACTGCTGCGGAGTTAGCTCGCGCTCCAAAACGCGTGAGCAGTCTTGCCAGAAGCTGAGCATGTAAATTCGTGTCCCCCGCCGTGCACGGCGCCAGCATTGGCGCTCGCGCCGCTGTCTCTTGTGTTGTTGCCGGCTACCCAAAAAGCGCAGGGCCGGAGCTTATGCCACCGAGCTCTTTTCGCCGGCGGAAAAGATCAATTGTATCCTGGGCCGCGGAAGTTATCCACAAGCCGCCTGCCAATATTTCCTCCTAGCAAGGATCTGGAGTGACCTATCCACGGCCGCAATATCGATAGTGAGCAATCGCTATTTGCGATCGTCTCACTACGTCGTCAAGTGCTGGAAGGGAGGCGACGAAGTCCGCTTCGGGCATACCGCGAAAACTACCGATTCGCTGCGCTTTAGGGGCGGTGTTTGACGAACTCCTGCATTGTCGCGTCTAATAGCAGGCTTTTCGCTTACCGAGGAAGCAAGCGCGTTTTGCGCCAAATTCCGGGCGGGGCACAAGACCGGGGAATTTAAATGGCTACCAAACGCACCTATCAACCCTCTGTCGTAAAACGAAAGCGCGCGCACGGTTTTCGCGAGCGGATGAGCACCCGCAGCGGGCGCGCGGTCATCAATGCCCGTCGCGCCAAAGGCCGCAGGCGCCTCGCGGTCTGAGTCGGCGGCGCGGCCGAACCGCATTTGGCGCAAACACCAGCGCCTGCTTCGAGCGACCGAGTTTGCCACCGTATCCAATGCCCAGGCGCCCTGGCGCGCATCGCGCCGCTTGATTGCAATGAGCGCAAGCGTGCAGCCCTGCCCATCGCCGGCAGCTTGCGACGAAGGATTGCCGGCGCCGCCACATGTGCGCTTCGGGTTCACGGTCGCGCGCAACCACGCACGGCGCGCTGTTGCGCGCAACACCGTTAAGCGCGTTTTGCGTGAGGTCGCACGCGCAGCTGGCGAGGCGCTGCACACGACAGCGCCCGCACTTCGCATCGATATCGTGCTGCGGCTGAAGGCTCCTTTGCCCACTCGGATGGCTGCGAACTGGTCCGACGTCAAGGCCCAGGTGCGGCGCGAGGCTCAGAGCCTGATCGCGCAACTGCGGCGTGAACTGCGAACGCGGTCAAGAGGTCAGACGCAATGTCTTGTGACCGGGCCTGTGGGGGCATCGTCGTGACTCGCATCTTGCTCTTCATGCTACGCGCGTATCAATTTGCGCTTTCTCCGTTGCTTGGCAATCAGTGCCGCTTCGCTCCGACTTGCTCGCAATATGCCCTTGAGGCAATCGAGCGCTTTGGGCCAGGGCGTGGAGTGCTGCTGGCGCTGGGCCGATTGCTGCGCTGTCATCCGTGGCACGCGGGCGGCTGGGATCCGGTGCCCTCGGCGCCGCTTTCGGCGTCCCATGAGTGTTCCGCTTGCGAGGCTTGCGCCACGCGGGGGCACGGCGCGCAGCCGCTATCGGCTTCCGATAGCGCGAATCGGATCGCGAACTTGTGAATCAGAGTCAGAGCGGGCGGCGCCTCTAGTTGGAGACGTGGCGGATCATGGAATTTCAGCGCACGATTATCTGGGTTGTTTTCGGTATGTCGCTGATCCTGCTATGGGATCGTTGGCAGGTGTATCAGGGGCGCAGCCCGTTTTTCTTTCCTTCGGCCAGCATCAGCGCCAGCAAGGCACCGGCCGGTGGGGCAAATACCGGCGCTTCGAAAAGCGAGACGACAACGAACACGGCGGCGCCTGCTACAGCTGCGCCGGCAGCCGGCGCGCCAAACGCTGCCGTTCCGAGCGAAGAGGGAAAGTCGGCAGCGTCCTCGGGTCCGGCCGAGATCGTGCGCGTGCAGACCGATTTGCTGCAAGCCGACTTTGATGCCCAAGGAGCCGTGCTCGTGCGCGTGGAGTTGCTACGGCAAGACGTTGCTGCGCAGTGGACCGCACACGGCCTTGCGGGGTTTATCACCGGCAGGAAACCGGGGCCCGAGGAGCATGTCGTGCTCTTCGATCGCAGCGCCACGCGCGAGTATTTGGCGCAGACCGGCCTTATTGGCGGAGCCGATGCAATCAGCCTGCCTAACCATCGAAGCACGCGCTTTGCAATCCTTCCGGGCGCACGCACCCTGGGCGAGGGACAGCAGGAACTGAGTGTGCGCTTTGAGGCCGAATCGGGGGGATTGTTGTTGCGCAAAACCTTCGTGTTTAAGCGCGGGCGCTACGACATTAACGTACGCCATGACGTGGAGAACGTCGGCAACGAGCAAATCTCGCCCTCGCTTTACCTTCAGCTCACGCGCGACAACGGCAAGACGGAGGAGGATTCTTCCTTTTACAAGACATATACCGGACCGGCCGTCTACACCGATGCGGAGCACTATCGCAAGATCTCCTTTGACGACATCGCCAAGCACGATGCGGCCCAACCCAAGCCCGCCGACAATGGCTGGCTGGCGATGGTGCAGCACTACTTTCTAAGCGCCTGGATTCCGGCAGCGGGCGCGCAACGTGAGTTTTACACGCGCGCGATTAGCGACCGGCTGTTTGCGGTCGGTGCCATCGTGCCGCTGGGTGCGCTGGCGCCCGGGGCCAAGGCTTCCGAGCAAGCGGTGCTGTACGTGGGACCGCAAAACCAGTCGGCGCTTGAGGCTTTGGCGCCGGGCCTGGATCGTGTCGCCGATTACGGCTGGCTGGACCCGATCGCTAAGCCGCTGTTTTGGCTACTGGGCTTTTTGTATCGCGTTGTCGGTAACTGGGGCTGGGCGATCGTATTGCTCACGATCCTGATCAAGATCGCCTTTTACCCTCTGGCTGCAGCCGGTTTTAAGTCGATGGCGCGCATGAAGGAGGTCGCGCCGCGCTTGGCCAAGCTCAAAGAGCAGTACGGCGAGGACAAGCAAAAGCTGCAATTGGCGATGATGGATCTGTACAAGCAAGAGAAAATCAATCCGTTAGGAGGCTGTCTGCCGATCTTGGTGCAAATCCCCGTTTTCATCGCGCTGTATTGGGTGTTACTCGGTTCGGTGGAGATGCGCAATGCACCATGGATCCTTTGGATCCACGACTTATCGACGCCCGACCCTTGGTTCGTTCTGCCGGCGTTGATGATGCTCACGAGCTGGATTCAATATACCCTGCAGCCAACGCCACCCGATCCAGTGCAGGCAAAGATGATGATGATCATGCCGTTTGTCTTCGGCGTGATGTTCTTTTTCTTTCCTTCGGGACTGGTGTTGTACTACGTGCTAAATAACGGCCTGTCGATACTGCAGCAGTGGCGAATCAACAAGGTGATCGCTGCGGCCAAACCCGTCGGCTAAGGCGCGCGCAGCGCGCCTTAGCTTTGCTTTTTTTGCAAGATAGCGGCCAGGCGCTGCGCCGTGAGCATTGCGATTTCTGCTTCGACCTTTGCGATCTCCAGCTTGTCGCGCGCATTGCGGTGTGCTTCCTCGGCGCGCCTAAGCGCTTCGGTCGCCTTTACCTCGTCCAAGTCGCGACCGCGCACGGCGGTATCGGCGAGCACGGTCACGATTCTGGGCTGCACTTCAAGTATGCCGCCCGCGACGAACACCCGCTCTTCCGCGCCTCCGGGCATGCGGATGCGCACAACCCCAGGTCGGATGCGGGTGATCAGCGGCATGTGGCGTGGGTAGATACCCAGTTCCCCGGCCTCGCCCGGAAGCACCACGAATTCGGCTTCGCCGGCAAAGATCGATTCCTCCGCACTGACAACATCTATGTGCATTACCGACATGAGGGCTCCGGTGGGGTTAGCGCGGATCTGTGACCGAGTTTCTGGATGCGAACATTTTTGCGCGGCGCGCCTACTTGAGCGCTTTGGCCTTTTCGAACGCCTCGTCGATCGTGCCGACCATATAAAAGGCCTGCTCCGGTAGCGCATCGCAGTCGCCGTCGACAAGCATTTTGAAGCCCCGGATCGTCTCTTTCAGCGGTACGTATTTGCCCGGCGCACCGGTGAACACTTCGGCCACGTGGAACGGCTGAGACAAAAAGCGCTGGATTTTGCGAGCGCGTGCAACCGCAAGCTTGTCCTCCGGCGAGAGCTCGTCCATCCCCAAGATCGCGATGATGTCTCGCAGTTCCTTGTAGCGTTGCAATGTGGCCTGAACGCGACGCGTAGTGTTGTAGTGCTCTTCGCCGATCGTGTTGGGGTCGACTTGGCGGGAGGTTGAGTCGAGCGGGTCGACCGCCGGGTAGATCCCAAGCGCGGCGATATCGCGCGAAAGCACAACCGTGGCGTCCAGGTGCAAAAAGGTCGTGGCCGGACTCGGATCGGTCAGGTCGTCGGCCGGAACGTACACTGCTTGCACCGACGTAATCGACCCCGTCTTGGTCGAGACAATGCGCTCTTGCAAAGCGCCCATCTCCTCGGCCAGCGTGGGTTGATAGCCTACTGCGGAGGGCATGCGGCCCAGCAGCGCGGAGACCTCGGTGCCGGCAAGTGTGTAGCGATAGATGTTGTCGACGAAAAACAGCACATCGCGCCCCTCGTCGCGAAAGCGCTCGGCCATGGTCAGCCCGGTAAGGCCAACGCGCAGCCGGTTGCCCGGCGGCTCATTCATCTGTCCGAACACCATCGCGACCTTGGACTCCTCGAGCTTGTCGAGCTTCACGACTCCGGCCTCGATCATCTCGTGATAAAAGTCGTTTCCTTCCCGCGTGCGTTCGCCCACGCCGGCAAAAACTGACAAGCCCGCGTGTTGGGTAGCAATGTTATTGATCAGTTCGAGCATGTTCACGGTCTTGCCGACCCCGGCGCCGCCGAATAGCCCGATCTTGCCGCCTTTGGCAAAAGGGCAAACGAGGTCAATGACCTTGATGCCTGTTTCGAGCAGTTCGATCGATGGCGCAAGTTCTGCGAAGATTGGTGCCGGATGGTGGATCTCGCGCCGCTCATCGGACTTTATGGGGCCAACCTCGTCGATCGGCCGCCCCAAAACATCCATGATCCGGCCCAAGGTGCCCGGTCCGACCGGCACCTTGATGCCCCCGCCCGTGCCGCGCACCGCCATGCCGCGCTTGAGGCCATCGCTGGAGCCCATCGCGATCGCGCGCACGACGCCGTCGCCCAAGTGCTGCTGGACTTCGAAGGTCAGCCCCTGTTCGACTAGCCGGTTATTGGGGTCGGGTTCGAGTGTCAGCGCGTCATGCACGTGCGGCATCTCTTCGCGCGGAAACTCGATATCGACCACCGCACCGATGCATTGAACGATTTGTCCCTTTGCCATGATTGCCCTCAGTTCAAAATCCCTGTTCGTCGCCCTGCGCTGTGTGGCACGGCCGACGCAAACGGCCTGTCGGCCTACGTAATCGCCGCGCTGCCGCCTACGATTTCAGAAATCTCCTTGGTAATGCCCGCCTGCCTCGTCTTGTTGTAGACCAGTTGCAGCTCGCCGATCATCTTCTTCGCGTTGTCGGAGGCCGCTTTCATCGCTACCATGCGCGCGCTTTGCTCCGACGCCATGTTCTCGGCCACCGCCTGGAAGATCAGCGCCTCGATATAGCGCACCATCAGCTCGTCAACGACGCTGGGCGCATCGGGTTCGTAGAGGTAATCCCATCCATAGTCACGGCGCTCCTCGGAGGTTTGCTGCAGGCGTTCGGCCGATAGCGGCAACAGCTGCTCGACCACCGGTTCTTGCTTCATCGTGTTGACGAAACGCGAGTAGGCCAAGTAGACGGCACCCAGGCGCCCCTGGCTGTAACCATCAAGCAGCGGTTTGAGCGGGCCGACCAGCTTCTCGACATGTGGCCGATCGCCCAACTGAACGACCTGGGTGAGCACATCGGCACCCAGGCGCTGCAAAAAGGCCAGCCCCTTGGCACCGATCGCGCAGGCCTGGAATTTAATCCCTTCCGCCTCCCAACTGCGAAAGCGCGCCAGCAAGAGCCGCTGGATATTTGTATTGAGCCCACCGCACAGCCCCTTGTCCGTCGATACCAGAATCAAACCGACCGGCAGCCCGCTGGGGTGCCGCACCAAGAACGGGTGCCGGTACTCGGGATTGGCGAGCGACATGTGCGCCGTAATGTTGCGGATCTTGTCCGCATACGGGCGCGACAGGCGCATGCGCTCTTGGGCGCGTCGCATCTTCGAGGCCGCGACCATTTCCATGGCCTTGGTGATCTTGCGCGTGTTTTGCACGCTCTTGATCTTGACGCGAATTTCCTTGGTGCTGGGCATCGATCGTTCCTGGGCCTCAATGCGCGCTGCGCGCGGGACGGTTGTAGGGCTGCGTGAGTGGTTCAGTACGCAGCGCTGGCGGCGAAGGCTTTCAGGGCCTCATTGAGAGCGGCTTCATCGTCCTTGGACAAGTCTTTGGTCGACTCGATGCGATCAACCAAGGCCCCGTGGTGCAGCTTCAGGTAATCGCGCATTGCCTTTTCCGCGTCGAGCGCTTTAGCTACGGGAATCTGATCGAAATATCCTCCGTTGACCGCAAACAACGTCACGGCCTGCTCCCAGACCTGCAGCGGCTGGTACTGAGGCTGCTTCATGAGCTCGGTAACGAGCCGGCCGCGATCGAGTTGCTTGCGGGTAGCGTCGTCCAAATCCGAGGCGAATTGGGCGAAAGCGGCCAGTTCGCGGTACTGGGCCAGGGCCAAGCGCACGCCGCCGCCAAGCTTTTTGATGACCTTGGTCTGCGCCGCGCCGCCGACCCGGGAGACGGAGATGCCCGCGTTGATCGCGGGTCGGATGCCGGCATTAAACAGATCCGTTTCCAGGAAGATCTGTCCGTCTGTAATCGAAATGACGTTCGTGGGCACGAAGGCAGTGACGTCGCCGGCTTGGGTCTCGATGATCGGCAAGGCGGTCAGCGAACCCGTCTTGCCCTTGACCGCGCCCTTGGTGAACTTCTCGACGTAGTCGGCGTTGACGCGCGCCGCTCGCTCCAGCAGGCGCGAGTGCAGGTAAAAGACATCGCCAGGGTAGGCTTCGCGACCGGGCGGGCGGCGCAGCAGCAGCGAGATCTGCCGGTAGGCCCAGGCCTGCTTGGTCAAGTCATCGTAGATGATCAAGGCGTCTTGGCCTCGGTCGCGGAAGTATTCGCCCATCGTGCAGCCGGCGTACGGGGCAATGTACTGCATGGCCGCGGAGTCCGATGCCGATGCTGCGACAACGATCGTGTAGGCAAGCGCGCCGGTTTCCTCGAGCTTGCGAACCACGTTGGCAATCGTCGAGGCTTTTTGCCCGATCGCAACGTACACGCAGATCAGATCCTTGCCCTTGGAGTTGATGATCGTATCGACAGCCACCGCGGTCTTGCCGGTCTGGCGGTCGCCGATAATGAGCTCGCGCTGGCCGCGGCCTATTGGCACCATGGAGTCGATCGATTTGAGCCCGGTTTGCACGGGCTGGGAGACGGATTGGCGCGCGATCACGCCCGGCGCCACCTTCTCGATCACGTCACGCTGCTTGACCGCAATCGGACCTTTGCCGTCGATGGGCTCGCCGAGTGCATCGACGACACGGCCGATCAACTCGGGGCCTACGGGCACGTCCAGAATGCGTCCCGTCGTCTTGGCGCTGTCGCCTTCGGCGATGTGCTCATAGCGGCCAAGAATCACGCAGCCAACGGAGTCGCGCTCCAGGTTCAGCGCCAGACCGACGGTCTTTTCCTTGAACTCGAGGATCTCGCCTTGCATCACGTCGGATAGCCCGTAAATGCGGCAGATGCCGTCGGTCACCGTTACAACCGTGCCTTGGGTGCGAACGTCGGTGGCGACGCCCAGACCCTGGATGCGGTTTTTCAGCAGTTCGCTGATTTCAGAAGGATTAAGTTGCATCGATCCACTCCATATCGCCAAATTAGGCAGTCAACCGGGCCTGCATCGCCTCCAGGCGAGCGCGCACCGAGCTGTCGAGCACCCGATCGCCGACAGTGACGCGCACACCACCAATGAGCTGCGAGTTGATCCGAACTACGGGTTTGAGTTGGAAGGGAAACTTGCGCGCGAGTGCGGCCAGCAGGCTCGCCAAATCCTCGCCGCTCAAGGCGAATGCACTTTCGATGACGCAGTCGGCAACGCCCTGGGAGGCATTGAGCCGTTGGCGAAACTGGGCGGCCACTTCCGGTATCGCCTCCAGGCGTCCATTTTCTATGATCAACTTCAGCAACTCGCCAATCGGGCCCGCTAGGGGCTGTTGGCATAACCCAGAGAGCAACTCGAAGCGGCGCGCATCGGAAAGCTGGGGGTTTGACAGCAAGTAAGCCACGTCCGGATCGGCGATCAGCGCCGCAACGGCATCGACTGCGTCCTGCCATAGGGCGGCCGCTTGGGTATTGGCGCGCGCCGCATCGAACAGGGCGTCGGCATACGGGCGCGCTATGGTGGACAGTTCGGCCATGGCTAAAGCTGCTCTTTGAGCTGCGCCAGCAAATCGGCGTGGGTGCGCGCGTCGACCTCGCGCTTTAGGATCTGTTCGGCGCCCGCGACCGCCAGGTCCGCGACTCGGTCACGCAAAACGAGCTTGACGCGCACGAGTTGCTGTTCGGCATCTACCTTGGCGGCGGCAATCAGGCGATCGCCCTCGGCCTTGGCTTGCGCCTTGGCAGCGTCGACGATGGCCTGTGCACGCTTTTCCGTGTCGATGATGATCAGTTGCGCGCGTGCCTTGGCGTCGGTCTCAAGCTGCGCGATTCTGCGCGTGGCCTCATTGAGGTTCTTCGTTCCCTGCTCGCCTGCGGCCAGACCATCGGCAATTTTCTGGCGTCGCTCATCGAGCGCCCGGATCAGGGGCGGCCAAATGAACTTCATCGTGACCCAGCCCAGAATGATGAAGACGACCGCCTGGATTAACAATGTGGCATTCAGATTCATATTCGAAACCTCGATGCGCACCCGTTCAAGTTGCGGACGGCGACACTAGGTGCGGTTAACAGCGAGCGGCCTCTGGCGCGGCCCGGACGTGCACCTGGCCGCCCAGTTAGCCGGCCGCCGTGAACGGATTGGCTGTGGCAAACCAAAGGGCAATACCAACGCCGATGATGAACGAAGCGTCGATCAGACCCAACAGCAAGAAGACTTTGGTCTGCAGCGTGTTCATCAGTTCGGGCTGGCGCGCCGAGGCCTCGATGAATTTGCCGGACATGATGCCAATTCCGATGCAGGCGCCAGCGGCCCCCAGACCGATGATCAGCCCGCAAGCGACGGCAACGAGCCCTATGGTAGTCATAACAATCTCCTGTGTGGAAAGTGGCAAGAAAAGTCGGCGATCAGTGCGCGGCGTGGGATTCCTGAGCCTGACCAATGTAGACCAGCGTAAGCATCATGAAAATGAAGGCCTGCAGCAAAACGATCAGGACGTGGAATATTGCCCAGACCGAACCAGTGAAAAGATGTAGCGCGATGCCTATGGCGGTGACACTGCCGCCGAGCAGCGCGATCAAGAAAAAGAGCAGTTCGCCCGCGTACATGTTGCCGTAAAGCCGCATGCCCATCGAAAAGGTCTTGGACACGTACTCGATGATGTTTAGGCCGAAATTGGCCACTGCCAGCAGCAGCGCGCCGATCCAGGTAAACGGATTCCAGCTCAGGTGCGCCCGGCCAAAAGGGGCGACAAACAGCTCCTTGAGGAAGCCGAACAGTCCTTTCATGCGAATGCCGTAGTACAACGACAAAACCAGCACGCCAACTGCCATACCGAGCGGCGCATTTAAGTCCGCAGTGGGCAAAGGGCGCAACTTTGCAATGCCAATTGCGCCCGCAACCCGGGGAAGCGCGTCCACCGGTATCAGGTCGATTGCGTTCATTAGCGTGACCCAGCAAAACACGGTGAGCGCCAATGGCGCCGCGTAACGCCGATCGCCGCTGACCAGTGCCTTGGCCTGTTCGTCGACCAGCTCGACCAACATCTCGACAAACGCTTGCAGGCGTCCGGGAACGCCGCTTGTGACCCGCCGTGCGACCAGCCACAGACCCACCAGAATTAACGCTGCGGTGAGCAAGGAAAAAAACAGGGTGTCCAGATGAATTACCGACGGGTCAAACAGGCCATGCTGCTGGGAGCTGGCAAGATGGTGCAGGTGATGCGCAATGTATTCGGACCCTGTAACCGATTCGCTGGTAGCCATCGCTTTGACCGCTCTTATGCCACACCCGACCTCAGCGCTGGCGCCAGGCGAGGGCAACGGGTTGGACCAATAAAACAGCGCCGACCCCAACGATCAGCGCTGGCCAAACTATGTCCTTGTAGCTTCGCACGACGAGCGCTAGCAGGCCGACCATGAGAAGCACCTTGCATAACTCGCCGATCAATATCCCCCAGGCGCCCGGCAACACCCGAGCCAACCCCTCACGACCGCCCTTGCTCTGCCGCACGCGGCCAAGTAGCGCCAGGTTCAGCGCGAACAAGCCATTGGGCAGCGAGCAGGCCAAAGCGCCAAGCAGCGCCGATAGCGCTGCGTGCAACCCAGCGACCGCCCCCGCTCCCGCGGCAACAATCAAGGACGTGATGAACTGCACCAGCACGACCCGGAACATGATCCGGACCACCCGCGGCTACGCCATGGTCACGCGGCACGCGCTCCCAAGTGTGCTGCAACAGGCCCCCAACCTCCCCAAAGCCTGAAGATTTTACGGCGACGCGGCAAAAAGGGTCAAGTATGAAACCACGACGCTTCTTCACCGAACCCACAACGACACGCTTGGGTTTTGACGCAGATCACTGCTCGCGGGACCGGCCCAGCACTTCGATCAAGCCTTGCAACTGATCGAGCCCGGTGTAGCTAATTACGATTTGGCCGTGGCCGCGTCGTCCTGGGTGGATTGCAACTCGTGTGGCGAGCGCATCGCTTAACTGCTCTTCCAGGCGCGCCAGATCGCGGTCTTTGGGCCCCTTCGTACGAACTGGCGCTGGAGCGCTGGCTCGGCGCACGAGCTTTTCGGCCTGGCGCACCGAATATCCACGCGCTGCGATCTCTTGACCTAGGCGAATCTGGTCCACGGCTGCGACCGAGAGCAAGGCTCGTGCGTGCCCCATGTCAATGCGACCTGCCATTAACAAGTCTTGTATCGGCTGGGCCAGCTGCAGCAGTCGCAGCAGGTTGGTCGTGGCGCTGCGCGAGCGGCCGATGGCTTGCGCCGCTTGCTCATGGGTGAAGGAGAACTCGGCGATCAGGCGCTGAACGCCTTGCGCCTCCTCCAATGGATTGAGGTCTTCGCGCTGGATGTTTTCGATAAGCGCCATCGCCAGCGCGGCCTCGTCGGGCACATCGCGAACGATCACCGGAACTTCGGTGAGGCCGGCCATCTGCGCGGCACGAAAGCGCCGTTCGCCCGCAATGATCTCGTACTGATCCGTGGCAAGCGTGCGCACGAGTATCGGTTGGATCACGCCCTGCTGCCGAATGGATTGGGCAAGCTCAGCCAGCGCCTCGGGTTGCATACGCGTCCGCGGCTGGTACTTGCCCGCGCGCAGTTGCGCAAGTGGTAGCTCTTGGGGAGCGTTTGGGCCCGTGTCCGCGCGCTCGGTGCCCAGCAAAGCGTCCAATCCGCGGCCTAGGCCCTTAGTTCGTTTCATGAAAGGCGTGTCCTATCGGGTGTCGGGACGCGAAGCCCGAGCGTTTGTTTCGGCCGATCCGCTATAGCGTTTTAACGCGCTCGACCATCTCGGCGCCAAAATCCACGTAGGCGATCGCGCCGCGGGCACTGCGATCGTAAATGACGCCGGGTGTGCCGTGGCTCGGAGCCTCAGCCAGACGAACATTGCGCGGAATGATGGTCTTGAATACCTTGTCGCCAAAATGGGCCACCAGTTGCTCGGATACCTGCTGCTGTAAGGTGATGCGCGGATCGAACATGACTCGCAGCAAGCCGATGATCTTGAGGCCTGGATTCAGATTGGCGTGCACGCGCTTGATCGTATTTACTAGATCCGTCAAGCCCTCCAGTGCGAAATACTCGCATTGCATCGGAATGATTACGCCGTGGGCCGCGCAAAGCCCGTTGAGCGTTAACAACGAAAGCGAGGGCGGGCAATCGATGAGGATAAAGTCGTAGTCCGCCTCCACCGCGCGCAAAGCGCTGCGCAGGCGCGTCTCGCGCTGCGCGACCGCGACCAGTTCGACCTCAGCGCCGGCGAGCTCCCGGTTTGCCCCCAGTACGTCATAGCCGCAGGCGCCTGCGCGCACCAAGGCGCTGCGGATATCCGCCAGGCCTAGTAGCACCTCATAGACGGTGTTGGACAAAGTGCGCTTGTCCACGCCGCTTCCCATGGTGGCATTGCCTTGCGGATCCAAATCGATCAGCAGGACACGCTGTTGGTGAATGGCGAGCCCGGCCGCCAAGTTGACCGCAGTCGTGGTCTTACCGACGCCGCCTTTTTGGTTTGCGATACAAAAGATCTGGGCCAAGCCGTCGCCTGCGCGTTTTCTCTTATGGTTTTGCGATTGCCGCGCTAGCGGAGGGCATCCCCCGCTGGCGAAGTATTACCAAATGGCGCTGTTCGCGCAGCATCGGGACGCGCAGTGTAATCACCTCAAGAAGCTCTACGCCCGGCGGCAGATCGGCGCTCTCCTGCGCACGATGGCGCCCCTTCATCGCGGCCCAAAGCCCGTGAGGACGCAGCAAGCACTGTGTGCGGGCGACGAATTCGCCTAGCGAAGTAAATGCGCGCGATACGATGAGCTCGTGGCGCTTTAGGCCGCTTGACTCCAGCCGCGCATGATGCACGGTCACGTTTGCCAGATGCAGTTCAATGCGAACCTGCTGCAGGAAGGCGCACTTTTTTTGTACCGCATCGACTAGCGTGCCATGCCAGCTGGGCCGTGCGATCGCGAGCGGGACCCCCGGCAGACCCGCGCCGGTGCCCGCGTCAAGAAAATGCAACTGCCCGCGCTCGTGCTCCAAGGCGCTCGCGTAGTGCGTCATCGCGTGCTCGAGCGGACCCACAATCGCCAGGCTATCGAGCAAGTGGTGAGTGAGAACCCCATGGCTGTCGCTGATTGCGGTGAGGTTGTGGACGCGGTTCCAGCGCTGCAGCAAGGTCGCGTAGGCAATCAGCTGCGCGCACTGTTGTGGCGATAGCTGCAATTGCATTTCGCGCGCAAGCTGGGCGAGCAGCGTCGGCGAGAGCTCAGGCGAGCGCGTCGCGGTCAATTCAGGCGGCAAGCTGCCCTGTTGCATCATCCTTGTGCGGTTCGGATTTGGATAGGGCGTCGGTGCTGTTCTGCCTGGCCGCAATGGGCGACGGGGCGGTGGCGTTTTCTCGTTGCCAGCGCTTTAAGAACACCAACAGCAAAGAGATCGCCGCAGGAGTCACTCCCGAGATGCGCGCGGCTTGTCCGACCGTCTCGGGACGCTGCGAGGAGAGCTTTTGGCGCACCTCGACGGAAAGGCCGCGAACCGCACCATAATCGAAAGATCGCGGTATGCAGGTCGTCTCGTGAGTTTGGTGGCGCGCAATTTCGACGCGCTGGCGTGCAATGTAACCCTCGTATTTAGCGGCGATTTCGAGCTGCTGCACGATGGCCGGATCGCATCGGGAGCTGAGCGGATCAATTGCCGCGCCCTCAAAACTCGACAATCGGGCCAGGTCGTGAAAGCCGATTTGCGGTCGTTTCAGTAGCTCAAAAAGCGTGTACTCCCGATCCAGCGGCGTTCCACAGATGCTCTCAAATATAGCTCCATCCAGTATGCGAGGACTCACACTCGTATTTTTCAGGCGCTCAAGCCCGGCCGCGACGCGCTCGCGCTTTTGCGCAAATGCGCGCCAGCGTTGCTCCGGCACACAGCCTAGCCGGTAGCCGGTTTCGGTCAGGCGCAGATCGGCATTGTCCTCGCGCAGCGAAAGGCGGTATTCGGCGCGGCTCGTGAACATCCGGTAGGGCTCACTTACGCCGCGGGTGGTTAAGTCATCGACGAGAACCCCGAGGTAGGCTTCGTCGCGCCGCGGGCACCACATCTCGCGTTGCTGGCATTTGAGGGCCGCATTGATTCCCGCCAAGATTCCTTGGGCGGCTGCTTCTTCGTAGCCCGTTGAGCCATTGATTTGGCCGGCGAAATACAGGCTCTCAATGGCCTTGGTTTCGAGCGAGCGATGCAAGCCGCGGGGATCGAAATAGTCGTACTCGATCGCATAGCCGGGACGAACAAGATGCGCGCTTTCCAATCCGCGGATAGAGCGCACGAGGTCCAGCTGCACGTCAAAGGGCAGGCTCGTCGATATTCCATTCGGATAGATTTCGTTGGTCGTAAGCCCTTCTGGCTCAAGGAAGATCTGATGCGAAGGTTTGTCGGCGAAGCGGTGGATTTTGTCCTCAATGGACGGACAATAGCGGGGTCCAACGGCCTCTATTACCCCCGAGTACATTGGCGATCGGTCGAGGTTGGCGCGGATGACTGCATGGGTGCGCTCGTTGGTATGCGTCACCCAGCAGGGACGTTGTGCGGGATGTTGATCGGTGCTGCCCAGAAAGGAAAACACCGGCACGGGATCAACGTCGCCCTGTTGCTCTTCGAGCACCGAAAAATCAATCGTCCGGCCATCGAGTCGAGGTGGCGTTCCTGTCTTTAGCCGTCCTTGGGAAAGTCCCAGCTCCTTTAGCCGTGCGGCCAAACGCAAGGCCGGCGCGTCGCCCGCACGACCACCTGGTTGGCGCTGCAGCCCCACATGGATGAGGCCGTTGAGAAAGGTGCCGGCGGTAAGGATCACGGTAGTGGCGCGAAAGCGAATGCCCGACTGCGTGACGACGCCGCAAACGCGTGTGCCCTCCAAGAGCAGATCATCGACGGACTGCTGAAAGATCCACAGTCCAGGCTGGTTCTCGAGCCGGCGCCGAATAGCGGCGCGGTACAACGCCCGGTCTGCTTGGGCGCGCGTAGCTTGTACCGCAGGCCCTTTGGATCGATTTAGGATGCGAAACTGGATTCCGGCTTCATCTGTGCATTGGGCCATCGCTCCGCCGAGCGCATCAATCTCCTTTACCAGATGGCCTTTACCGATTCCCCCCACCGACGGGTTGCAGGACATCTGCCCAAGCGTTTCAACGCTGTGCGTGAGCAGCAAGGTGGACGCGCCCATCCGAGCCGCAGCCAGCGAGGCTTCTGAGCCCGCATGACCGCCGCCGATAACAATCACGTCAAACCGAGAGGGATACTCCATGGCCCTTTTTTGCGCTGCAAACTTAGGCTGGCAAAAATACGCGGCGCGGTCGCCTGCGCAAGACCTAGCACGGTCCCGCGTTTGGGACGGTCCGACCGCACATTAAGAGCGCGAGTATACGGCGCAGGCGGTTGTGCTTGCCCGCTACGTAAGTGCTAACGAAAAAATCGCAAAGGGATCTGCTTGGCAGTCATGTTTCACGTGAAACCTTAGGCAGCCGGGCCTTGCGTGGTTTCACGTGGAACATTGGGACGCAAAAGCCCAAGGCCGTCAGCGGCCAAACTGCGGCTTGGATATGGTCCCGTGGACCGCGACGCGGATGGGCGCGAGCACTCGCGTTGCACCGAGCTCGACGTGAAGAAGTCCATTGAGGCTGTGATCGGCCGCCATGTTCACGTCACCCGAGGCCGCCAGCGCGCCCGCGTGCGCCCGCAGGTCGCGAAACGACACGTTGCCGTTGTTGGCAACGACAACCGCACTTAACGCAGAGAAGCGGGTCGAGCCTCCCCCCGTACCCGCGTTAGAGCCCGGCCTTGTTGCCGCATAGCCCAGATCGATGCCATTTAAAACCGGCCAGCGGACTTGAACCGGAGCCGCGAATACGGCCCCGGAAGCCGCTTCCACCAAAGTGGCGCCCTTGCCTTCAAACTTCCCCGAAAAAGAGGCGTTGCCCTGAATCACCGTTCCCTCGTCCGGGTTCGCCTCATCGGGGTTGGCAGCGGCTGGTGAGAGTTGTCGAATCAAGGCCGACAGGTCGATCCCATCGGCTTCCACAAGTCCGGTTAGCGACCACAGGCCGTCGAATTTCGCGCTGACGCTGCCCTTGACGGCGCCAAAGGCCCCGCCAAGTGAAAAATCGCGGACTTCGAGCGACGTCGCCGAAATCTCGCCACTCGCAATCGCCTCCTCCATGGGAAACGTCACCCCGAAAGGCATATGCCAATTTTGGCCATCCATCTGAAAGTGCACACCCTGGTCATCAGCCCCCGGCGTTAGGACAAATCGCATCCAGGAGGATCCGTTGCGCGCCATGGCCACTACCTTGGCAAAGCCAGCCCCGCGTTCGCGGCTCACCTCGAGGTTCCATTGTCCCGGCAGCCAAGGCTGCTCGGCGACTTCCACACGGTCAAAACGTACGGCCGACAGGCTATCGGGAAGAGCGCTGCCAAGCTTGGGAAGAAGGTGGATCAAAAAATTGCCTTGCTCCAGCGTCATGACCGTCGGACCAACGACGGCCTCACCCCAGTTCCAGCCTCGCCCCTGGAGCGCTTGGGCGATATGGCGCGGGCCGACATTGATGGAGACTTCCTCAAGTACTACCTTGTGGTCCAAGGACAGCTTGGTCAGCAGCAATCGGGGAACAGGAGAAAAAACAAATCGTGAGTTCTCGATTTCCACGGGCAGGCCCAAGGAGCGGGAGAGCCGCTGCGATAACTGTTGGGCCGATAGCGATGTGCGCCAAGTGTCGAAGGCCTCGAGCGCTATAAAGGCCAGCACAGCAAAAAACGCAATGAAGAACAGCCGAGGCGCCCAGATGCGAAACGCCGTCAGGTCGAAGCGCCGCTGCCGGGTGTCCTCTTCCAGCTTGCGGTCGTCCATGTCCCGCAGGTCGAGCCGGTCCGGGACGTTGACCGTCGTAATGGCAAACGCCGTCGCCGGAACCTCGGTACTACCGTACGACATAACGATCTCCGCAATAGCGGGTACCAACTATCACAAGGTTCGGCTTAAGCGCTAGCAAATTCCCTGTCCTCAGGCCGACAAACCTCCGCGGCGCCTTTGCAACCACGCCGTCCACTCGCCGATGACCCCGCGTCGGAAGGCCATGACGCAGACAACAAAAATCAAGCCCGTGACTATCGTAACCGCGTCGCCCAAGCCCGAAAACCACGAAATGCCGGTCATCTCGGCCAGGGCCGCACTGATATCTCCAATCTTGTTTTCCAGGCCAACGATGATTAGCGCTCCCACGAGCGGCCCGAGCAGGCTGCCAACGCCGCCGACAAGAACCATGAGGATGACGAGTCCCGAAGTACTCCAGTGCGCATCAGTGAGCGAAGCAAATCCTAGAACTAATGCTTTGAGCGCACCGGCGAGGCCTGCCAGCGTGGCCGAAAGCACGAAGGCGAGCAGCTTGGCCCGGGCGGGGGCGTATCCAAGCGAAATGGCACGCGCCTCGTT
>Ga0187780_10000885_pt1 | contig 22389 bp, 28 predicted proteins | sample 1015_Q2_SP10_20__FD_132429 | JGI IMG/M metagenome (GOLD analysis project Ga0187780, IMG submission 132429) | Tropical peat soil microbial communities from peatlands in Department of Meta, Colombia - 1015_Q2_SP10_20_MG | ecosystem: Environmental > Terrestrial > Soil > Wetlands > Peat | place... | reverse complement strand
GTCTTCGAGGGCGTGATCGAACACTCGCCAGGTTTTGGCGAGGGGTGTTCGGTCGGCGATGTCGGCAGGCAGGGCGGGGTCGAACTCTGGTCGACCATCTCCGGCTCGACGAGCGCCTCCTCCACGCTCGGCAGCGCCGACGCCGGATGGCGCGGTCACATCATCGATCCTCACTCGGCGTCGGCGACGATCGAACCGACGCGCTCGCCCAGGGCCGGGTCTCGGCTGTACACGAGCCCGGCCCAGAGCAGCGCCACCACGACGATCCCCAGCGCGATCCACAGGTGCGCCCGGGCCAACCCGATCCCCGCGGCGGCAGTGGCGCCGATCGTCAGGAGCGTGGCGAGCGCTATCGGGCCGCCGCCTCTGCGCGCCTGCTCGAGCTCCGGGACCAGCTCGTCGATGACACCCGCCGGAAGGCTCCGCAGTCCGGTCGCGGCGATCTCGCGGCGAAGCGCCGCCTCACGGGCGGTGTCAGCGGGGGTGTGCCGCGCCGCCCTCGCGACCGCGGTGAGCTCGCCGCGAAGCCGCTGCGATCGCTGGCCCGCGTCGGCGGCGAGCTCGCCCGGGGTGCCGATGGCCGCGAGACCCCGCGCGATCTCGGCGCGCCTCGAGCGGATCGGGCGCAACCGGTCTGCAGCCGCCGCCCACCGGGCCTCGGCGGCAGATGCCGCGGAGCGGGCCTGCGCGAGCTCGCCGCCCAGCGCGGTCACATCGACCTCCGCCTCGAGGGGAAACCGCGCGTAGGGCCGGGTGGCTTCGAGGGCCGCGGCCTGGAGGGTCGCCTCGCGCGCCAGGTCGGCGAACCGGTTGCGGCGGTCGGCGGCGTCGGCGAGGCACGCCGAGAGCCGGGCTCGTTCGGCCTCGGCCCACCGCTCGGACTCGGCCGCCAGGCTTTCCTCCAGCGCCGCGAGCCGCACCTGGTCGACGGCGACCGCGGCGAGCCGGGTGCGCGCATCCGCAAGGGTTGCGTCGAGCGCCTGCAGCCGCGCCGTCGCCACCCCGAGGGGGCTCGTCGCGCGTCGCTCCGACCCGACCCTGTCCATCGCCTCGCGCAGGCGGCCGAGGGCCTGGGCGGCGGTGGTCCCGCGCCGCGTGTCCGCGAGCCGCTCGATCGCCTCCTGGAGCTGTCCCGCGCGCTGGCGCGCGCTCTCGGGTGCGTCGATGCGAAGCCCCTCGTCGCCGAGCCACGCGGTGGCGCAGAACACCGTCTCGTCGATCCCGAGGTGGAAGCGCCCGGGGGTGACCGCACGCCCGCTGCGCAGCTCGTCGGTCAGCTCCGACCCGCCGAGCTCCAGCACCTGCACCGACTGCTCGCGGGTGTCGAGACGTCGAGCGACCCGGATCCTGCGGCCGTCGTCGAGCTTGTACGTCAGCGCGAGACCGTAGGCTCCGGGGATCCACGGCTCATGGCGTGCCCAGTCGCTTCGATCGACGGGGCGGCCCTGGCCGCCGGCGTCGATGCCATAGAGCGCGGCCCGTACGCTGCGGAGCAGGGTCGTCTTGCCGGATTCGTTCTGGCCGGCGATCACCGTGACCCGCGGGTGGAGGTCGAGCGACAGGTCGCGCAGGCAGCCGAAGCCGGTGATCTCGAGACGCTCGAGGATCATCGCAGCCCGATCTCGGCGCCGGACAGTGCCATGAGGCCGTAGCGGAGCGCATCGTCGAGGATCGCGGCGTCATCACCCTCGAGCCTCTCGGCGGCCGCGTTTGCGGCCCGGATGAACGCGCCCCGGGTGCTCTCCTCGGTCATCGCGCTTTCGAGGTCGATGCGGGGTGTGGTGAGGTCGCGCACCTTCACCGCCGCGAGGTCGAGCCGCTCGCGGACGGCGACCTCCACGGTGTAGGCGTCGACGGAGACGGCGGGATCGATGGTCCCGACCAGGTCGACCCGGACCATGCTGCGCCCCGGGTCGGCATGCGCCATCGACGCGCAGGCGAGGGTGACCTCCTCGACCACCGCCTCGAAGGATCCGCACTCGTCCGTCTCGCAGTGGATCGTGGCCACCGACCATCGGTTGATGTCCTGGGCGGTGAAGGCCACATCGCCGTTCCCGGCAACGTCGACGAGCACCGGACCGCGCCCGCCCTCGTCGTCGAAGCTCAACGGCTCCGGGGTTCCCGGGTAGAGCAGCCCGGTGGCGGTGTCGAGACGGCGGCGGTGATAGTGCCCGCAGAGAGCCGCGGCGAAGCCGGCCGCGCGGATCCGCTCCGCGCGGAACGGCCCGTGGATCGACTTGCCCTCGGGGCGCGACCCCAGCTCGGCGCCGTGGAAGAGCGCCAGGTGCACGCCCGAGTCGGCGGTGACCCGCGCATCCGCGAGCGGGTCGCCCTGCCAGGCCGGCTCGCGATGGGCGAGGCCCCAGACGGTGAGGCCATCCGCTAGCGCGACGGGCTCGAGCTGTGGAGACCCGAAGACGGTGACGTTCGACGGCCACTCGGTCCGCCGATAGAGCGACGCGGGGAGCAGGGCGTCGTGGTTGCCCGGCGAGATCAGGACGCGCATCGGCTGCCACGAGGCGAAGGTGTCGGCCAGGAACCGGCCCGTGCCCACGCCCGCGCGCTCGTGCTCGTAGAGGTCGCCGCCGATCGTCACCGCCGAGCAGCCGAGCTCCGCGGCGAGCCGTCCCGCGGCGGTCAACGCCTCGCGGAGCCCCTGCCGCCGCCGCCGCGCAAGCTCACCCTGGCATCCCATGGCGGCGAATGCGCGGTCCAGGTGCAGGTCGGCGAGGTGGAGAAGACGCATGCTCATCCTGAGAGGCGGGACTGCATCGCGACCCTGGGCGAACGTCAGTTCGCACAGCCTACCACAGGTCATCGGCCCGAACTTCTGCGACAATCGATGAGGGATCGGCACGACCTCGACCGGGGGACGGCCGGAGTCGGGCCCGAGCAGGGGGCGGGATCAGGGGACCTCAGGTGAACTTCTCTCGGCATGTGGGCCGAGCGGGGGCGGGACTCGCCGGCGCGGCTGTGGCGGTCAGGTTGCTCACGCTCGCCGTGAGTCCGGGCGTGCGCGCGATCGACGCTGTCGCGGCCGGCCTCGCGCTGTGCGTCGGCGCATTCCTGCTCACGCGGCCGGCGCCCCGGCGCGCCGACTGGATCGAGATCGACAACGCGGCGGCGGTCGTGCTGGCCGTGCTGACGGCGATCGCGATCACGGCCGCCGGCGCGGCACTGCCCGACTTCACGCTCGTCGCCGCGATCGGATTCGGCGCGATCCTCGTGGGCACGGGCTGGGACGGCCGGCCGTCGTTCCGCCTCGCGGTGGACGCCGCCGTGCTGGCGGCCTTCGTCGTCACGTGGATCGTCGGCGCGCCCCGTGGCTCGCCGGCGCCGTCGCTCCTGGTCGCCGTGGCCGGACTTGCCGCCCTGAAGCTTCTTCTGATGGGCGCGGTGATCGGCGCCCGCTCGAGCATCGATGCCGAGACCCGCCGCGGGCACGTGTACGCGGCGCTGGGCCGCAGGGTGGGCTTCGCCGGCGACGTGCTCTCGGTGGCGAGGGGGGTGCTCGAGGCGTGCCACGAGACCTTTCCGCAGGCGTCGACCGGGATGATCCTGGTCCACGACCCGGCGGACGGCCTCCTCAAGTCACCCGGGATCGCCCTGTCGCCGGCCGGCGTCGCTCCGGGGGGGCCGGCGTACGAGCTCGCCCCCGGCGAGGGTCTGGGTGGCACGGTCTACGCATCCGGACGAACCGCGCTGTGGCCAACCACGCTGGCCGCCTCGATGGCGCAGGCCAGCCTTCGTGAGGCGAACCGCGTCCGGCTCCGCCAGTCGAACCTGGGCTTCATCAGATCGGCCATCGGCGCGCCGCTGCGCGCGGACGGCACCGCCGTCGGAGTGATCCTCCTCACATCTGATCACCGTGAGCACGCATGGGGTGACGAGGACCTCCCGGTCATGGACGCCCTCGCCGACGAGGCGGCCCGGTCGCTCGAGCGCGCCCGCCGTCACGAGGAGGAGATGGGCCATGCCCTGCTGGATGCCGTGACCGGACTGGCGACCCGGCGGCAGCTGCTGACGGTTCTCGACAAGGAGCTGGCCCGCGCCTCCCGGGCGGAGGGCGGGCTCGCCGTCGTCATGTTCGACCTCGACGGCTTCAGGGACCTCAACACCCGCCTTGGGCACGACACCGGCAACCGCGTGCTGGGAGCCTTCGCGGACGTCCTTCGCGCCATCCTCCGCAGGGAGGACAGCGCGGCGCGATCCGGAGGCGACGAGTTCGTATGCGTCCTGCCCGGAGCCGACCGCGACCAGGCACGCGCGGTGGCGGCACGCATCCAGCAACGCTTCACCGCCGCGACCGCGGACGATCGGAGCCTCGGCGACGGGGGAGCATCGGCATCGGCCGGTGTCGCCGTGTTCCCAGGCGATTCGGAGACGGAGGACGGGCTGCTCGCCGCAGCGGCCGCCGAGGTCGACGCGGTCAGGACCTCACGGGAGCTGACCGGCCGGCCACGCCCGTGGAGCCCCGTCCCGGACGTCACCGCGACTTGACGTCGACTGTCGAATAGTTCTAGACTAGAACAATTCGTCAGCCGAACACTTGAGCGCACGTATGACCTCCACCTCCACGGCCGAGCGCACAGGCGCGTCCCGCCCGGCCAACCGTCGCGATGAGCTTGCCGATGCCTTGTTCGCGTACATCGGCGGCCTCAAGCGGCGCCTCATGGCGAGCGTGCCGGACGAGCTCAGAGGCGAGTTCGGCGCGGTCACCTGGCACCAGGTGGGCGCTCTCGAGCAGCTCCGCGCGGCGATGAAGACCTCCCCCGGGGCGACGATGAACGAGATCGCGCGCATGCAGCAGTGCGCGTTGAGCTCGGCGAGCGCCCTGGTCGACCGGATGATCCGGCTCGGGTTGGCCGAGCGTCGCAGCGACCCCGAGGATCGCCGCATCATCCACATCGTTCCGACCGCGCTCGGCGAGCAGATGCTTGCCCGGTTCGACGACGCCCGCAGGTCAGTGTCGCTCGAGGCGCTCGCACCGCTCAGCGACGAGAACCTCGAGACCCTCGTGATGCTGATGGCAAAGGTCGTCGATCGGCCCGAACCGGCACACGCGCACGCGCAGGAGGTGGCCCATGACTGAGGTGCTCGATCGTCCCGAGGCCGCCGCGCTCGCCACCGTGGAGGCCCCGGTGTCCGTCGCGGAGACCCGGACCGGCCGCTTCGACTACAAGTGGATCGCGCTCGGCGTCGTGCTCCTCGGCACGATCATGACGATCCTCGACGCGACCATCGTCAACATCGCGATCCCGACGCTGCAGGCCGACCTCAGGGCGGGCTCGTACGCGGACATCTCGTGGGTGGTGACCGGCTACATGCTCGCCCAGGGCGCGGTGATCCCGATGGCCGGATGGGCGAGCGACCGCTTCGGCACCAAGCGTCTCTACCTCATGACCATCGCGCTCTTCACGCTCGCGTCGATGGCCTGCGGCCTCGCCCAGAACCTTCCCGAGCTGGTGGTCTTCCGCGTCCTTCAAGGACTCGGTGGCGGGATGCTCATGCCGATCGGGATGACCATCATCATGCGCGCGGTCGGCCCGCAGAACATGGGACGTGTCATGGGGATCTTCGGGATCCCGATGCTCCTTGCACCCGCGGTCGGGCCCGTGCTCGGCGGGTGGTTCGTGCAGGACTTCTCGTGGCGGCTCATCTTCTACGTCAACGTCCCGATCGGCATCATCGCGGTGCTGTCGGCATGGCGTTTTCTCAACGAGACCCCGCGCAAGGGCGGCCTGCGTCTCGACACCTTCGGCCTGCTGACGGCGCCGCCTGCCGCGGTCGCCGTGATGTACGCGGTGGACCAGAGCATCACGCTGGGATGGGGCTCGCTTCTCGTGATCACGATGCTCGCGGGCGCGGCCGTCCTCGCCGCGGCGTTCGTGCTCTCGCAATTGAACCGCCGGCGGGTCGCCGCGCTGCTGATGGCGCCGCTCGCGGTGTGCGCACTCGCGGTCGGCGTTCGCAACGGCATGGTCGACGGGTGGGGGTCGCTCGACACGCTGGTGATGTTCGGACTCGCGGCGCTCGCGGCATGCAACCTCGTCATCGGCGAGCGCGGCAACCCTGAGCCGCTGCTGCAGCTGCGCCTGTTCCGCGACTCCACGTTCTCGTGGTCGATGGGTCTCAGCTTCATCATCGTGACCGCGCTCTTCGGCGGCATGCTGCTGCTCCCCCTGTACCTGCAGGAGGTGCACGGGTACAGCGCGCTGGAGACCGGGCTCCTGCTCCTCCCGCAGGCGGTCACCGCCGCCGTCGCCATGCCGCTCGGCGGGTACCTCACCGACCGCTTCGGTCCTCGACCGGTCGTCGCGACCGGGATGGTGATGCTCGCGCTGGGCGGCGTCGTGCTCGCGCAGATCCATCCCGATTCGTCCAACTGGCTCGTGATCGGTGCGCTGCTGCTCCGCGGCTTCGCGATGGGGTTCTCGATGATGCCGTCGATGGCGGCTGCGATGGCCCGCGTGCCGCACCATCTCAGCTCGAGCGCATCGAGCATCTCCAACAGCCTGCAGCGCATCGGGTCGTCGATCGGCATCGCGGTGCTCGTGACGGTGCTCGCGGCACAGTTCACGACCGCGATCGCGCAGTCGCCGTGCTCGCCGTCGCAGGCCGTGCTCGCCGCGGCGTCGACGCCGGGGCACACGTTGACCACCGCCGAGTTCTGCGGCAGCCTGCAGACCGAGTTCTCGTCGCTCATCCAGAACGGCGGGCAGCCGAGCACGACGGCGCACGTCGCGCCGGTCGTCGCTCACTTCAGTCAGGACTACGCTGCCGACGCGCTCAGCACGTCGTTCGACCGCACCTTCGCGTTCATCTCGATGCTCACCATCCTCGGCGTCATCCCCGCGCTCTTCCTCCGCCGCCCGGAGCGTGCGGTGGCTGAGCCGGTTCCGCATGCCGCGTAAGATCCTGGTTCTCGGCGGCACCGACTTCGTCGGTCCCGCCATCGTCGCCGTCGCGCTTGCGGATGGTGACGACGTCACGGTGTTCAACCGCGGACAGACGGGCGCGGACCCCGAGGGTGTGCGTGCAGTCAGGGGAGACCGCACGCGCGGTGCCGACCTTGCGCGGCTCGCGGCCGAACGCTGGGATGTCGTCGTCGACACATGGCCGCGCGCTTCTCGGGTGGTGCTCGAGTCGGCGACGGCGTTGCGGTCGAGCGCGGACCGCTACGTGTACATCTCCACGATCTCGGTGTATGCGGAGGGGCACGACGGCCCGATCACCGAGGCGTCGCCCGTCGTCGCGGCGGACCCTGAGGCGGACAGCACCGACTACGCTGTGGACAAGCGCGGTGCCGAGCTTGCGATCGAGCGCGTCTTCGGTGCGGAGCGTTCGCTCTTCGCGCGCCCCGGGCTGATCCTCGGCCCTGGCGAGAACGTCGGCCGGCTGCCCTGGTGGCTCCGCCGCATCGCCGCCGGCGGCGCCGTGCTCGCGCCCGGTCCGGCCGGCAACGCGCTGCAGTACATCGACGCCCGTGACCTCGCGGCCTTCGCGCTGAGCACGGACCTGCGCGGGCCCGTCAACGTGGTGAGCGCTCCCGGTCACGCGACCATGGCCGAGCTGTTGACGCTCTGCCGCGAGGTGACCGGGTCCACCGCGACGCTGACCTGGGTCGACGCCGAGTTCCTGCTTGCCCACGCTGTCGGACCTTGGGTGGAGCTGCCGATCTGGGTGCCCCCGATCGGGGAGACCGCGGACTTCTACACCGCCGACTCCTCGCTCGCTCGGCGATCAGGACTCGTCTGCCGGAGCGCCCGGGAGACCGTTTCGGACACGTGGTCGTGGCTGCAGGCGAACCCGCGATGGACCCAGGTGGTCACGCCGGTACGGGCGCGGGTGGGCATGGACCCCGGCCGCGAGCGCGAGCTGCTCGCAGCCTGGGCCGATCAGCCGCCCGCTTCGCGGTAGCGGCGGCGGCGGTCCGCGACGAGGTCGTCGACGGGGATTGCGCTGAGCTCGTCGAGGTGGCGGATCACCGCCCCGCGGATCCCGGCGATCACCAGCGCAGGATGCGCGTGCGCTCCTGGAGGCGGCTCCGGGATCAGCTCGTCGACGAGCCCGATCCGATGCGCGGTCTCGACGCCGGGACGCAGCGCCGCCGCGGCGCGGGCGCGCTGCCCGGCATCGCGGTAGAGGATCGCCGCGCACGTCTCCGGTGGCGCGACGGTGTACACGGCGTTCTCCAGCGCGAGCACGCGGTCGGCCAGCGCGAGCGCGAGCGCTCCGCCGGATCCGCCTTCGCTGAGCACCACGCTGACCGTGGGGGTGCGCAGCCCGAGCATGCAGAGCAGCGCGTCGGCGATCGCCCACGCCTGGCCGCGCTCCTCGGCGCCGATGCCCGCGTGCGCCGCGGGAGTGTCCACCAGGCAGACGACCGGCATCGAGAACTTCTCCGCCTGCCGCATCAGCCGGATCGCCTTGCGATAGCCCTCGGGGTGCGGCATGCCGAAGTTGTGCAGCGCCCGGGTCATAGGATCCGTGCCCTTCTCCTGGCCGATCACCATCACCGATCGGCCCCCGAGGCGGGCGGGCCCGCCGACCACCGCGCGGTCGTCGGCGAAGAGCCGGTCGCCGCGAAGCTCGGTCCAGTCGACGGCGATGGAGGAGATCACCTGCAGCGCGCGGGGGCGTTCCGGATGCCGCGCCAGCTCGACGGCGGCGAAGGCGCGGCGCTCGCGATCGGTGGTCTCGATGCTCGTGGTCATGCGCGTTCCGTGTACACGTGGATGAGCGTCGCCAGCGTGTCCCGCAGCCGCCCGCGCTCGACGACCGCGTCGACCATCCCGTGGGCGAGGAGGAACTCCGCGGTCTGGAAGCCGTCGGGGAGCTTGTCGTGGGTCGCCTGCTCGATCACCCGGCCGCCGGCGAACCCGATCCGGGCCCCCGGCTCGGCGAGGATGACGTCCGACTCGACCGCGAACGACGCGGTCACGCCGCCGAAGCAGGGGTCGCCGAGGATGCTGATGTAGGGGAGCCGAGCGCTCACCAGGTCGGTCACTGCCGACGAGCAGCGGGCCATCTGCGCCAGCGAGGCGATGCCCTCCTGCATGCGCGCTCCCCCCGAGGTGCAGACGGCGACCACCGCGCGCCGCTCGGCGACGGCGACCTCGCATCCCCGGGCGAAGATCTCGCCGGCGCCGCTGCCGAGCGATCCGCCGAGGAAGGCGAAGTCCATGCAGGCGAGGACGACGGGATTCCCCCCGATCGCGGCCGTGGCCACCTGGAAGGCCTCGTGCAGCCCGGTTCGCTCCCGGGCGCGAGCCACCCGCTGCGGATAGGGCACGCCGTCGTCGAAGGCGAGCGGGTCCCGGTCGCCGGTGTCGATGTGCAGCGGCGTCGCGGTGCCGGTGTCGGCAAGCTGCTCGATCCGCTGCGCGGCACCTACCACGCCGTGATGGCCGCACCCCGAGCAGACGTTCAGGTCGGCGGCGTAACGGTCGGCGACGAAGCGCCGCTGGCAGCGAGGGCACGCCACCGTCCCCGCCGTCGGGGCGGTGGGGCGGAGCTCCGGTCCCGGCGCCGGGAGCCTGCGACGTGGTGCCTGGCGCCGCGACGTCAGGGCGTCGGCGCGGTCCATCGCAGCGCGATGCCTCCCCAGACGACGCCCGATCCGAACGCGATGAAGACCATGCGATCGCCCTGGCGGACCCGGCCGCTCTCGACCGCCTCCGCGAGCGCGATCGGGATCGACGCCCCGCTCGTGTTGCCGTAACGGTCGATGTTCACGACGACACGGTCGAGCGGCAGCTCCAGACGCTTGGCGACCGCCTCGATGATGCGCATGTTCGCCTGGTGGGGGACGAGCAGGTCGACGTCCTCGAGCTCCCATCCGGCCTCGGCGCATACCAGCCGGGCCGCCTCGGTCATGCGCTCGACACCGAGGCGGAAGGTCCCCTTGCCGTGCATGCGAAGACCGTCGGGCCCGACCTCCTCACCGGCATGCGGCCCGTAATAGATGAGGTCTGCGCCGCCTCCGTCCGCGCCCCAGTGCACGCCCTCGATCCCGCCGGCGTCGGAGGCGCCGAAGACCGCCGCCCCGGCGCCGTCGCCGAAGAGCACGCACGTCGACCGGTCCTTGTAGTCGATGAGAGAGGTGAGCGCGTCGCCCGCGATGACGAGCACACGGTTCAGGCCCGAGGAGGCGATCAGCCCGCGGGCCAGGACCGACCCATAGACGAAGCCGGCGCACGCCGCGGCAATATCGAACGCGGGGATGCCCTCCATGCCGAGCCGGCGCTGCACGAGGCACGCGGTCGAGGGCAAGGGCGTGTCCGGCGAGACGGTCGCGACGATCAGCGCGTCGACGCTGTCGACCCCGGCGGCAGCCATGGCGCGGCGCCCGGCCTCTGCGGCCATCATCGAGGTGGTCATCCCCGAGGCCACCTTGCGGCGCTCGCGGATCCCGGTCCGCTCGAGGATCCACGCGTCCGAGGTGTCGACCATCGCCTCGAGGTGCGCGTTGGTGATGATCTCGTCCGGGACGTAGGACGCAATCCCCAGGATGGCCGCTGTCCTGGTGGCGCCGGGAGGTGGCCCGACTTTCGCGGGCGCCGGGGCGCGAACGATCGCCATCTCGCATAGAAGCTTAGGCGAGGGCACGCGGTTACGTCACGAGTGCGCTGGTGTACGCTTCGGCACCGAGATGCTCGCGAGCCTGGTTGCGGTCAACAACCCGTTCCCGTTCTCGATCAGCGGGTTCACCGGGCTCACCACCGCCCAGATCATCTCGTTCTTCATCGTCTTCGTCATCTTCAACGCCTACGTCGTGCTCACCGTGATCGCGCTCGTGGCCTTCTACTACACCTCCAAGCCGCGCCACGGGAAGATCCGGACGGCGGCGATCTGGCACTTCTACGCGATCCTGTGGATGCTCGCCGCCTTCGTGAGCACCGTGTGGGGCGCCCCGGCCGAGAAGACGTTCCTCGCCAACGGCACGCTGGCATCGCTCGGGATCGGGCAGCGTGCCATCAACGAGTTCATCGGCATGGGGTTCGCCGCGATCGCGGTCCTCTGCATGGTCGCCGGCTTCGCCCGCGGCGCCGCCCAGAGTAGAGCCATACGCGAGGAAGTCCTCGCCGCCGTCTGAGGCTGCGCCACCCGGGCTCGCCGATCTCGGTGTCGGCTCGTCCGCTCGCTCAGTCACGCATGACGATGCGCTCCTTCGCGTGCTCCTCGCCTCCTTGACCTCGACGGCCCGGATGGCGCAGCTGCTCCACCCGGGCTCGCCGATCTCGGTGTCGGCTCGTCCGCTCGCTCAGTCACGCATGACGATGCGCTCCTTCGCGTGCTCCTCGCAGTCGGCTACCGCAGGGAGAACGACACGATCGACGCCGGGTTCAGCAGCGCGAAGGCGCGCTGGACGGCGTGGGTCTCGTTGGTGATGGCGGTGATCCAGAGCGCGGACAGGTTGGTGACCGGCAGGAAGTCGCCGGGGTGGCGTTCGAGGTGATCCTGGAGGTCGTTGCCCGGCGAGAGATGGACGTCACCGACCAGCGATATCGCCGAAGTGTTGATCGACGCCGCGTACGGGACGGTCTCGCGCCACATGGCCGAGTTGCCGTCAGGCACCTCCTCCAGGGGACAGACGAGGATGACCCCGGACTTGGCGATCGTCACACGCGGCTCGAGGCGGCTCAGGACCGGGTAGTTGGTCGAGAGCGGCTCGGCGCGCGAGTTGCGCACCTGGAGGAAGGCGCCGAACCGGTTGATGCTGTCGCTCAGGCGCTCGGCGCCGATCACCTCGAGCTCGCCGGTCAATCGGATGAAGGTGCCGTAGACCTCGACCGCGCGCCATCCGCTCACGAGATCGAAAGGCTACTCTCCGGTGGCCGCGGCGGGCATGAGGGCCGGATGCGCGGGATCGACGCGCCGTGACGTATCCTTGCGCGCGACCGACGCCTCACCGACGCTCCGAACACACGAGAAATGGAACGCCTCATCGTCGCTCTCCGCACCGACTTCGGATGCTTCGCCATCATCGTGGCCTTCGTCATCATCATGATCTCGACCATTGTGTTCGCCAACATCCTGACGCCTCCCGCGAGCAACCCACTCCTTTGAGCGGATGAGCCTCATCACCACAACGCGGCGACGCGGCGATCGGGGCACAACCTCGTACACTGCAGAGCGAACGACCCTCCCCTTGAGGACGGCATGGCGCTGAATCCGTACGAGTCCGCGCGAGGGAGGATGCGTGCTCGCGCTGAGACCACGCGGCGCCAGTTCCTGATGATCATGGGCGGGCTCGCGGCGCTCGGCGCGACGCTCTTCGGCGGCATCGAGGTACTGAAGTTCATGTTCCCGGTCGCCTCGGGGAACGCGCCCGCCCTGTTCAAGACCACGTTCACCTTCAACGACCTCACGGGTGGGGTCGTCGGCGGGCAGGCGCAGACGCCGGTCAACGTGCTCTCGGAGACCGACAAGCGCGTGACCGTGGTGCTCGACGACGCCGGCATCTACGCCGTCTACCTGGTGTGCACGCACCTCGGCTGCACCCCGAACTACGTGACCAACGTGGTCGGCGGATCGGGGGTCTCCGAGGCGGTCGCCGACGCCCGTGGGGTGCGCGCGCGCGATCAGCAGATTCCCAACGGCTGGGCGTGCCCCTGTCACGGCAGCCGCTACTTCATCGACTCGACCAATTTCTACGGGCCGGCGCCTCGTCCCATGGACTGGGTCGACATCAGCGTCACTCCCGATGGATACTTCGCGGTCGACAGGGCGACGCTGGTCGTCACCCGGGGACCTGGGGACAACACGCCGCCGGCCTGGCGTCTGCTTGTCGGCACCAAGAAGAGCAACGGCAAGACCTACGGGGTCTAGTAGGAGGAGGCGGCTTCGCGCATGAGGGGTCACAGTCGATGAGCGCAACCTCGGGTCAGGCCAGTCCCATCCGCGCATTCGTGGCGCAGCTCTGGGGATCGGTCTTCCGTCACGGGCTGCCGACCACCGACAAGGTCGCGGCCCGGACAGCCCTGACCAACTTCTTCCTGCACATCCACCCCGTGCGGGTGAAGAAGTCGGCGGTGCGCGTGTCCTACACGCTGTGTCTCGGCGGCCTCTCCTTCTTCCTGTTCATCCTCCTGACCATCACCGGTCTCTTCCTGATGTTCTATTACATCCCCTCGGTGGATTCGGCGTACCAGAACGTCAAGGATCTGCAGTTCGTCGCCGTCTTCGGCGACATCATCCGCAACATGCACCGCTGGGCGGCGCACGGCATGGTGATCACCGTCTGGCTGCACATGGCCCGCGTGTTCTACCAGGGTGCCTACAAACCGCCGCGCGAGTTCAACTGGGTGATCGGCACGTTCCTGCTGCTCATCACCCTGCTGCTGTCCTTCTCCGGCTACCTCCTGCCCTGGGACCAGCTCGCCATCTGGGCGATCACGGTCGGCACCAACATGGCGAAGTACGCCCCGATCGTCGGGCCGTACACGAGGTATCTCCTGCTCGGCGGCGACCAGGTGGCGCAGGGAGCGCTGATCCGCTTCTACGTCTTACATGTGATCGCCTTACCCCTGATCGGCTTCTTACTCATGGTCGTACACTTCTGGCGCGTCCGCAAAGACGGGTTCACAGGAGGCCTCTGATGGCGACCGTCGTCGAGGGAGGACGCGATCCCCAGGGGGCACTGACCCCGCGTCCGCAGACGCCTGTCTCCGGACCCGAGCTGGCGCGGACTCCGCTCGTCATCCGCCGCCGCGAGGAGGAGGAGACGGTCGTCACCTTCCCGTACCTGGTCTGGCGCGAGTTCCTCGCCGGGCTCGCGGCGTTCGTCTTCCTGATGCTGGTCTCGATCCAGATCAATGCGCCGCTGCTGCAGCGGGCCAACACCTCGATCACCCCGAACCCGGCCAAGGCGCCGTGGTACTTCGTCGGACTTCAGGAGCTGCTCGAGCGCTTCCCGCCCATCATGGCCGGCGTCGCGTTCCCGAGCTTCGTGATCATCTTCATGATCCTGACCCCCTACCTCGACCGCAACCCCAGCCGCCGGCCGCAGGACCGCAAGGTCGCGCTGGTGCTCTTCACCGTGTACCTCTGCCTCGCCGTGGCCTTCGTGGTCATCGGTGAGTTCTTCCGCGGCCAGGCCTTCAACTGGGACTGGACGCTGATCCTCGGCCACCCGGGACTGAGCTCGCCGGTGTGAGAACCCGAATCCTCTTCGTCGGCCTCAGCGTGGCGCTCCTGGGCCTCGTCGCCTGGGCGGCGTTCAAGGACACGTCGGCGCGCGGCTACATCGGGATCCAGGAGCAGTACCAGAAGGACTACCCGGATTCGAACTTCAACGTCCAGATCCAGCAGCTCTTCCCGAGCTTCCCCGAGGCGACCATCGACGGGGACACATACCGGGTCGAACGCTGCATCTCCTGCCACGTCCCGGACATCGGCACGATCGGACCCGTGGAAGCCGCGAAGCGGCTCAGTGAGGACTTCTTCAAGTACGAGCCGGACGCGAAGCAGCTGGCCGCCGAGTACCACCTCACCGGCGTGCATCCCGCCTACATCACCGCCAACGGCGGCAACTACCCGTCGTCGATGAGCTACGCGGGCTACGGCCCGGACGGGTTCACCTCGTACACGTACACCCCGTACACGGCGCCGGGGCAGCCGCCCGCCAAGCCGGTGACGGTCGAACAGCCCGGCCCCCTGCCGTCGTTCCTGAATCCCTCGACCAACTACGGGGGCGCGGGCACGCCGACCGGTCAGCTGGGCATCGACCAGATCGGGTGCATCGTCTGCCACAACGGCAACCGCCTCGGCCTTGACGAGACCGACGCCCACCAGAATCTCATCATCAACCCGGAGTACTCCTTCACCGAGGGGGCGCAGCTCTACTACGCGAACTGCGCCCGCTGCCACGGGGGCCTTGGCGAGGGCGGCGCGGGTCCGCCCCTCAACAACCAGGACCGCCTCGGATACTTCAACGAGGACTACTACTACCGCTGCATCGAGTACGGCTTCACCGGCTTCGAGCACGTCGGCAGCATCATGCCCAACTGGGGTGCGATCGCCAACGACTACAATCCGACCGCCAATCCGCCGGGTGCCGGCGCGGTGGTGAACCAGTCGCGCGTCCTGAGCGAGACCCAGATCAACATCCTGATCCAGTTCATCCGCCAATGGGAGAACTACAACACCCTTCCATGAGCAGAACGCAGTGAAACGCCGCAGCACCTTCGCCCGCGACCTGATCGGCACGCTCGTCGTCTTCGTCGGGCTGCTCGTCTTCACGTTCGTCCTGATCTACGGCGAGTTCCTGCTCGAGAACTTCAAGTCCCACTGAGATGCCGATGCTTGCCGGTCTCCTCCAGAACCCCCTCTACCCCGGCGAAGCCGGCTGGGGCGACGTGCTCTTCGTGGGCATCTGGGCCCTCGGAACGCTGCTCCTCGCCGCGTACTACCTCTACCGGGCGTTCACCAGCCGATGATGTCCGGCGCTGGGGAGGGCGTCATCGCCCGGGAGGCGTGTCAGCGCGTGGGTGATGGCGGCTGAGGCAAGCGGGATCACGCCGCTGCGCCGGCCGAATCCCCTCCTGGCCACCGGGCTCTCGATCATCCCCGGCCTGGGGCAGCTGTACAACGGGCAACCGCGAAAGGCCGCCTATTTCCTGCTCTCGACGGTGCTCACGATCGGTATCGCGATCCTGCTGATCACCAAGGGACAGGACGTCGGCCACAGCCTGCTCGCCGGGCACTCCGACGGCCTCTTCCTCATCGTCGCCCTCGTGTCCGTGCTGGTGTTCATCGGGCTGTTCCTCACCGGGCTCTTCCTCTGGGCCAGCTCGGCGATCGACGCCTTTCAGAGCGCCAAGGCCCTGCGCTCGGGAGACGCCGCGGCCGCGGCGGGGCGGAGGATGTTCCACCTGTGAGCCGGCAGAGCCCGCTCGCCGTGCTCGGCGGCCTGCGTCGCCGCCAGCGGTCGGCGGCCACCGGGGAGGTGCTCCCGGATCCGGCCCTGCCACCCGCCAATCGCGGGTCCTGGGACCGGGCCGCGCTCATCAACACCGACATCACCGAATTGGTGAAACGAGAGATCCACACCAAGACCAAGCCGTGGCAGAAGTGATCCGGCGCGAAGGCATGGCGTGGGCGCCTGCCTCGGTTTGCCCGGTCGAACGCCGCTGTGCGATCATCCTGCGTCGCGGATGAACCTGCTCGCAGCGTCCACCTGTTGCGTCAACAACTCCGGTCCGTTTGGCGACGGCGGGACCATCAGCGACCGGGCGCTCGGCGTCTACACCGCCGTCTTCTGGGCCTCGGTCGTTCTCGGCGTCATCGTGGTCGCCCTTCTCTTCTATGCGTTCATCCGTTTCCGCCGCCGTCACGACGACGACGATCCGCCGCAGTTCCACGGCAACACCAGGCTCGAGATCGCCTGGACGCTCGTCCCCCTGGCGACGTTTCTCTCATTGTTCGGCCTCACCGCGGTGAACATGCCGTTCATCAACGACATCCAGGCGAACACGCAGTACACCGTCACCGTGATCGGCCAGCAGTTCAGCTGGACCTTCGACTACGGCACCAGCCAGAGCGGCCAGCGCGTGCGCAGCTTCGGCACGCTCTACCTGCCCGAGAACACGAACGTGGGGCTCAACATCGTCTCGACGGATCCGCCGTGCAACGCGAGCCCGTCGGTGTCCTCGGGGACGACGCTTGCACAGGCGATCGCGAACGAGGGGTGTGGCGTCAACCACAGCTTCTACGCTCCCGCGCTCGGCCAGCAGATGAACGCCATCCCCGGTGACGTGAACACAGCTCCCATCGAGGCACGCCAGGGCACCTATTACGGACAATGCACCGAGCTGTGCGGCGTCGGCCACGCGCAGATGACCTTTGTCGTCGTGGCTCTACCGATGAATCAATTCCAGTCGTGCGTGTTCGGCAATCCCAGCGGGACGATCGACGCCACCAGCAAAGCTTGCACTCTCGGAGGATCCTGATGGCGGTCATGGACGCGACGCTGCCGCGCGCACGGTTCGCTCGTTACGACAAGTCGAAGGGGATCCTCGGCTGGATGACGACGGTGGACCACAAGAAGATCGCGATCATGTACCTGTTCACGACCTTCTTCTTCTTCCTGGTCGGCGGCGTCATGGCCCTCCTGATCCGCATCCAGCTCGCCGAGCCGCAGAACACCTTCCTGACCCCTGAGCAGTACAACCAGATCTTCACGATGCACGGGACGACGATGATCTTCCTGTGGATCATCCCGGTGTGGGCCGGGTTCGGCAACTACATGGTCCCGCTGATGATCGGCGCGCGCGACATGGCCTTTCCGCGCATCAACGCGCTCTCGTTCTGGCTGATCCCGCTCGGCGGCATCGTCATGTACAGCGGGTTCCTCGTTCCCGCGGTGATGGGCTCACACGGTCAGCTGCTCTGCCCCGGAGGCCCCGGTGACGCAGGGTGGACCGGATACGTGCCGCTCACCGGCGAGCACTACAGCTGCAGCATGGGACAGGACCTCTGGATCATCGGGCTCCACCTGGTCGGCATCTCCTCGATGCTCGGCGGCATCAACTTCCTCGCGACCATCCACAACATGCGCGCCAAGGGGATGAGCTGGGGCAGGCTGCCGCTCTTCGTATGGGCTCAGGAGATCACTGCCGCGCTCGTCGTGCTGGCCTCGCCGTTCCTCGCGGCCGGCCTGGCGATGAACCTGCTCGACCGCCAGATCGGCACCAACTTCTTCGACCCGGTGAACGGCGGAAGCGCGCTGCTCTACCAGTTCGTCTTCTGGTTCTACTCGCATCCCGCGGTCTACATCATGATCCTGCCGGCGTTCGGGATCATCAGCGAGATCATCCCGGTGTTCAGCCGAAAACCCATCTTCGGCTACAAGGCGATGGCGGCGTCGATCGCGGCCATCGCGGTGCTCGGCTTCATCGTGTTCGTCCACCACATGTTCGTCACCGGGCTGCCGCTCGTGGTGCAGACGTTCTTCGCCTTCACGACGTTCATCATCGGCGTCCCCACGGGGGTGAAGATCTTCAACTGGCTGGCGACGATGTGGGGAGGGAGCATCAAGTACGACACGCCCATGCTCTTCGCGTGCGGCTTCCTGTTGATGTTCCTGATCGGCGGCATCGACGGTGTCTACCTCGGCAGCCTCTCGGTCGACCGCCTCGTCCACGGGACCTACTGGGTCGTCGCGCACATCCACTACGTGCTCTTCGGCGGCAGTGTCATGGGCGTGTTCGCCGCGATCTACTACTGGTTCCCCAAGGTGACCGGACGGTTCCTCAACGAGAAGCTCGGCAAGGTGCACTTCTGGACGATGATCATCGGGATCAACCTGACGTTCCTCCCGATGCACGCCCTGGGCATCCTCGGCATGCCCCGCCGGATCGCGACGTACCTCGACAACCGCGGATGGGGAGACATCAACTCGCTCATCACCTTCGGTGCCTTCGTGATCGCGATCTCGGTGACCATCTTCCTGATCAACTTCGTGATCAGCCTGCGCGCGCCGAAGACGGCCCCGGACGACCCGTGGGAAGGCAACACCCTCGAGTGGGCGACGTCCTCACCGCCACCGCCGTGGAACTTCGACGATGAGCAGGAGGTGCACAGCCTCCGTCCGGTGCGTGACCGGCGCATCGCCCGCAAGAAGGCGGCCGCGGGAGCTCCCGCATAACGCTGGTGGCAGCGTGATCGCGCGGCCCTCGGCTGGGTTCCGCCGCCTCGCGGTGGCGACCGCGGTGCTCACGTACCTGCTGATCGTGTGGGGCGGGATCGTCCGCGTCACCGGGAGCGGCAACGGCTGCGGCACCACCGACCAGTGGCCGTTGTGCCACGGGTCGCTGCTGCCCGCATGGCAGATCAACACCATCATCGAGTTCACGCATCGGTGGATCGCGTCGCTGTGCACGATCCTCGTGGTCCTCCTCACGATCGCCGTGTGGGTGTGGCACCGCCAGCGCCGCTCCATCCTGGTCGGCACGACGATCGCCGCGGGCCTCTTCGTCGTGCAGATCGCGCTCGGTGCCCTGGCCGTCGAGTTCAACCTGCCTGGCGGCGTCGTGATGATCCATCTGGCCAACGCGCTGCTCCTCTTCGGCGTCCTCATCTACGTCGCGGTCACCGCGAACACAATGGGGACGGCCAACCGAGCGACGGCGCTGACGGGAACGCTGATGCGCTCGGTGAAGTGGCCGGTGATCATCGCGGTCGTCGCCACGTACCTCGTCGCGATGAGCGGCGCCTTCGTCGTCGAGACCAGCTCCGGGGTGGGTTGCTCGAGCTGGCCGCTGTGCGGCAGCGGGTTCTCGCTCCCGACCGGGCAGGCGGCCACGATCAACATCGTCCACCGGCTGATCGCCGGCCTCGTGGTGCTGCTGCTCGGAGGGCTCATGGCCGTGATCCTCCGCCGCCGCCGTGGCGACCGCGGGGTGCGCATCGGCGCGATGCTGGTGAACCTGCTCCTCGTGCTCCAGGTGGCCGCCGGGGCGCTCGTCGTGTTCCTCGGCATGCCTGCCTGGGTGCGCGGGCTGCACATCGCCCTCGCCTCGCTGCTCTGGGGCGTCGTGGTGGTGGTGGCCGTGCTCAGCACGCACCCGTTCGGGGAATCGGTGCCGGTGACCTCCGCCCAGCGGGGCGGCCCGCTAGGTCAGCACGCCAAGGTGGCGCCGCTGTGAGCGTTGCCGTCAGCCTGGAGACGTCCCTGCGGCGGCGCCGTGCCGCTGAGATCGCGCGGGACTATCTCGCGCTCACCAAGCCCAGGGTCATCGTCCTTCTCGAGGTCACCGCCGTCGCGGCGATGGTGATCGCGGCTCGCGGGTGGCCGGGATGGCGGCTTGTGACCCTGACGGTCATCGGCGGCTGGCTGGCGGCGTCCGGCGCGAACGCGATCAACTGCTGGTTCGACCGCGACATCGACCTGACGATGGGCCGGACGAGGTCCCGCCCGCTGCCCGCCGGCCGGATCGAGCCCAACCAGGCGCTGATGTTCGGCATCGCCCTGGGGACGGCCTCCTTCGGGCTGCTGGCGATCACCGTGAACCTGCTGGCCGCGGCGCTTGCCCTGCTCGCCCTGCTCTTCTACGTCTTCGTCTACACCATGTGGCTGAAGCGGTCCTCGATGCAGAACATCGTCATCGGGGGCGCGGCGGGCGCGATTCCCCCACTCGTCGGCTGGGCCGCAGTGACCGGCAGCCTCGACGTCACCGCGATCTTCCTGTTCGCGGTGGTCTTCTACTGGACCCCGCCACACTTCTGGGCACTCTCCCTGCTGATCAAGGGGGACTACGCCCGCGCCGGGGTTCCCATGATGCCGGTGATCCAGGGGGACCGCCAGACCCGCTACCAGATCGTGCTCTACACGATCGTCCTCTGCCTCGTGACCGTGCTGCCGCTGCTCACCCGCTCCTTCGGCGCCGTCTACCTCGGCGGGGCGGCGGTGCTGGACACCATCCTGCTCGCCGACGCGGTCGCCGCCGCCCGCCGCCCCACGGCGCGCTCGGCACGGCGGCTCTTCTACCATTCCATGCTGTACCTGGCCCTGCTCTTCGCGGTCATGGCGATCGACCGCGTGACGGGGCTCTGAGGAGGTTGACCCGATGAACCGGAAGCTCGCTCGGAAGAACATTCACTTCCGCGTCTCGATGTTCATACTGCTGCTGCTTCTGATCGGCGCAGCCTTCCTCTGGGCCTCGATCTTCCTGGCGGTGACCAAGTGACGGTGCGCCTGTGAGCGGCAACGGAGCCGCCCCGACGGTCGACGACGCCGGCGAGGAGCACGGGCACGCGACTCCGCATCTTCCGCCGCCCAGCTTCGTGCCGATCAACGTCGCGCTCGCGCTGGCGATCACGTTCACCGGGTTCCTCACCGACATCCGCAACGCGGTCGGGCCGGCGATGTGGGGGATCGGCCTGATCTACCTCATCGTGTCGTGCGTCTTCTGGTGGCGCGGCGCGCGAAGGGAATACCTGGAGCTCCCGGAGGACGGAGGGCACTGACGGCTCACCTGGGGTTCGGCGACTGGTCGTGGGATCCCACCATCGTGTGCGGCCTGGCGGCCGTCGCCGCGGGCTACGTCGTCGCGATGCGGCGCGGGATCATCGGCGCCGGCGACGTCGTCACCCCATGGTTTCGCAACCAGCGCTGGCGTCCGGTCCTCTTCTTCACCGGCCTGCTGATCACCTTCGTCGCGCTCGAGTCACCCATCGACCGCGGCGGCGATCTCTACCTCTTCTCGCTGCACATGGTGCAGCACATGCTGCTCATGATGGTGGCGCCACCGCTGCTGCTCCTCGGTATCGCCGGGGCCCGGCCCGCGCCGCGCGACCAGCACCGGGCGCTGCGCACATTCTGGTGGGCGGTCACGCGGCCCTGGCCCGCGGTGGTGATCTTCAACGCGGTGCTGCTCATATGGCACATCCCCGCGCTGTACGACACGACGCTGACGACAGTTCCGGTGCACATCGTCGAGCACATCAGCTTCATCGCGGTGGGATTGATCCTCTGGTGGCCGGTCGTCGACCCGATCCGCGACGAGCAGACCGTCACCGTCAGCTCGCTCACCAAGATCGCAGCGCTGAGCATCGCGGGGATTCCCCCGACGGTGCTCGGGATCGTGTTCGCGCTCGCGCCGGCGCCGCTGTACAGCTTCTACGTGCAGGCGCCGCGGCTGTGGGCCATCTCACCGCTGACGGACCAGCAGTATGGCGGCGTCATCATGCTCGGCGTCGGCAACATCGTGTACTTCCTGGCGATCATCGTCGTGTTCATGCGACTGTTCTCGGATCCCGCGCGCGATGAGGAGGTCGCCGCGGACAGGATCGCCGAGGCGCTGCGATGACGCGGAAGGACGTGGCGGCAAACCCATCGTTTAGGATGGGGCGAGGAGAAAGCACTTGACACATCTGCGTACTTTGGCGGTGGGAGTGGTGATGTGCGTGGCGATCGCGCTGATCGCCTGCGGCAACGGTGTTCCCGGTGGTGGAACCGGTCCGTCGGGATCGACCAAATGCAACGGCTCCGCCGCCGTGAGCGGGCTCGGCACTGCGGGAATGACCATCGACGCGACCGACAATCTGGTCTTCGCGCCGGCTTCGTCGACCGCGCAGGTGGGTGAGGTCGTCGAGTTCAAGAACACGGGATCCGTCGAGCACAACGTCACATTCCAGGACAGCGATGACGGGTGCCTCACCGACGCAGCCCTCGATCCCGGGGCGTCCTGGCAGGTGAAGTTCACCGCCGCCGGGACGTTCAACTATCTGTGCACGATCCACGCGCCCAACATGAAGGGCGAGATCACGGTCTCCGGGTCGGCCGCGCCGCCCGCGGCAAGCGCGTCGGCATCGGCCTCGCCCGGTGCGACTCCGACACCGACCGCCACGGCGACACCCGCTCCGGCGACGTAGACGCCGCCC
>Ga0187780_10000884_pt1 | contig 22391 bp, 24 predicted proteins | sample 1015_Q2_SP10_20__FD_132429 | JGI IMG/M metagenome (GOLD analysis project Ga0187780, IMG submission 132429) | Tropical peat soil microbial communities from peatlands in Department of Meta, Colombia - 1015_Q2_SP10_20_MG | ecosystem: Environmental > Terrestrial > Soil > Wetlands > Peat | place... | reverse complement strand
TCACGTCAAGGTGGACCTTTCCGGTCGATCAACCGGGGTTCATTTACGGGTTTCCGATGACGGGGTCGGCTTCGATGTCGCCCAAAAATATGGGAATGGAGTGGGCTTGGTAAGCATAGAGGAACGTCTGCGCTCGATTGGCGGCCGGCTTACCGTCCGGTCCTACCCTTCCCTTGGCACAACGGTCGAAGCAACCGTGCCCGCGGGGACGAGGCAGGCCCGCAGCGCATAGGGATAAACATCGCACACCTCGAGGAGGTGAGGATTTACCCTCCGTCAGTTCTGACAGTATCCAGACTTTCCGCTCCCCCCTACTCTCTTATGGGGCGATTCCTTGACCGGCGAATTTCCAGCCGAGGTCGTCGCGTTATCTCGAGTGCTGGCGGATTCCGCCAGTTCAGGGGACGCGAAGGTGTATTCGTGCCAGTTACAACCGTACTTCTTGCGGATGACAACCCTGTTATCTTGAGTCATGTTCGCAAGCTGCTCGGGAGAAACGGACAGTACGAAGTCGTCGGCGCCATCACCGACGGAGGCGCGGTGCTGCCCGAATATTCCCGCCTCCGACCCGATGTCATCGTCCTCGACATCTCGATGGGCGAGTTGAGCGGCATCGAGGTAGCGCGCACTCTGGTCGAATCGGGATGCAATGCCAAAATTGTTTTTCTCACCGTCCACGAGGATTCCGACTTCTTGAATGCGGCCATGGGTGCCGGCGGCTCGGCCTACGTGGTTAAGTCAAGAGTGAGTACGGATCTGATGTCAGCCATCGATGCCGCACTGTCCGGCAAGCTCTTCGTTTCCTCCAGCATGCTCTGACATCCCCTCGAGAAGCGGATGCGAAAGCGTGCGAATCCGGACCCGCAGGCCCACCTGTTATTAATGACAGTATCCCGGTATTTCAGTTGCGACTAAGGTTGGAGAATGTGGCGAGTGCCGCGCCAAGTTATCTATTGCGAACACGGCAGGTTAGCACGATAATGCCTCGTGCCGCCGCCCCCAGGGAACCGAGAACGGGGTTGCCGGCTAGGCATTTTGAACTACTATGCGCTGGTTAGCTAAAGTCGAGCGTCTGCTGCTGGTGTTTGGGCTGCTGATGCTCGGTGTTTACTTGGGCGCCCGTGCTCATAAAGCGGTCTTATCCCGCGCCGCCATTGCAGGCTTCAAGACCGAGCCACCGGATCCGGCCGGACCATCGGGAACGCTGCAGCTGGTAGCGGCCAAGCCCGACTTCAGCCTGTGGTCGGAAAAACGAGTCAGGGAGTACCAAGATAGTTTGTTGGCGCACTTTGCGCCGGCGCTCGGAATTCTCCGCATTCCGAAAATAGCTGTCGAGGTCCCGGTGCTCGAGGGAACCGACGACTTGAGTTTGAACCGGGGAGTGGGCCGAATCGCAGGCACGGCCACCCTCGGAGAAAGCGGCAACATTGGGATTGCGGGACACCGCGACGGGTTCTTTCGCGGGCTGAAGGACGTTGGTCCCGGGGACAGGATCGAGCTGGTCACGCCGAACGAGACCGAAACTTATGTGATCGATCAAATATCCATCGTCGATCCCGACGATGTGTCGGTGCTCGGGCCGCGCCCTCGTCCTTCTCTGACATTGGTGACTTGCTACCCGTTTTATTTCGTGGGTAGCGCTCCGAAGCGCTATATCGTTCAGGCGTCAATTACAGATTCGGGCCCTGCAAAGAGCCCTGTCATACAGTGAAACAAATCAGAAGACGACAAGGGGGAACACAAGAATGAACGCAAAGACACGCTCGACACAGGTGTGGCTCACGCTTGCGGCAGGGACGATGTGCCTGGCCTTCGCCCTGAGCCTGAGCGCACAAGTACAAACCGAAACCAGCACCACCAGTCAAACGCCAACAAGCACGTCCAAGACTGTGGGAGGCACGATCGTCTACCTCAATGGCAACGATGTGATTATCAAGATGGACGACGGTACGCTGAAGCATATTAGCAACGTGTCGCCCACCCAAACCGCCACGGTTGATGGTAAGGAGATCACAATCAAGGACGCGAAGGTCGGCATGCACCTTACCAAGACGATTACCACGACCACCACTCCCAAGATCATTACCACGACCCAGTCGGTAACCGGAACGGTGTGGCAGGTCTCGCCGCCGAATTCCGTCATCCTTACCCTCGAAGACGGCAAGAATCAGCAGTTCAAGATTCCCAAGGGCCAGAAGTTCAACGTGGATGGACAGGAGACGGACGCCTGGGGCTTGAAAAAGGGGATGAAGATCTCCGCCACAAGGGTGGTCGAAGCTCCTGAGACCGTGGTCACGCAGCAAGCATCGATCACCGGAACCATGCCTCCACCACCGCCTCCGCCACCGGCCGACCAGCCGATTTTGGTAGCCGTTGTAGTACCGGTGCCGGCGGCTGCTCCGGAACCCGCTGCGGCTCCGGCAGCGTTGCCCAAAACTGGGAGTTCGCTGCCTTTGATCGGACTGCTGGGATTTCTATCTCTTGCCGCTTCATTTGGAGTGCGCGCAGTTCGCGGCATCAGCTAGAAAGGTGTTCTAGAGGCGATTCGGAGCCACGGCAGGGCCCGTTCCGCGCACCGGGCGAAGAGGTCGACAGAAGCCCAGGGAGTTGCGGCGTAAAGCCAGCAACTCCTTGGGTGTCCTTAGCGCCGCTTCTGCGTCCTGATCATTGTCTTCGTAGCTCCCTGTCTCCTCAGTAAGGCTTTCCCACTCGAACATCGTCCATCAACTACAGGCACTTTCATCAGTAGCCTCTTCGATAACAAAAAGGACAAGATCGGCCGAGCGGGTGGAAAACCGCTCAACATCAGGTGGCAGTGGACACGGTTAAGCGCCTTCTAGGGCATGGATGAATGCCCGTGATGGAAAACATCCGAGAACCCCAGGTACTTTGCAGATTAGAACCAAACAGGAGAAAGATTATGAAAATGCTAGTGGCTCTAGGGGCGGTGTGCTTTCTGCTGACTCCGGCGGGTTGGGCTCAGACGACCGAGGTTACGGCGAAGCCTCTCACCGACACCGACATTCAATTGCTACGGTCCGACGTGCAGTCGGCGAAGAATGACATCATCGCCCACACCATGCAGTTCAGCGACGCCGAATCCACGGCATTCTGGCCGGTCTATCGTGATTACGCCCGCGACCAGCAGGCCATCGGTGATCAACGCGTCCGCCTGATCAAGGACTACGCGGCAAATTACGACAGCATGAATGATGACAAGGCCAAAGATATGGTGCAGCGACTGCTGGACATCGACAGCAAGACCTTGGCTTTGCGGCAGAATTACTGGCCAAAGTTCATGAAAGCCCTGGGTGCGAAGCGGGCGGCGAAATTCTATCAAGTCGACAGTCGCCTCAGCATGATCATCAATGTCCAGTTGGCCTCGGAAATTCCCCTAATTCCCTAGCCTTTCTCGTCGCAGGGACCGGCCGTGGGCGGGTTCTGAAAAGCACAAGACGGCTGGCCCCATGTGGCGATCGAGTCTCGACTCCTCGGCTGCGACGTGCCGTCGCATGGGTCGAGCCGGGACGCCTGGGGTCGGCCGATTCAGCCAGCTTGCGACCCCAATCCCCATGGTCAGCCGTGTGCCTTTGGCTGTCAGAGTTGCCAGTTGGCAGTTTTGTTGCTTTTGGCCTACAAAGGAACCAGCCGGAAAAAATCAGTGTGGGCTGAGTCTCTTATGGAAACACGACCTGGCAAGGAGCAAATCGGCGGATCAGCAGTTCACGTGGGGGATTGTTACATCTGGGCGGCAATTAGCTACTTGGACTCGCCCACCGACTACCGCGAGTGCCTGCCTCACCATGGGCGGCGGCCAACCGTACTTTCACAGGACGAACTGGTAATGCTCGACGAGAGAGCGCACTCGCTGTGGGCTAAATCGGGCGCGGCTACGATCTTTGCGTTCCTCACTTCCATGTTCTTGTTGTTCCTTCTGCGAGTCTTTGATTAAGCACCGACTGTCGGCTACCTAGCAAACTCCCTCCCCTCCTAGTCTCAGCGGCAGATTCTCGGGATCGAGGTGCGGCGCGAGCGGACACTCGTGCTTGCGCCCGAGCAACGACAAAAAGCGAGGAACCGATCACACTGGGATCAGGCTGGAGACGAGAAGAGCCGGTTCGGATCACAAACGGTGAGCTTGCCCCGTCCCTTCTCGAGGGCGCCGCTTCGCTGCCACTCGCTCAAGAAGCGGCTGGCAGTGAATAATGTGATGTTGGCGGAGTTTGCCAGGTGTTCATTGGTGATGTCCAACTGAACACCACCCGGGACTTTGCGTCCGATGCCTTGGGCGAGACTGAGTAGCACCTGCGCCAGGCGCTCGCGGGCCGTGCGCGAGACTAACGCCAGATGAGCGGAGAGGAACCAAGTGAGATGATCGGCGGCAAACGGCAACGAGTTGTCGAGCAGCTTGGGATACTGGGTGGCAAGGCGGCGGATGGTGTTGCGTCGCCACACGAACGCCGAACTCTTCTTCAGTACTTCTGTGCTAACCAGATAAGAAGAGGGATTTGGCAGAATCGACGCGAGACCCAGCATCTCCCCGGGCAGAAGCCAACGCAACAGAACTTTTCGACCCTGACGCGTAATATAGAAAAGACGGGCACAGCCCGTCCTTAGCAAAAACAGATGCTCGGCTGCCTCCCCCTGGTTGGCGACTACCGAGTTTGCCGGGTAGTGTCGGAGAGTGGCAGCCGCCAAGACCGAGTGCATCTCGTTCCTTGTCAACCCTTCGAGGAAGCCTGAACTCAAATGTTCCGCTGCCGTAGGGGAGATGACAACCGGTCCACTCTCAACAGAATTTGCGTAACTGCTAGATCGCACGAGTCCGCTCCGGTGGACCATGGATGTGACCAATCGCAAGCACTCTCAGCTGCCGAATTCTAGTAAGAAATACAAGGAATTCGCACTGGCAAAAGTAACAGCGTATGGCTATCCATGGATCCGCTTGTCGACTGTAGTCGCAGTGGTGGTGTAGACCTCTGCAGGTTAAGGAGTAAAACCGATTGAAGATTCATCGCCAGCTGGCCTGCCTGTTTGTGCTCACTTCCTCCGGCCTTCTGCCGGCTTCGAGCGTCATTACCACGGTCGTACCCGGGCCGGACTATCACTTGCGTCTGTTCCACACCCACACCGGCGAACGGCTCGACATTATCTATCGTCGAGGCGAGCATTATGTTCCAGAAGCTCTGGCACAACTCGATGAATATCTCCGGGACCATCGCACGGGTGATGTCCACCACTACGATCCGCGAGTGTTCGATCTCCTCCACGACTTGACCACCGAGCTGGGACAGCCCGATTCTGAGATCGATGTGGTTTGCGGCTATCGGTCGCCGTGGAGCAATGAGTTCTTGCGCACGCATGGTCATGGTGTGGCGCTTCACAGTTTGCACATGCAAGCGATGGCGATCGACATCCGCATACCCGGGGTCAAGACCGCACGCCTGCGGGATGCTGCCCTGGAACTGCATCGCGGGGGAGTTGGTTACTACGCCCAGTCCAACTTTGTGCACGTGGATGTCGGCCGCGTGCGGCGCTGGTAGCATCGCCCGGCTCTCTCGCGTCCGCGTCTATCCGGGATAGGGGTACCCAAGTGCCAACACTTTTTCGAGGGCCGAGTCATATCCGTAAATGTCATCGAAGAAATGCGCCTGCCCTTGCTCATCGACTACCGCCGTGCCGTAAAGGATCAGCACGGGCACGGGCTTCGTGAGATTGACTTGAAGGTTGTCGCTTCCGCTCTGCATGGCGTTGCGCACGCGCTCGAGCGTCCACTCCGGCTTATCCCGTAGAACCCAGGCCGCTAGTTCAGCAGCTTGCTCCACCCGGATGCAGCCATGGCTGAAATCGCGGCGGGACTGCGCGAACAAAGCCTGCGCCGGCGTGCTGTGCAGGTAAACGTTGTACTCGTTGGGAAACATTAGCTTCACCAGGCCCAAGGCGTTGGATGGGCCGGGCTTCTGCCGTACCTGCAGTTTTCCGGAACGGAGTTGTTGAAGAATGTCATCGCTGATTAGGCCGTCGGTTACCACCGCGCCTTGCGCCGTGGTTACCTCGTACCCCTTCTTAGCAACGTAATTTCGATCTTTCTCGATCGCCGGCACGATTTCCGAGCGACGGATGCTGGGGGGTACGTTCCAGTAGGGACGAAATACTACGAACTTCATGTCCCTCTCAAACACCGGTGTCTCGTGGCGATAGGCTTTTCCCACAATGACGTTGGATGCGAGGCCAACCTTGCCGTCCTGGTCGTAAGCCCGCAGGCGGAACTCAGGAATGTTGACCACAATCGGCGGCTGGGGGAACTGGTACGGAACCCACCGCCAGCGTTCTAAGGTCAGACGCAGTTGCTCCACCCGAAAAGTCAGCGGCGTATTCAACTGCTTGAGGGTTTGCGGGCCGAGTCGACCGTCCGGTGGAAGGCCGTGACGCTTCTGGAATTGCTGGACGGCGGCTACGAGCGCTCCGGCATAGACATTCGATCCGTCGGGCACGCTCGCCTCCGCCGGCAGATCCCCCAGCAGGCGCAATAGGCGGGTTAAGCGCGGCACTCCAGCGTAGGAAGCACCGGGCTCGATGGGCTTGGCCGGAACCGGCAGTTGTTCTCCGTCGTCTTGTCGCGCCAAGGCCACATAATTTTCGAGCGCTTGCTGGGTTCGTTTGTATCCGGCGAAAGGCGGCTCGACTCCTGCTAACTCGGCCTCGAGATCAGCGCCGTTGACCACCTTCTCGCGGAGGAAGGCAGCGAGGTCATACTTCTTCGGTCCCACGTCGAGGTTGAACTTGAAATGGCGAGGATTCACTCTCCCGATGTGCAGATCGGAGATGTAGCGCATGACGCAGACGGTGAGGGCTGCATCGAATCGAGCCCGGGCATCGGAGGATGGAGACGGCCCGAGGCGGCTCACTCGTTCTGGCCAACGCGAACCGTCATAATCCTCGGCATTTAAACCTTTGCCGTCGGCTTGCTTGAGCACCTCGATCATAGCCTGGGCTTGTCGGGTAGGTTGACCGTCCGTCAGCCAGGCGGCGGCATAGTTGGACGGCTCGTAGAAGTTCTTTATCTGCATGCTGTAGTCGGAGAAATTCGGCCAGCGAAGATCCGACAGACGACCTTGAGCTACGATGTCGCGAAGCGCTACGCTTGCTTCAGTTTGGGCGCCATCGTGGGGTGCAGCTCTCGCGGGGAGGCCGGAAACCCAAGCTAAATTGATGAACGCGGCGGTTAGGAGGACGGCGAGGGCGAATCGCCTGCGTATGAAAGCTTGAACCATAAGTTAATAAAGGGCGCACACTACTTTTGAAAACGCCCAGTCTTCCCTCCTACTGCGAAAATTGACAGGCGACATGCGAGCCGTCATGCCTAAAAATATCATAGGGTAAGCGTGGCCAGGGCAGCTCGGGGCTCGAGATTCGGAGCGGGCGGAACATGTCTGAAGCGGCCAAAAGCGAGGAAGCACCATGAGGCGGGGGTGCGGAATTACGCTTGCGGTTTTCGCCTTGGGTCTCGGAATGCTTGGCCAAGAAGACCTGACCACATTCAAGGCAGAGGCAAAGAGCGCATTTGTGTGGGGCGAAGATGCTCCCGAGGGCGCCGTATCTTCAACCGTCGAAGATCCTCTGACCGGTAACGTCATACCCAAATTAAGCCATGACGGAATCGATGTGAGCTCGCGGATGGGATTCGAGCGGGCCGCCATCGGCCAGGCTGGCGCCTTCCTGACCTACACAACAACCATCGTCAACGGTACCGATCGAACCCTGGCGGTGCGCTATGGAGGAATCAGCGTGGACGGACATCCAGCGTCCCCCCTTTCGATTGTTCCCGCGAGCAAACACCTGAACAAGAAGGAAGCCGGAAGGAACGACATGGCTGAGCTCAGCAAGATGAACTGTTTCTCGAGCGGTTTTCTTTCGGGCAACAACTTCTTTTCGGCCAACACCTTGTCTCAAACTCTCTCCGTCTTGCCGGGGAACGCATTGACGGTTTCAACCGTGACTCGAGACCTGCGAAGTTATTCCGTGCGATGCTCCCTGGAAGGATGCCACCCGACGGGGACAGTCCGTTACTACGTTAAGATAAATAACCTGGACTATGTCTTCGTACGACCGGGGCAATCCGTAACCTATTGCGGCAAGTGAGCCCCTTTCCTAGACTTCGCTAATTCTTTGATTTTTTCCCTCCTTTTTCCTCGCAACGCCTTGTATTACGAACACATCTGCGCATTGGAAGGAAAAATGGCACTGTTAGTTTTGTCAGTATGCGGGTCTGGCTACAACCAGTAGCCTTTTTTCGCGAGGCGAGGGGTGCTCGGGCCGCCGTCTCGGCGACCAAAGGGCAGTCGATACGGTGCCGGGCGAAATCTTTACCTGACTTCCGCTGGTACAACCAGGGACCCTTCGATGAACGAGGAGATCCGATGCGTGCCCTCAAGCTAGTTCAGCACATGCAAACCAACGCCGGCCGCATGTCGGAGGCGGTTAGCGAGAAGATTCGCGCTTCCGATCGTTGCAGCGATCTGGTTCTGAAGGTTCCTGCCGAAGAGCAGACCCGATCCACGGCGGCGATCTATCGCGATCTGACCGACTGGTTGGCAAGCGAAGCGGACTCGACGATCGAGGAGCGCTATATCGCGTTGGGCATGCGCCGCGCCGAGCAGGGGGTTCCTTTCAGTCACTTGTATTGGGCGGTGTGTATCGCGCACGAACACCTGTGGGAGTACATGCAGCAGGAGTGTTTGCTCGACGAGCCGGTGGAGTTTTGGGGTGGTGTGATGCTGTTGCGCTCACTCACCCGGTTTTTTGATCGCGCCTTGTATTTCGCTCTGCTTGGATACCAGAAAGCCGGGAAGGGCGAACTGGCTGGTCGATCGGCGGCATAAGGAAAAGTGGCTCGCATGAAACTTCAGCAACCGAACGGCTTCAACCGCTGGAAAGCCAGGCTTGCGCCGCTCATTCTCCTTGCCTTGTTCCTCTCTCTCGGCGCGCGCTCAACCTTCGCGCTCCATACGATGTCCAGACCTCCCTCCTTGCAATCTGAACCAACCGGGGAATCGACGGCCGCATCTGCCGAGGAGGAACACGGGATGCCGGCCAAACCGGAGGAGATCGGCCACATCTTCGGGTTCCCGATTACCAACTCCATGGTTGTCTGTTGGATCGTGGCCTGCGGTTTGATCCTGTTTGCGCATCGTGCCACGAGAAACATGAAGCAGGTTCCCGGCGGCGCCCAAAATCTTCTCGAATGGCTGGTCGAAGGGCTGGACAAGTTCATGGTGGGAATCGTCGGGCCCCACCTGGCAGAGCGCACGTTCTGGTTTTTTGCCACGATTTTCATCTTCATTCTCGCCGCGAACTGGGTGGGCCTGATTCCGGGGGTGGGTACGATTGGCTGGGGGCACGAGACCCCTCACGGCTTCACGATTACCCAGCCTCTATTTCGTGGCGCCAACGCGGACGTCAACATGACGCTCGCTATGGCTATGGTCTTCTTCGCCTGCTGGATTCTGTGGTCACTGCAGGAGGTGGGGGCAAAGGGAATGTTCAAGGAACTGTTTGCACCCAAGGGTGAGATCACCGGCGTGTTGAAACCGCTGATGATCGCCATCTTCTTTGCCTCCGGTTGTTTGGAGATCATCTCGATCCTGTTCCGGCCGGTTTCTCTGACCTTTCGTCTCTACGGAAACATCTTTGCCGGTGAAAACATGTTGCACACCATGTCGACCATGGTCCCGGGCTTGGGTTGGTTACTGCCCATCCCGTTTTACTTTTTGGAATTACTGATGGGTCTGGTTCAGGCGCTGGTCTTCATGATGCTAACCGCGGTCTTTACCGTGCTGATGTGCCAGCACGAGGCCGAAAAGCCGGCGCCTGCGGGCCCTTGAGATATCACTTTCGACGGCCTGGCTGTCGTGCCAAGCCGTCGGGAAAGAAAAGAGAGGAAGAATCCGATGAACGGAAGCATTCACGTAGGTTTAGCGGCGCTGGGCGCAGGCCTAGGCGTCGGTTTGGTCGGCTTAGGGGCTTCGATGGCAGTCGGACGCAATCCTGAGGCCTCGGCAAAGATCATGGTGCAATCGATTCTGGCGATTGCCTTTGCGGAAGCGATCGTGTTCTACGCTTTGTTCCTGGTCAAGTAGAGATGAATCGGTTGGCCACCTCCGCGGAGGGCTTGGCCCCCGCAGAACTGAAGAGGCGACTATGAATGCACTGAGTTTACTGGCGATGGTTGACAACGCAGGGCCCATCGGACGCATTGCCGAAACCTTCGGCGTGGACTGGCCCCATCTGTTCGCCCAAATCGTCAGCTTTTGCATTCTTTGCTTTGTTCTTCAACGCTATGCCTATAAACCGGTGCTCCAGATGCTGGACCAGCGGCGCCAGCGAATCGCGCAAGAACTCGCCGACAGCGAAAAAATAAAGGCGGAACTGGCCCGGACCGAGGCCGAACGACAGAAAATATTGCTCGAGGCCAATGGGCAGGCGGCCAATTTGATTGAAGAAGCTCGCTCGGCGGCTGCCCGGGTCGGACAACAGGAGACCCAAAAGGCCATCGCCGCGGCGGAACAGATCTTGGTCAAGGCGCGCGAAGCCGCTGCCCAGGAACACGCCCGCATGTTCGCCGAGCTGAAAAGCGACATCGGACGGCTGGTGCTCGAAACCGCCTCCAGGGTCACGGGCAAGATTTTGACGGCAGAAGATCAGCGGCGACTGGCCGAGGAGACGGCGCGGCAATTGGCACCGGCTGCCTAAGGGATCGGAAAACGCGGAATGAAAACCGGCAAACAGATTAGGCGCGAGGCCAAGGAGCTATTCCGCATGTGTCTGGTCGACGGTGTGCTCGACGAGACGCGTGTGCGCCAGGTCGTCGAACGAATCCTTGCGTCCAGGCCTCGGGGCTACTTGCCGCTTCTCAAATGCTTTCAACGGTGGGTAAAGCTGGAATATGCCCGGCATACCGCGGAAGTTGAGAGCGCCGTGCCTTTGCCTTTTGATCTTGCCGCCCGGGTGCGCGAGGGAGTGGAGAAAGCCTATGGGCCGGGAATGACTACGGAGTTCGTCGCCAATCCCGAGCTGATCGGGGGCATGCGCATTCAGGTGGGCAGCGATGTGTACGACGGCACCATCCGCTCCGGGCTGGCAGAGTTGGCGAGGATCTGGGGGGTCAGCAGTCGAAACGGAGGGAATGCGCAGGCTTGATCCCGTTGACCATCTTGGCAGGAAAGAAAATCAGGTGGAACCTATATGGCGGACCTACTCAAGGAACTTGAAGCTGAAATTACCGGTGTCCGGGCGACCACAGCCCGACAGAACGTAGGCACCATTCGCGAGATCGGCGACGGCGTTGCCCGCGTCGAAGGACTTACCGATGCCATGCTCAACGAGATGCTCGACCTGGGGCACGGCATCACCGGACTCGCCTTGAACCTGGAAGAGACCGAGGTTGGAGTCATTATTCTAGGCGACTATACCGAGCTCGAAGAAGGCGACGAAGTCCGCACCACGGGCAAGTTGCTGCAGGTGCCGGTGGGCATGGGGCTGTTAGGGCGAGTGGTGAATACCTTGGGACAGCCGGTGGATGGAAAAGGCCCGGTGGAAAGCGACGTCGCCTATCCGGTTGAAAAACTTGCTCCCGGCGTCATCCGACGCCGTTCCGTCAGTCAGCCGGTGCAAACCGGTATTATGGCAATTGACGCCATGATTCCGATCGGCCGCGGCCAGCGCGAGTTGATCATTGGCGACCGGTCCACGGGAAAAACCACCATTTGCATCGACACCATTATCAGCCAGGCCCGTCTCAATCGCGCCGCCAAAGCTGCGGGCGACCAGGACTATCGCCCGCTGTACTCGATCTACGTTGCCATTGGTCAGAAGCAATCGAGTATTGCCCGGACCATTAGCGTGCTCGAGGAAGCCGGCGCCTTGCCGTACACCATTATCGTCGCCTCTCCCGCCGCCGATTCGGCCACCAGCCAGTATCTCGCGCCCTTCGCCGGGGCAGCCATGGGTGAGTGGTTCATGGACAATGGCATGGATGCCCTGATCATCTTCGACGATCTGTCGAAGCACGCCGTGGCCTACCGGCAGGTTTCCCTGGTGTTGAAGCGGCCGTCGGGGCGAGAAGCCTACCCCGGCGATGTGTTTTACCTCCATAGCCGACTGCTCGAACGGGCCGCGCGCGTTGGGGAGAAATATGGCAACGGTTCGCTAACCGGGCTTCCCATTATTGAAACCCAAGCCGGCGATGTTTCCGCCTACATCCCGACCAACGTCATTTCGATTACCGACGGCCAGATCTATTTGGAGACCGATTTGTTTTATCAGGGGGTGCGCCCGGCCATTTCCGTGGGTCTGTCGGTATCCCGCGTGGGCTCGGCAGCGCAGCTCAAAGCCATGAAGCAAGTTGCCGGCCAGCTCAAAGGGGATCTTGCCCAATTTCGAGAGCTGGCCGCCTTTGCCCAGTTCGGATCGGAACTGGACGCCAAGACCCAGGCGCAGATTGATCGCGGCAAGCGCATCATGGAGGTCTTCAAGCAGCCGCAGTACAGCCCGATCCCCTTCGAAGTGCAGGTGGCTGTGATCTGGGCGGTGCAAAACGGCTATGTAGACGACGTGCCGGTGAATCGGGTTAAGCAGTTCCAGGCGCAACTGACGGAATTTCTCGAGACGCGCAAGCCCGAGCTGCTGCGCAAGATCGCCAAGGAGAAAGCGATCAGTGCCGACCTGACCAAGGAATTGAAGGATGCAACCGACCAGTTCAAACAGACCTGGCGCTGAAGGTCGTTCGCCGGTGAGCCCGCGAGGTCGAGGGCTGAGGGCCCTTGCGTATGCATAGTCTTCCGGATCTACGGCGGCGGATTCGCTCGATCGGCAGTACCGAGCAGATCACCCGCGCGATGCAAATGGTGGCCGCCTCGAAGATGCGGAAAGCCCAGGAGGCAGCTCTGGCGGGTCGGCCTTTTGTGCAGCTCCTCTACCGGATTCAGCGTCACGCGACCACGCAGAGCGCGGCCTTCAAGAATCCTCTGCTCGAAGTCCGCGAAGTTCGCAAGCGTGCGGTCGTTCTGGTCGCAGCCGACAAGGGCCTCTGCGGGCCGCTCAACAGCAACCTGTTCCGCATGGCGGCGGAGTTCGATCCCGGGTCGACGCTTTTCATCACCGCCGGACGAAAGGCCGCGCAATTCATCGCCCGCACCGGGCGGCAACTGGTGGCGGAGTTTCCCTACGCCGACACGCCGCGATATGCGGAAGCCAGAGCGATTTCCGCCTTCGCTCGCGACCTGTTTTTGAAACGGGAGGTGGACCAGGTTCGGGTTTTGGCCACCCGTTTCGTGAACACCCTGACGCAGCATCCGCTGTGTTTGGACTTTCTGCCCGTCGGCGAAGTGAAAGTTCCGGGCGTTCAGTCGGCGGATACGCTGGCCGCCGATACCGGCGAGGTGGTTTTCGAGCCCCGTCCGGAGGTGGTTCTGGGTTATCTGCTCGCGCACTATCTGGATATTTATATGTATCAGGTGTTGCTGAATGCCAAAGCCAGCGAACAAAGCGCCCGCATGGTGTCCATGAAGAATGCGACGGAAAACGCGGAGGGCCTGATCAAGGACTTGACCCTTGAATACAACAAGCTGCGGCAAGGCAATATCACCAAGGAATTGCTCGAGATCGCCGGCGGGCAATCCGAGTAAGGCACGACTAAATCGCTCGCATCGGGTGTGACTATGAATACAGGCAAGATTGTTAAGGTGCTCGGTCCGGTGGTGGATGTTGAATTCCCGGATGCGCTGCCCGCCATCTACAACGCCCTGACGGTTGAATGCACCGTCCAAGACCAGCCGACGAAAGTGATCCTCGAAGTGCAGCAACACCTCGGGGACAAGATGGTCCGGACCATTTCTATGTCCGGCACCGAAGGACTGAAGCGCGGCTTCGAGGTTTCCGATAGCGGCCGGCCAATCTCCATGCCCGTCGGCGAAGGTGTCATGGGCCGGATGTTCGACGTCATCGGTAATCCGGTAGACGAGCGTGGACCGGTGGAGGCAGAGAAGTACTATCCCATCCATCGTCCGCCGCCACCGCTGGTCGACCAATCGACCTCGCCTCAGGTGCTAGCCACCGGAATCAAGGTGATCGACTTGATCTGTCCCTTCCTGAAGGGCGGCAAAGTGGGTGCCTTCGGTGGAGCCGGAGTGGGCAAGACGGTTGTGATCATGGAACTGATTAACAACATTGCCAAGCTCCATGGCGGGGTGTCGGTGTTCGCCGGCGTCGGCGAGCGCAGCCGCGAGGGCAACGATCTTTATCACGAAATGTCGCAAGCGGGAGTGATTAAACAGGACAACCTGCGCGCGTCCAAAATCGCCTTGGTGTATGGTCAGATGAACGAACCCCCGGGCGCCCGCCTCCGCGTGGCCCTGTCCGGCCTGGCGATCACGGAATACTTTCGGGACGAGAAGAACCAGGATGTGCTGCTGTTCATCGACAACATTTTCCGTTTCTCGCAAGCCGGCTCCGAGGTCTCGGCTTTGCTCGGCCGCACCGCCAGCGCCGTGGGTTACCAACCCACCCTGGCGGCGGAAATGGGAGCCCTGCAGGAACGGATTACGTCGACCAAAAAAGGTTCCATCACTTCCTTCCAGGCGGTTTATGTGCCGGCCGACGATCTGACCGATCCGGCGCCGGCCACGACCTTCGCCCATTTGGACGCCACCATCGTACTGGAGCGTTCGATCGCCGAACTGGGTATCTATCCGGCCGTCGATCCCCTGGCCTCTACCTCCCGTGCCCTGGCGCCGGATGTGGTCGGCCAGGAGCACTACGACACCGCCCGTGGCGTGCAGAGCGTGCTGCAGCGCTACAAGGATTTGCAGGACATCATTGCCATTCTCGGCATGGATGAACTTTCACCCGAAGACAAGGTGACGGTATTTCGCGCCCGCAAGATTCAGCGCTTCCTGAGCCAGCCGTTCAGTGTCGCTCAGGTGTTTACCGGCCGCGAAGGCAAGCAGGTTCCGGTAGCCGAAACCGTCCGCGCCTTTAAGGAAATCCTGGAAGGCAAGCACGACGACGTACCCGAAGGAAACTTTTACATGAAGGGCACGATCGATGAGATCAAAGAATCGAAAGAACTGAAAGCGGCGTGAGCGCTCGAAGGCCCAACGCGGCACATAGGTGAACATGGCCACGACCATCAGATTGGAGATTGTGACTCCGGAAGCCACGGTCTATTCGGAAGATGTCGACATGGTTACGCTGCCCGGGATCGAGGGCCAGATGGGGGTTCTCCCTCACCATGTCCGGCTGATCACGCAGATGATTCCGGGCGAACTGATCGTGCGCAAAGCGGGACGCACCGATTTCCTGGCGGTGGGCGAAGGCCTGGTCGACGTAACCGGCGAGCGCGTATCCATCTTGACCAATATGGCGATTGTGGTCGAAAAAATCGACGCCGTGGCAGCCGAAGAGGCCCGTCAACGGGCAGCGGCTCGCCTCAAGGAAAAGATCTCGGCCGAGGAGGTCGCCTCGGTGAACGCCGCTCTAGCTCGTTCGCTGGCGCAATTGAAGGTCAAACGTCGTCAGCGGTGAGCCGTCGGAAGCCCGCGAGATTCGAAGCGGAGCCATTCGCTGGTGGCCGCGGATCTTAGCGGCGATCACGAATCGGCCGGCTTACAGGTTGGCGGTTGGTTGCGCGAGCCCCTGCGGAGGCGGAGGAAAACCGAGCCCCAGGTTCGTCACTCGCGGTTGCCGGTTTGATTTCGCACCCCCCGTCAAGCGCGCGGCTAATTGGTGGCTCAAGAATGTCTCACCCCGAGCCACGGCATGAATCGCAGCGACCAGGTCCCTTGCCGCCTCAGACTTCAAAAGATAGGCTCCCGGGCCGAGTTTCATCGCTGCCTGCACGATATCGGCCTCCAACCGCTCGGCCAGAAACACAATCCTGGTTTTGGGGATAAGCATGCGTATCCATCCGCCGGCTTGCAGGCCGCGTAAGCCGGGTAATTCAATATTCAGCACGACTATCGAGGGCTCGAGCTTTTCTGCCATTCTGACTGCCTTGAGCCCGTCGGATACTTCGCAGATGAGTTCTAAGGATGGATCCCGCCGCACCAGAGAAGAGGCGAATTCCCGCCAAGACTTAATTTCATCGGCTAGGAGAATACGTACCAGCGCCATTCGAGAAACCCCCCGGCCTCACACAATTCGTTACGGCTCGAACTTTAAGAGAGTTACACACCGGAGTCTCTGGGGTCGTTGCTCGCAAGCAACCTTCGATCCAGCCTGAGAACGACACCCCGGGCGACAAACATCGGGCAGATAAGTGGAGAGGAACAGCCAACCGTGGGGCAGAACCGATTCCCGCTCAGAGAGAATGCAGTCGGCTCACCATCGGACACCAAAGGTCACGGGTAGAACGGTGGTGTCGACGTCCTTGGTAAACGCGTGGTGATAACGAACCTCGGTGTAGATATTGGCCCCGGTGTCTCCCAAGCGAAAAGTGATTCCCCCGCCCACGTTGAATCCAGGAGCCGACGACGTCCGCGAGGCAATCGTTTCCGTGGTGGGGAAAATACCGTCTACGCACTCGACGGCCCACCAAATCCAGCCCGGTGCACACACGGTACCTTCTTGGAGAACCTTTTGCTTGGCTTCTAGCGTCCGCCGATACCATCCGCCGCCACCGATCGCGTATACCGTCTTTCCTCCGCCAATCGATGTACCCGCCATCAGGTTAGCGGTCAGCGCATACAATCTGCCCTTCACATTGGAAACACCCAGCTCATTGATAATGCTCTGCTTGACCGGCAAACCTTGGAACATGAACTCGCCGACCATTTTCAGGTGAGGACGCAGGTTCAGGCCGCCACCGGCGACCACATCATAGGAGGTGTTCACGAAATTACTGGCGGTGCTCAAAGGGAATCCCGGGCCACCGCCGGCGTTGAGGTTGTAACGCCATTGTGCAGACGCAGGCAAGCTCAGCACCAAATAGAGGAACACCATGCACGTGCGTCTGGCTGACATGATTAGCTTACCCGCGCCTACAACCTCCTTTCAGCGGCTGCTCTCGGTGGCGCACAATCCACAAGGATGTGACGCTCTCGTCACCATAGCCTAGGCAAGACTTGTGTGTCAAAACTCACAACTCGTGGGTACCCGCCAGGATAGAGCAGAACCTTCGCGAGAATTACGACGGGGGTGTTTCCTCTAAGATCCGACAGACGGTGTCGCGGGCGATGAGCAGCTCCTCATCGGTGGGAATGACGTAAGCGAGCAAGCTGGAATCCTCGGTCGAAATCTGGCTCTCGCGGCCAACCGCTTGTTGATTCCTGGTGGCGTCCACTCGCAGCCCGGCCCATTCCATGCCGGACGAGATGCGGGCGCGAATGTCCGGAGAGTTTTCTCCCATTCCGCCGGTGAAAACGATGGCGTCCGCGCCACCCATCGAAGCCAGGTACGCTCCTATGTATTTTCGCGCACGATAGCAGAAGATTTCGATGGCCAGCCGAACCCGGCGATCGCCGTGCTTTTCCAGTTCCGCCTGTAACTCGCGCATGTCATTGGTGAGCCCGGAAAGGCCCAGCAAGCCGGATTGGGCATTCAGCAGCGTGTCGACCTCGGAGATCGACATTGCTTCCTTGCGAGCAATTACACCGACGACGGCGGGATCGAGGTCGCCGGAGCGAGTGCCCATCACCAGACCCTCCAGAGGAGTCATGCCCATCGATGTATCAACCGAGAATCCTCCTTTGATGGCGGCTGCGGAACACCCATTCCCCAAGTGCAGGGTGATGATGTTGGTTTCGTCGCGCGTCAGCCCACGCAGAGCGCGATAGCGGGATGCCACGTAGCGATGCGAGGTTCCGTGGAATCCATAGCGGCGGATGCGGTGCCGCTGATAGAGATGATAGGGGACGGCGTACAGGTAGGCCTGTTCGGGAAGGGACTGATGAAAGGCGGTGTCGAAAACGGCCACCTGCGGAACCTTATTGCCGAGAATTTTTCGAACCGCCAGCATGCCTTGAATGTTGCTTGGGTTGTGGAGAGGCGCCAGATCAATACAATTCTCAATCCCCCTCAACACCTCGTCGTCAATCAAAGCCGATTCCCGGAACAGCTCTCCGCCATGTACGACGCGGTGTCCCACGGCGTGTATATCCGACGTGTTCTTAATCTCCGCTACACCGGATCGATCCGATGCGATATGGCGAACGATGTATTCGAGTGCGGCGGCAACGTCTCCAAGCCTTGCGGTGACGGTCTGGCTGGCCTCGCTGCGAGACCGAAATCGGAGTATGGCCTCGCCACCAATACCCTCCACGTCGCCCCGACAAAGACGATCGTCCCGGTGTTGCCGGATCCGGTCCAAATCGGTAGCAATCACCTGAAACTTCAAACTGGAGCTTCCCGAATTCACCACCAGCACATTCATGGGGCAGGCGCTCGATCGAGCTGCATCGCACCGAGGATAAACGCTCCTGCCCGTTACCGGCAACGCGGTCCAGTTTTTCGACAACGCGCAAGTTGCGTCACCCATCCAAATAGAGAACGGCCATCCTACTCGGGGAAAGCAATCCGCCAGGCTCGAGCTGAAGCGCTTCGCGAGCCTGCCAAAGAAGGAAGCTAGTGATGGGAGGAAGGGGGAGAACCCGGGAAGTATAGGACCTGTTAGTTCTATCAGTATCCGGAGCAGAGTGGTTGTTTCACCATGGTTACACTGAAGGTCTTCCGTCTCACCAGCACTCACGGCCAAGGCATTCTCATGACCTTGAACAACACTGGCGACGACGCCAATTTCGAGCGCAAACTAGGCGCCGATCACGGTAATCACAAACGGCACATGCGGGAGGAATTATGGGAGTAGCAACGATCGATATGAATGCTGCAAAGGCAGGTGCTGTCCATCCCACGGAGGACAGACTATCGGCCGAGGATCTTCGCAAGATCCACGCCTATTGGCGAGCTTGCAACTATCTGGCCATCGGCATGATCTATCTGCAGGACAATCCTTTGCTTCGTGAACCTTTGAAGCCGGAGCACGTTAAGAATCGATTGCTGGGCCACTGGGGCGCAAGCACTGCTCTGAGCTTCACTTATCTGCACCTCAATCGGCTGATCAAGAAATACGATCTCGACGCCATTTTCCTGGCTGGCCCCGGCCACGGTGCGCCCGGGGTGCTGGGACCGGTCTACCTGGAAGGCACCTATTCTGAAATTTACCCCAGCAAGAGCGAAGACGTCGATGGGATGCGCGCGTTCTTCAAGGAGTTCTCTTTCCCCGGCGGCATCGGCAGCCATTGCACTCCCGAGACCCCGGGCTCCATTCACGAAGGAGGCGAGTTGGGTTATAGCATCTCGCACGCCTTCGGAGCTGCCTTCGACAATCCCAACCTGCTGGTAGGGGTGGTTGTGGGCGACGGCGAGTCGGAGACGGGAGCGTTGGCGACCTCTTGGCACTCCAACAAGTTTCTGAATCCTATCCGGGACGGCGCCGTGCTTCCGATCCTCAGTCTGAATGGCTACAAGATCAACAACCCGACGATCCTGGCACGCATTTCCCACGAAGAGCTCGAGGACCTATTCAAGGGTTACGGGTGGACTCCCCACTTCGTGGAAGGATCTGATCCCAAGGTCATGCACCAGAAGATGGCGGCAACACTCGAGGACTGTGTGCTCGAGATTCGCCGTATTCAGGAAGAGGCCCGGGCTAGTGGCAAGCCCAACCGGGCACGCTGGCCCATGATCGTGCTGCGCAGTCCCAAGGGTTGGACCGGCCCCAAGGAGGTGGACGGCCACAAAATCGAGGGCTTCTGGCGCGCTCACCAGGTGCCGTTCGCCAACATCAAAGGGAATCCGGCGCACTTGCAACTGCTCGAAGAGTGGCTACGCAGCTACCGGCCCGAGGAGTTGTTCGATGAAAGCGGAAAGCTGATTCCGGAGTTAAAGGCGCTGGCGCCAACCGGTACGCGGCGAATGAGCGCCAATCCGCACGCCAATGGCGGCCTGCTGCGCAAAACTTTGCGCATGCCCGACTTCCGCACCTACGGTATTGTGGTGGACAAGCCCGGGCAGGTAGCCGCCGAGAACACTCGGCCTCTCGGCCGATTCCTGCGCGATATCATGCGCGCGAACCCCAATAACTTTCGCGTCTTCGGGCCCGACGAGAACACATCGAACAAGCTCGATGCCATCTACGAAGTCAGCAAGAAGTTGTGGCTGGCCGACTATCTGCCCGAGGATCTCGATGGCGGCGAGCTATCTCCCGACGGCCGAGTCCTCGAAATGCTCTCCGAACACACTCTTGAGGGCTGGCTCGAGGGCTACCTCCTCACCGGCCGACATGGATTCTTCTCGAGCTACGAAGCTTTTGTCCATGTCATCGATTCCATGTTCAACATGCATGCGAAGTGGCTGGCGAGCTCAGAAGAGCTGCCTTGGCGTGCCCCGATCTCCTCCCTGAACCTGCTGATTACCTCCACCGTGTGGCGCCAGGATCACAATGGTTTTACGCACCAGGATCCCGGTTTCCTCGACATCGTGCTCAACAAGAGCCCGAGGGTTTGCCGGATCTACCTGCCACCCGATGTGAATACTCTGCTCAGCGTGGCCAATCACTGCCTGCGCAGCACGGGTTACGTTAACGTGATTGTGTCGGACAAGCAGAAACACTTGCAGTACATGAACATGGACGAGGCCATAGCCCATTGCACCAAGGGCATCGGCATCTGGCAAAGGGCAAGCAATGACGAGGGTTTCGAACCCGACGTGGTGATGGCCTGTGCCGGCGACATTCCTACCAAAGAATCCCTCGCGGCGGTGGTACTGCTGCGCGAGTCTTTCCCGAATCTCAAGATCCGATTCGTCAACGTGGTGGACCTCTTTAAACTCGTTCCCTCCACCGAACATCCCCACGGTCTCACGGACCGGGACTTCGATAGCCTGTTCACGAAGGACAAGCCCATCATCTTCAACTTCCACGGGTATCCCTGGCTGGTCCATCGTTTGACCTATCGACGGACCAATCACAAAAATTTGCATGTGCGGGGATACAAAGAAAAGGGAAACATCAACACGCCGCTGGATTTGGCCATTCAGAACCAGATCGATCGCTTCACCCTGGCGATGGACGTGATCGACCGGGTTCCCGCACTCGAGGTGGCGGGCGCGCACGCCAAAGAGCGGCTACGCAACCTGCAGATCGAGTGCCAGGCCTATGCCTACGAGCACGGTGTGGACAAGCCCGAGATCGACCAATGGACTTGGCCAGGTTAATGCCACCGGGGCTAGAGAATGGGTGATTCAACGGCCACCAAAGACCCGGCGTGGCAGGTCGGAGCCTGCCTCTCGGCGAAACCTTTCACCCTCAAAGGGAGAGGTCGCTCGGGGAGTGGAACACATGAGTGAGAACCTTCCGATCGTCTACCTCGCTCGCCATGGGGAGACGGCGTGGAGTCTGACGGGTCAACACACCGGACTGACCGATCTGCCACTCACCGAACACGGGGAGCGCACGGCTCGGCGCCTTCGAGAACGGCTGGAGGGGCTGACCTTCGCCAAGGTGTTGGTCAGCCCCTTGCAACGCGCACGACGCACCTGCGATCTGGCTGGTTATGGTGCGGTCGCTGAAATTGATCCGGACCTTGTGGAATGGGATTACGGCCGGTATGAAGGACTCCGCACGGCGGAAATTCGCCGGGAGCGGCCTGACTGGCAACTATTCCGCGACGGATGCCCAGGAGGCGAAGCACCCCAACAGGTCGCGATCCGCGCCGATCGCATCATAAGCCGTGTACGCGCCGTCAACGCCGACGTTCTCGTTTTTTCCAGTGGGCATTTTATTCGGGTGTTAGCCAGCCGTTGGCTCGGTCTCGCTCCGTCCCCCAACGCGAGGTTGTTCATGCTCAGCACAGCCAGTCTGAGCGCTCTCGGTTACGAACAGGATCTTTCCCGGCCGGTAATCCGGCTGTGGAACGATACGCATCACGTGGCAGCGTAGTTCAGCGAACGCCCGAGTTGCCACCTAAGTTGAAGGGAACGAAGCCAAGGGAGATTTCCATGAGCACTAGAAGTGTCACCACCCCGGACAGTCCGACACGCGCCAAGACCGCAACTCCCCTCCTCCCCATTTCTGCCGTTGCCAGACTGATCGAGCAATACGGGTGCGGCCCGGTTCAGTTCTCTGGTGCGGACAATGGCCTGTATGAGCGCCACCTCCTGTTTGACAACGCGGTCGATCCCGCAGCGGCCGATGCTCGGATGCGGTATGAGGCGATTGCGCATTCTGTCCGCGACGTTCTGTCCCAGCGTTGGGTGCGAACCGAGAGCACGTACCGACGCGAGAATCCGAAGCGTGTGTACTATCTCTCGATGGAGTTTCTGATCGGCCGATCGCTCAG
>Ga0187780_10000880_pt1 | contig 22424 bp, 22 predicted proteins | sample 1015_Q2_SP10_20__FD_132429 | JGI IMG/M metagenome (GOLD analysis project Ga0187780, IMG submission 132429) | Tropical peat soil microbial communities from peatlands in Department of Meta, Colombia - 1015_Q2_SP10_20_MG | ecosystem: Environmental > Terrestrial > Soil > Wetlands > Peat | place... | reverse complement strand
AGCCGGCGCGCCGCGGCGGGTACCGACGCGACCCAGTCCTTGAGCTGATCTGCGCTCGCCAGATGCACGATCAGTGGATGCGAGCTCGGCCGGCCCTTGAGCGCGTAGATGCGGCGCACGGCCGCTGGATTGCTGGCGTCCGCGCCCAGACCGTAGACCGTCTCGGTAGGAAACGCCACCAGCTGGCCTGCGCGCAGGCGATCGACTGCGCGCCGCAGATCGCGGGCCGAAACCGCCATCAGTCGCCCGGCGTAACGTCCGCGAGCTTGTCGCGTCGATCGAGCTCACGGGCGAGCGCGATGACGGTCAGCGGTGCGGAACCTTCGGACTTGTTGTTGGCGAGCAGGTAAGCCTCGTTGCCGCGCAGGATCACGGTCTCGAGCACCTCGGCGACCGCCGCGCGGTTGCGCGGGTCCGGGTCGATCAGGCGGTCAAACGGGAAATAACGGTCGCGCGCCGCCTGATATTCCTGCGCCGGATGCAGCATCCAGCGCACCAGCACGGCGCCGGACAACCAGGCGACTTCGCCAACCAGCTGTGCCTGTTCGGTGACCAGCGGCATGCGCGGATGGACGTTGAAGCAGTGGGTGGCGCCGCTGCGCGCCAGCGCATCGGCGTAGGCCGGACCGAGAAACTCGCGGTTGCGCACCTCGACCGCGTACTGGGGCCCGCGCGGCAGGGCCTCCAGGAATTCGGCGAGTCGCGCGGCGAAGCGCCGCGGCTCCCTCAGATGCGGATTGCCGAGCGCCGGAAACTGAAACAGCAGTACCCCGGCGCGCGAGCCCAGTCCCTCGAGCATGGGCGCGATCACCCGGTCGCGCGCATAGGCGGCGTCCAGGAATCGCTCCGGGCCGGGCACGACCGGGCTGCGCCGCGCGAGCTGCTCGAGCGGCGTGGTGATCGCGGCGTGTGCTTTCACGACGAAGCGAAAGTCCGCCGGCGTAGCCGCGGCGTAGCGGGCGTATTCGGCCGCGGTGATGGGCGCGTAGTAGGTGCGGTCGAGACCGACCGTGCGCAGCAGCGGATGGCGCGCGTACGCGGCCAGGCCTTCGCGGGCGAGCAGCTGCTCGGTAGCGCGCTCGGCGTAGACGATTCCGGCCCAGCCGGGAAAGGCCCAGCTTGAAGTGCCGAGCCGAAGTTTGGCCGGCAGCCGGCCTGCGAGAGCGTAGAGGTCGGGCCCTGCCGGTGCCGCCGGCACCGGTTCTGGCGCGGCGGACAGCTGCGCGAACAGGTCGAACTGCGAGCTTTCGGACATTCCGAGATGGCCCCGCACCCCACCCTACTTGGCTGGGACGCGCCCCGCAATGTCGGCAGCCGGCGACGCCGCTCAGTCGAGCGCGGCGCGCTGCCAGCCGTCGGCCGTGCGCGTCAGCTCGTAGGCCGGCCAGTAGTGGCGATCAAGCTTGAGCGTGATCACCTCCACCGCTCCGTTCCAGCTGATGGTTTTGAGGCGCACGGATGCCCGGTCCGGGCGCCCGCGGACGGCGGCCAAAAACGCATCAAGATCGGGGGTGGCGGTGCCGTTGGCTTCGACGATGCGCCTGCCGGCCCACAGGCCATAGCGGGTGGCCGGCGAGCCGTATTCGAGGTTGGCGACGAACACGCCATCCGGCGGAATGCCACGCTGCACGGCCATGGCCCGGTGCGGTGCCTGCAGGGTCGCACCGGCCCAGAGCACGATCCGGTCGACGCCTTCGCCGGAGAGCGCCACGGTGTCGACCTCGAGCGGGGTCTCGCTGCCATTGCGCGCGACCGTGAGCCGCACGTGCGGTTTCTGGACCGCGCGCTCGACCTCGCGGAAGCGGTTGACGACCTCGCCGTCCACGGTGAGCAGCAGGTCACCGCTCTTCAGCACTTTCGCTGCGGGCGAGCCCGCCACCAGGCGCGTGACCAGGAGCGCCTGGCGCCGCGCCGCGCTGTGGCTCTCGAGCCGTTTGAGCCAATCGGCGCTCAGGCCCAACTCGCGCGCGCCCGACAGCGGAATAAGTGCGAACTCGGCTTCGAGCGACCGCAGGCTCTCGCCACGCTGCACGTGCGCCACCAACTCGGTGACCAGGTCAGCGGGTATGCCCATATTCACCTGCTGCAGCTCGCGCCCCTTGTCAAAGGCGAAGCTCGACCACAGCGCCAGCACGTCGCCGGTGCGGTCGGTGATGACTCCGTCCAGATCCGTGGGACCGTTGACCAGACTGACCGCCTCGAGATTGCTGTCACGAAACGCATAGGTGGGCGACGGTGGGAACTGCACTGCGTCCATCCCGGAGATGCGGCTCTCTTCGGTCACCACCCGCTGGTCGGCACGCAGGCCGACCACAAAAGCCTGCTCACCGGCCACCGGGTCGCGGCGCGCGAAATGAGCGCTCTTGACCGGTGTCGAGCCGATCAAGCGCGGGTCGTAGGCGAGGACCGCCAGATTGTGCAGCGGATGGATGAACACCACCTTGGCCGGGACCTCGACCGTGCCGGCGAATATCACCCGTGCATCGCTCAAGGCCACCGGAACGGTATTGCGGTCAACGACGACCAGGCCACGCTCAGCGTCAACCACGACGCCGGTGCCGTGGTAGTTATGCTCGGTGATGCCGGATACCGAGTACGGCAGATCGCAGACCACGTAGACGAGCGAAGGCGCCAGGCGATCCGCGCGCGCATCGCCGGTGACGGCGAAGGTGGTGGAGGCCGGCGTCGGCGCGCTCGGTGCCGGCGGCGGCGGCAGGTCCTGGCACGGCCAGTACCCCAGCTTGTCATCGCGAACGCAGTGCTGCGCGGGAAACCAGCGCCGGTCCATGCGCACCACCCGCACCTGCTCGGAGCGCGTGTCGTCAATCGTGAAATAGCGGGCGGTCGCGCGCTCGCCGTCGGCCAGCCCCTCTGCCGCCTGGAGAAAATCATCGAGGCTGCCGGTCGCACGGCCGTTGAAGCTGGTGAGCACCGCGCCGCGCGGCACGGCGGCGGCGGCGAACATGTAGCCGGGATTGGCGACATAGACGCCGTGCACCGGCACGTTGAAGTGTCGGGCCATCTGATAGGAAAGCTCGTGCACCACGGCCTCGCCGGCCGAGACCAGCGCCTTGGGCGTCACCGACTCGAGGTCGCCCACCGGTACCGTCCGCGACAGCGTCTGGCCGGCGCGCACGATCTCGATCGCCACGGTGCGCCCGACGGCGTCGTCCAGTGCATCAGCGAGCGAGGTGAACTCAGTGACCAGCCTGCCGTTGACGCGCAGGACAATGTCGCCCACCTCGAGCAAACCCGCAGTCGTCGAGCCCGGCTGAACCTGGGTCGCGACCAGCATGCCGATCTGGTTGGGCTGGGCGCGTCGTACCGAGGTCTCGATGGCCGCGGGCAGACCCAGCCGGCGCAAGGTGTCGAACGGGGTGTACTCGAATACGGTCTCGAGCGTGCCACGCGGCACCGGCTGTCCGGCCTGGATCAGGCGCAGCGCGCGCACCACGCGATCGAGCGGCAGGTAGAAGCTCGACGCGGCGCCGGTCGCGCCGCCGGCGTTGAGCGCGATCGCGCGGCCGCGGATGTCGAGTACCGGCGAGCCCGAGGAGCCGCCGGACGTTGAGGACGCGGCCTGGAAATAGAACGTGTTGAAGTCGTTGTACTTGGCGAGCCCGTAGTTCGGCGCCTGGCGGTCGAGCCGGGCCAGCGTGCCGCCCAGGATCGACAGCTGTTCGCCGGCGTCGTTACCCACTACCCGGATCTCGGTACCGACCTGCGCGCCTTCCGGAGCCAGCGGAATGTCCTTGGGCGCGATGAAGTGCAGTTGCGAGGGGTCGTAGCGATAGAAGCCAAAGTCGTGCACCGGGTCGCGGTAGACGGGTTTCAGCTCGACTTCCTCGCGGTCGAGAAACACCGCCTGAGCGGTCACCGGTCCGGTCGTGACGACGTGGCGGTTGGTGAGGATCAGGCCGCGGCGCGCGTCGACCACGAACCCGGTGGCCTGCGCAGACGCGTTCCACTCGGTGTCAAACGCGCGGGTCAGATCGACCTGGATCGCGACCACGCTGGGCGCGATACGCTCGAGCGTGCGCGCCCATTCCGGGCGCTCCTCGCCCAACCCGGCGCCGGCCACGGCCGCCGTTGCCGGCCGCTCGCTCACCGGCGGCGGCGGCGGCGCGTTGGCGGCCGCCGCACTCGGCGCTTCGGGCTGCGCGGCGGCAGACAATCCCGCCGCAAGGCCGGCCACGGCCGCGACCAGCACGCGCGTCAAGCGCTCCTTCATCCGCGCACTCCCTACGTGGTTGCCGGTAATTGCGGCTCGGATCCCGCCCGACCATACCGGGCGCGGCGATCCGCCGCCAGCGATGCAGGTGTCAGTGATCCAGGGCGATCAGCAGCCAGTCGGCAATCAGGAGCACGAAGCTGACGAATACCGCCGCCGATCCCAGGTCCTTCGCCAGCCCCGAGAGCGCGTGTCGCTCGACCCCGATCCGGTCGATCGCCGTTTCAATTGCGCTGTTTAAGAGCTCGACGATCAGAATCAGCAGCATCGGCCCTACCAGCAGCGCGCGCTCGATGCCGCTGCGGCCGAACAGGACGCCGGCCGGCAGTATCACGATCGCGAGCAGGCACTCCTGGCGAAACGCCTCCTCCTCGCGCCAGGCGCCGCGAAATCCGAGCCAGGAGTTGTAGAACGCGCCCAGCAGCCGGCGCATGCCGCGCGGGCGGTCCCGGCCCGCGATCGTCCGTGGCCGTGCTTCGCCGTTCACGCTGCCGGGGTCCAGCGCAGATCCAGCGATTTCGCGGCCCGCACGTCGTCCAGCCGCCGCACCGGCAGATCGTGCGGCGCCTGCTTCAGGAGCTCGACGTCGGCACGCGCCTCGGCCAGGCAGCGCGCCATGGCGGCGACGAAGGCGTCGAGCGTCTCCTTGGCTTCAGTTTCCGTCGGTTCGATCAACAGGCACTCCGGCACCAGCAGCGGAAAGTAGGTCGTGGGCGCATGGCAGCCCAGGTCGAGCAGGCGTTTGGCAAAGTCCATGGCGGTCGCGCCCAGCTCGCGCGCCTGGCGCTTGAGCGTCAGGCAGAATTCATGCGTCGCGCGACGCGTGGGATAGGCAGCGTCGAAACCCTCTGCGCGCAGGCGCGCCAGCAGGTAATTCGCATTGAGCGTGGCGTGCTCGCCGACGCGGCGCATGCCATCGCGGCCAATCATGCGCATGTACACGTAGGCCCGCAACAGCACCCCGGTATTGCCCATGAATCCCGACAGCCGGCCGATCGACTGCGGCAGGTCCTGCTCTGTCAGCCAGCGGTAGCGCGAGCCCTCGCGACCGACCACCGGCACCGGCAGGTACGGCGCGAGCCGCTCGCCGACACCGACCGCGCCGGCGCCCGGGCCGCCACCGCCGTGCGGTGTCGAGAACGTCTTGTGCAGATTCATGTGCATGACGTCGAAGCCCATGTCGCCGGGCCGGACCGTGCCCAGAATCGCATTCAGGTTGGCGCCGTCGTAATACAGCAGGCCGCCGGCCTCGTGGACGATCGCGGCAACCTCTCCGATGTGGCGCTCGAACACGCCGAGCGTCGAGGGATTGGTGAGCATGATCCCGGCCGTGCGCGCAGACACCGCCTTCCTGAGCGCATCCAGGTCGATGTCGCCGTCGGCGTTGGTGGCGATCTCGACCGCGCGCATACCGCACATGGTCGCGGTCGCCGGATTGGTGCCGTGCGCCGCATCCGGGACGATGATTTCGTCGCGCGCAGCATCGCCCCGGTCGCGGTGGTAGCGACGGATCATCGCGACACCGGCGAACTCGCCCTGGGCGCCGGCCATCGGCGTCAGCGACACCGCGCGCATGCCAGTGACCGCGCACAGCATGTCCTGCAGTTCGAACAGGCAGGCGAGCAGTCCCTGGCCGAGCACCTCCGGCGCGAACGGGTGGCGCGCCAGGAATCCGGACAGCATCGCGTACTGGTTGGAGCCGCGCGGGTTGTACTTCATCGTGCACGAGCCCAGCGGATAGAACTCAGTGTCGATGGAGAAGTTGAGCTGGGAGAGCCGCGTGTAGTGACGCACCGCCTGCAATTCCGACACTTCCGGCAGCCGCGGCGGCGTGCGCCGGCGCAGCGCCGGCGGCACCGTCGCGGATCCCTTCGCTGCCGGCGGCAGCTGCGCGCGCGCCACCCGGCCGGCGTGCGAGAGCTCAAATATCAAAGGCTCGGGACCGGACTCCGGGGTTCTCATGGCCGGTCTCCCGACAGGATCCGCGCCAGGGCCTGCCCGTAGCGCTCGATGTCCTCGCTGGTCCGGGTCTCGGTCGCGCACACGAGAAGCGCGTGGCCGAGCTCCGGATAATCCTCGGTTAGGTCGTAGCCACCGCAGATGCCCTGACCGGCGAGCGCTGCGAGTACCGTTTCGCACGGACGATTGAGCGTCAGCACCGCCTCGTGGAAGCGCGCTCCGGGGAACCGGAGCTGCGCACCGGCCCGCCCCAGGCGCTCGACCAGCTCACTGGTACGGCCCTGGCACGCGCTCGCCACCTGTTCCAGTCCGCTCGGTCCGAGTATCGACAGGTAGATGGTGGCTGCTGTCACCAGCAGTCCCTGGTTGGTGCAGATATTGGAGGTGGCTTTGGCGCGGCGGATGTGCTGTTCGCGCGCCTGCAGCGTGAGCGTAAACCCCGCTTTGCCGTCGAGATCGACGGTGCGTCCCACGATGCGCCCGGGCATTTGCCGCACGTGCTCGAGGCGCGTGGTCATGAACCCGAAGTACGGGCCGCCGCCGGCGAGTGGCACGCCGAGTGGCTGGCCCTCTCCGATCACGATGTCCGCGCCCTTTTGGCCCCACTCGCCGGGCGGCTTGAGCAGGGCGAGGGACGTGGGATTGACCGCCGCGATGACCAGCGCCCCCTGCGCGTGCGCCCAGTCGGTGAGTTCGTCGACCGGCTCGAGCAGTCCGAACACGTTCGGCTGCTGGATCACGAGCGCCGTGATGTCCGAGCCTGCGTGCGCCGCGAGCGCGTTGACGGCGGTGAGCCCGCTGGCGCGATCGTAGGCGAGCTCCGGCAGCTTCAATTCCTGGTTGCTGCAGATCGCCCGCGCGCAGCGCCGCCACAGCGGGTGAACCGTGCGCGGCACGAGCACGCAGGCCGACTTGGAGCGGCGGTGCGCGCGCACGGCCATCAGACACGCCTCGGCAAGCGCCGAGGCGCCGTCGTAGAGCGAGGCATTGGCGACCGCCATGCCGGTGAGGCTTGCCATCATTGACTGGTATTCATAGATCGTCTGCAGCGTGCCCTGGCTCGCCTCGGCCTGGTACGGCGTGTAGCACGAGTAGTATTCACCGCGAGTCGTGATGGCCCAGACCGCTGCCGGGATGTGGTGCTCATAGGCGCCGGCGCCCAGGAAGTTCAGGGGCTGGCCGTCGGCCGCCGCACGCTCGCTCATCAGGCGGCCAATCTCCTGCTCGGACAGCGCCGGTGGAATGCCGGTCAGCACGCCGCAGCGGAGCGATTCCGGGATCTCGTCGAACAGCTGTTCCATGGACGACACGCCGATGACCGTGAGCATCTGGCGCACGTCATCCGCGGTGTGCGGTATGAAGGCCACGGCTTACTCCGCTGCCGAGGCGACCAACGCCGCGTAGGCCTGCGCGTCCATGAAGCGTGCCAGCTGCCCGGGATCGTCGGGTTTGATGCGCATGATCCAGCCCGCCCCATAGGGATCCTTGTTGATCTGCTCGGGAGTCGCGGCCAGGCCGGTGTTGGATTCGAGTACGGTTCCGGCCAGCGGGCTGTAAACGTCGGACGCGGCCTTGACCGACTCGACTACCGCGCACGCCTCGCCGGCCGTGACCTTGCGTCCCGCATCCGGGACCTCGACGAACACCAGATCGCCGAGCGCGTGCTGGGCGTGATCGGTGATCCCGATCTCGACGCTGCCATCCGGCCGGGCGCGCAGCCACTCGTGGCTATCCGTGTAACGCAGGTCCTTGGGCGTGTCAGTCATCGGGGTGTTCCTCTCGGGTCCTGACGGACTAAAGCGCAATCACTGCCCGGCCGTGGCGCACGAACGGGGGATTGACCACCCGTGCGCGCAGCTCACGCCCGCGGATCTCGACCGTGACCTCGGCGCCGGTTGCAGTCGGCACGCGCGCGAGCGCGATGGAGCGGGCCAGCGTCGGCGCGTAGCTGCCGCTCGTGATCTCGCCGTCGCCGGCTCCGGGTGCATGCACGGGCTGGTGCGCGCGCAGCACGCCCTTGTCCTCGAGCACGAGACCGACGCGGCGTCGTGCGACTCCGGCTCGGCGCTGGGCTTCGAGCGCGGCGCGGCCGATGAAGTCACGACCGGCACTGAAATCGACGGTCCAGGCGAGTCCGGTCTCGAGCGGCGTGGTGCTCGCGTCCATGTCAGAGCCGTATAGATTCATGCCGGCCTCGAGACGCAGCGTGTCGCGCGCTCCCAGCCCGCAGGGCCGCACACCGGCGGCGATGAGCGCGTCCCAGAACGCGCCGATGCCGGTGGCCGGCAGCATGATTTCGAAGCCGTCCTCGCCCGTGTACCCGGTGCGCGCCACGAGCAGCCCGGGCGCTGACGGCAGTGCCGCGGCCGCCATCGGCGGCAGTGCCAGAGCGATGGCCGCGTCCGCCGCGGGCCACAGAGCACTGGCCTTGGCGCGCGCCTGCGGGCCCTGGACGGCCAGCAGACCGAGATCGGCGCGCAGTTCCGCCGCGACGCCGAGTTCGCGGGCGCGCGGCTCGATCCAGGCGTAGTCGCTCGCGGCCGTGCCGGCGTTGACCACCAGCCGGTACCAGGACGGCGCCAGGTAGTAGGCGATCAGGTCGTCGAGTACGCCGCCCTGCTCATTGAGCAGGCAGCTATACAGCGCCCGCCCTGTGTCCTTGAGGCGCGCCACGTCGTTGGCGAGCAATTGCTGCAGGAACTCTCGTGCGCGTTCGCCGCGCAGGTCGACCGCCGCCATGTGCGAGACGTCGAACACGCCGGCGGCGCGGCGCACCGCGTGGTGCTCTTCGAGCTGCGATCCGTAGTGCAGCGGCATGTCCCAGCCGCCGAAATCCACCAGGCGTGCGCCCAGCGCGACATGTCGGTCGTAGAGCGGTGTGCGCCGGCCCATGCGAACTCCGGATATCTCCTGCCAGGTGGCCTCCCGGCACGAGCCGGGGACGACAGGCCACCGCCTGTCGCCCCTCTGTCCTGGGACCTGAGAGATAAAGCGCCTGCGCGCCGCACCCCTTCGGTGGGCCGGCAGTGCCGGCCGCTCTCCAGAGTTCGCGAGACCCTGCCGTTCTGGTGCCTGAGCGTTTCCGGGCGGGTTGCGCCTTCGGCGCCGCGGCCCGGCGCGGGTGGCCCCGACGCTCGGACCTGACGGTCTCTCCGGACAGGTCTTGTCGCGAAGGCGGCATCATACCCGCGCGTAGCCAGAATTGCCTGCTTCGCGCGAGCGTCGGCCGGTTCGGCGATAATTGCCGGTTACCGGGAGGCCCCATGTCCAAGCTCGCGCTCACTCTCTTGTTGATCGCCGTTGCGGGTGCGCCCGCCGCGGCCGCGCCCGCGAAAGCTGCGCCCGCCGTCAAGCGCCTGTACGCGCTATTCAACCAGGAGTGGGAGCGACGGCTGGTGGAAGACCCACTGTACGCAACCAGGGTCGGTGACCACCGCTACGACGATCGCTGGCCCGACGCATCGCCGGCCGCCCGCGAGCGCTCGCACCGAGCGGACCTGGCCGTACTCGACAAGCTCAAGGGCATCTCGCGGGCGACATTGCCGGACTCAGAGCGCCTCAATTACGACCTGTTCCGCTACGAGTACGAGCGGCGCGTCGCCGCCTGGCCGTTCAAACCGTGGATGTACAGCATCAGTGCGCGCGAGGGCCCGCAGGCGCTCAACGAGGTGGCCGAGGACATGCCGTTTGACACCGCCGCCCAGTACGGGCTCTGGCTGACGCGGCTGGAACGGTTGCCGGCCTATCTCGATGCGCGCGCGACGGAGCTTAAGGAGGCGGTGCAGGAGAAGCGCACCCAGCCGCGGGTGCTCATGGACCGGGTCGTGCCGCAGCTCGCTATGCAGCTGAGTGTGCGACCCGAGGACAGCCCGTTCTGGTCGAAGTTCCGGCAGTTCCCCCGCGGCATTTCCGACAGCGAGCGCACCGCGATCGAGGAGCGCGCGCGCAGCGTAATCGGCGGCGCGGTGGTGCCAGCGTATCGACGGTTTGACGAATTCTTCCGCACCGAGTACCTGCCGGCCACGCGCAGCACCGTCGGTATCTACGACACGCCGGACGGCCGCGCGTATTACGCGAACCGGGTGCGCTTCCACACCACCACGGACATGACACCCGCCGCCATCCATGAGCTCGGCCTGAAGGAGGTGGAGCGGATCCACGGCGAGATGATCTCGGTCATGCAGTCAACTGGATTCAAGGGGGATCTGCCGGAGTTCTTCAAATTCCTGCGCACCGACCCGCGCTTCTACTTCACCGACGCGGACCAGCTGCTGCGGGAATACATGGTGACGACGATTCGCATTGAGCCTGAGCTCGTGAAGCTGTTCGGCCACCTGTACCGGACGCCACTCGGCGTGCGCGTCATCCCCGCGACCAGCGCGCCCAATACCACGGCCGCCTACTACAGCCAGGGCGCAATCGACGGCACCCGTGCCGGCTACTTCTACGTCAATCTCTATCAACTGGACGCCCGGCCCACCTACGAGATCGAGGTGCTCACCTCACACGAGGCGGTGCCCGGCCACCATCTGCAGATCGCGATCGGCCAGGAGCGCACCGACCTGCCGCCGTTCCGCCGCGCCTCCGACTCGGAGTACACCGCGTTTGTGGAGGGCTGGGGGCTTTATTCCGAGCGTCTCGGCTACGATCTGGGCCTGTACCGGGATCCGTACTCGCATTTCGGGCAGCTCACCTACGACATGTGGCGCGCGGTGCGCCTGGTGGTCGACACCGGCATCCATGATCAGGGCTGGACCCGCGACCAGGCGATCGACTACTTCAAGAGCAACGCCGCCAAGACCGACACCGACATCGTCAACGAGATCGATCGCTATATCGGCTGGCCCGGCCAGGCGCTCGCCTACAAGGTCGGGCAACTCAAGATCCTCGAGCTGCGCGCGCAGGCCGAGCGGGCACTCGGACCTCGTTTTGACGTGCGCGCGTTCCACGATGCGCTCCTATCCGAAGGCGCGCTGCCGCTTGACGTTCTCGCAGCGCGCATGGGCGCCTGGGTGAAATCACAGCGCCCAGCGGCGGAGCGCTAGCGGGTGGCCCTGTCTCCCAGGCGGCAGTCGATCCCGGTCCGGGTCGGCGGCATTACCGTCGGCGGCGACGCGCCGATCGTGGTGCAATCGATGACCAACACCGACACGGCCGATGTGGCCGCGACCGTGGCACAGGTCGCGGAGCTCGCGCGCGCCGGGTCGGAGCTCGTGCGCATCACGGTCAACACCAGCGAGGCGGCGGCGGCAGTCCCCCACATACGTGACCGGCTCACGGCCCAGGGCGTGTCCGTGCCGCTCATCGGCGATTTTCACTTCAACGGCCACAAACTGCTGCGCGAACATCCAGCCTGCGCGGAAGCGCTCGCCAAGCTGCGCATCAATCCCGGCAACGTCGGCCGCGGCTCAAAGCGTGATCCGCAGTTCGCGGAGATGATCGAGATCGCGGTCCGTTACTCGAAACCGATCCGCATCGGCGTCAACTGGGGCAGCCTGGACCAGGATCTGCTGACCCGCCTGATGGATGAGAACTCGCGCCGGCCGGAACCGTGGGACGCGCTCGCGGTGGTGCGCGAGGCGATCGTGCGCTCGGCGCTCGACAGCGCCGCGCGCGCGGTCGAGCTCGGTCTGCCCGATGATCACATCGTGCTCTCGGCCAAGGTCAGCAGCGTGCAGGACCTGGTCGCGATCTATCGCAGCCTTGCGTCCCGGAGCCGCTACGCGCTGCACCTGGGCCTTACTGAAGCCGGAATGGGCTCCAAGGGCATCGTCGCCTCGACCGCGGCGATCGGCCTGCTGCTGGGCGAAGGCATCGGCGATACCATCCGCGTGTCGCTGACACCCGAGCCCGGTGGTGACCGGCGCCGCGAGGTGCAGGTCGCGCAGGAGATCCTGCAGACCATGGGCCTGCGGGCGTTCACGCCGATGGTGGTCGCCTGCCCCGGCTGCGGGCGCACCACCAGCACCTACTTTCAGATGCTCGCCGAGCGCATCCAGACGCATTTGCGCGATCGCATGCCCGAGTGGCGTGAGCAATACGCGGGCGTCGAGAACCTGTCGGTGGCGGTCATGGGCTGCGTGGTCAACGGTCCGGGTGAGAGCAAGCACGCCAACATCGGCATCAGCCTGCCCGGGACCGGAGAGCGGCCGGTCGCGCCGGTCTATGAGGACGGCGCGAAGACCGTGACACTGAAAGGTGAGCGCATCGCGGAGGAATTCCAGGCGCTCGTCGAGAGTTACGTCGCGCGCCGCTACCGGCGCAAGGAGAGCGCACCATGAGCCTGAGCGAACAGCACTGCAAGCCGTGCGAGGGCGGCGTGCGGCCGTACACCGTGGCCGAAGCGCGCGCCAAGATGAGCGAGCTCGCGCGCGACTGGCAGCTTGATGCCAGTGGCACCGCGCTGATCCGCGAGTACCGCTTCAAGAACTTCTTCCGCACCATGAGTTTCGTGAACGCGGTGGCGCACGTCGCCAACGTCGAGGACCACCATCCCGACCTCACGGTCGGCTACGACCGGTGTCTGATTCGATATTCGACGCACGCGATCTCGGGGCTGTCCGAGAACGACTTCATCTGCGCGGCGAAGATCGATCGCCTGGCGTAACGAAGCTACCGTGGCCGGTGCGGTGGGCTGCGCCACAGGCGATAAAGCGCGGTCATGATGCCGAAGAATCCGACCGTGCCCGCGAGCGCGAGTGTCGGACCCAATGCGTCGCCCGCGGCGCGAGCTGAGGTCAGGTAGCGTGCGCCGCCGGTGAATGCCGCGCCGATCACGCTGGCGGCGATGCCCGGCACGATCCTGCCGGTGATGTCGAGTCCGGGATTGAGCGTGGTCGCGGCGCGCATGGCCACGAAGACCGCGTACATCACGATCAGGCAGGCGCCGTAGCTCGCGAGCGGCCCAGGCCCGGAGCGGGCGAACGCGAGTCCCGTCGCCGCCACCACCAGCGCGGCCAGAACTCCGCCGAGCACTCCGAAGCGAATGCCGAGCGCGAGCGGCGTGCCGGCCGTCACCGGCCGACCGGCCCCGGTGGCGCGCCGCGCGCGATGCCGAGGGCTTGGCGCATGAACATGCTCTTCAGCCAGGGCGCGCGATTGACCAGACTGAGGCCCATGCGCCGCGCGGCGCTCGCCGGCGTGCGCGGGTCGGTGAACAGTCGGGCGATGCCGTCCAGGGCGACGCCCATGACGGCGTTTTCCGCCTGCCGGCGCCGCGCATAGCGGCCTAAGACGCCGCTGTCGCCGATGTCCTGGCCGGAGGCGGCGGCATCGGCCACGGTTCGAGCGAGCAGTACCGCGTCCAGGAAACCCAGGTTCACCCCCTGGCCGGCCAGCGGGTGCACCGTGTGCGCTGCATCGCCGACCAGGGCCAGGCGCGCGGTGGCGTAGCGCGAGGCCTGGAATCGTCGCAGCGGAAAGCTCGCCCGCGCCGCAGTCAGCTCGAGGCGCCCTAGCACCTGGCCGCTCGCCTCCGTCACCGCGCGCGCGAATTGCGAGGCTTCGCAGGCCACGAGCTCCTGCGCCTGATCCGGGGTCGTCGACCAGACCAGCGACACCCGACCATCGCTCAGGGGCAGCAGCGCCAGCGGGCCGCTCGGCAGAAATCGCTGGCGCGCGGTTGCGCCGTGGCTGCGCTCCGGCTGCAGGTGAGTGACCACCGCCCGGCTGTGGTACGCGGCGCCTTCGCCGGTGATTCCTGCCCAGTCGCGCAGCAGCGAGTCAGCACCGTCGGCGGCGATGACGAGCGTTACGGTGCGCTCGCCATCGGCCATCAGAACTCGTGCGCCGTCGGGCCTGAGCTCGAGGCCGGTGAGCTCGCCGTTCACTACGGTCACGCCGCGCTCGACCGCCACCGCGAGCAGTGCGGCGTTGACCGCCGCGTTCTCGGCGATGTGACCGAGATTGGGTTCACCGAGCTCGGCGGCATCAAAGCAAAGAGCGAAGCTCGAGTCCGGGTCATCGGCCGCATCCCAGACCAGCATGCGCTCATACGGGCACGGCGCGCGACGCTCGAGCATCGGCCAGGCACCTACGGCCCGCAGTGCCCGCTCCGTCGCCCGCGACAGCGCCGAGACCCGCAGGTCGAGCGGTGCATCGGCAGCCGGAAACCGCGCCGGGCGCGGCTCCACCAGAACGATGCGCGCGCCCGCAAGAGCGGATTCGCCGGCCAGGAGTGCGGCGGTCGCCGCACCCACCATGCCGCCACCGGCTACCAGGATCTCGACATCAGTGCTGCGATTCATGGCCCCGCGCCCCGAAGCGGCAGTCCACGCGCCAGCCGGGGAATCCGCCCCGCAAACCCGGTCGAGAGTCGTGACAAGGCCGCGTGTGCGGGCGGCAGCAGATCAAACGCCGCAAGGCCCGCCCGGCGCGCGAGTCGCAGTGGCGCCCGCGGGCTGGCGAACAGCCGCACCAGTCCATCGGTGAAGCCGACCAGAGCGCGTCGGTCGCGGGCGCGCCAGTGCGAATAACGTTCGAGCAGCGCAGCGTCGCCCAGATCCGCTCCGGCATCGGCCGCGAGCGCATCGGCGATGACTTCCGCGAGCGTGGCCGCGTCGCGCAGCCCGAGGTTGAAACCCTGCCCGGCGATCGGGTGCAGGCCCTGCGCGGCATTACCGATGATCGCGGTGCGCGGCGCGTGCTGCCGCTCCGCCTGGGTCAGTGCCAGCGGGTAAGCGTGGCGCGCACCGACTTTATTAAAGCGGCCGAGGCGCTGGCCAAATCGCGCCTGCAGCAGTGCGAGGAAGCCCGCATCATCGAGCGCAAGCACCGCCTGCGCTGCTTCACTCGCGACCGCCAACACCACCACGCAGCGTCCATCGGAAAATGGCAGCAGAGCCACCGGCCCGTCCGCGGTGAAGCGCTCGTAGGCGACGTAGTCGTGGAACCGCTCGGGCGCGACCGTCGTGACGATCGCGGTCTGCTGGTAGTCGCGGCGCTCGGCGCCGACACCACTGCGCTTGCGGATCAAAGAATCCGCGCCGTCCGCGGCCACCACCAGGGCAGCTTCCAGAGCGTGCGTGCCGGTGCCATCGCCGACCGTCAGGTACGCCGCGCGGGCGTCGAGCTGCACGTCCAGCACCCGCGCCGGCGCAAGGCGCGTCAGCCGCGGCAGCGCGACCAGCCGCCGCCACAGCGCCCGGCCCAGCTCACGGTTCTCGACCACGAAGCCGAGCGACTCGAGGCCCTGCTCGCGCGCATCCAGTCGCACCTGGCCGAAGGCGCCCCGCTCGGAGACGTGGATGCGCCGGATCGGCGTGGCCAAAGCTTCGAGTTCCTGCCACACACCCAGGGTTTCGTAGATGCGGCGCGTACCGTTGGCGAGGGCGGTGGTGCGCGCATCGAACGAGGGCTGGCCGGCGCTGTCCGGCTCGACCGCCTCGATCAACGCGACGCGGCAGGAGAGCTCGCCCAGGGCCAACGCCAGGCTGGCGCCGACCATGCCGCCGCCCACGATGGCGACATCAACATGTGCGGGCAGCGCGGCCGTCACGGGCGACCTCAGGCAGCCTGTAGAAACTGCTCGAGCTCGTCCGGGTCCTTGACCAGGGCCCCGGTCAGGACTTCCGGTTCGCCGCTGGTGACGACCACGTCGTCCTCGATGCGGATACCAATACCCTGCAGCGCGCGGCGCACGCGCTTGGTCCCGGCGGGAATGTAAATTCCGGGCTCGACGGTCAGCACCATCCCGGGTTCGAGTACGCGCCACTGGTCGCCGACCTTGTAGTCGCCGACATCGTGCACGTCGAGCCCGAGCCAGTGGCCGGTGCGGTGCACGAAGAAGCGCCGATAGGCGCCGTCGCGGATCAGCTTGGGCAGTCTCCCGGACAAGAGTCCGAGCTTGACCAGCCCCTGGGTGATGACCCGAACCGCGGCATCGTGCGGATCGTTCCAGTGATTGCCAGTGCGGCAGCGGTCGATCGCGGCACGCTGCGCGGCAAGGACCACCTCGTAAAGCGCGCGCTGCTCGGGGGTGAACCGGCCACCGATTGGGAACGTGCGGGTGATGTCCGAGGCGTAGTACTCGTGCTCGCAGCCGGCATCGATCAGCAGCAGGTCGCCGTCCTTAAGTTCCGCCGCGTTGTCCCGGTAATGCAGCACGCAGGCATTGCGGCCAGACGCGACGATCGGCTGATACGAGGTATCGGCGTGGTGACGCTGGAATTCGTGCAGCAGTTCGGCGGCCACCTCGTATTCCATGCGCCCGGGAGCGGCGAGCCGCATCGCGCGGCGGTGCGCGGCAACCGCGATCGCTGCCGACTGGCGCAGTGCCACCAGCTCCGGGCGGCTTTTGTAGAGGCGCATGTCGTGCAGCACGTGATCGAGCGCGACGAATTCCTGCGGCGCGTGCCGCCCGCGCGCGGTTTGTGCGCGCAGGCCGTTCAGCCAGCCGATCAGGCGCTGATCGAATTCCGGGTGCAGGCCCATCGAGTAGTAGACCCGGGCGCACGGCTCGATCAGGCCGGGCAGGATTTCGTCGATGTCGTCGATCGGGAACGCATCGTCCGCTCCGTAGCGGCTCACCGCGCCATCCGGACCGGCGCGCGCTCCGTCCCAGAGTTCACGGGTCGGATCGCGGTCGCGGCAGAAGAGCACGTATTCGCCCTGCGGGCGATCCGGCACCAGCACCGCGACTGCATCCGGTTCGCCGAAGCCGGTGACGTAGTGAAAGTCACTGTCGGGCCGGTAGCTGTACTCGACGTCACCGTTGCGCAGTCGCACCGGTGCCGCCGGCAGGATCGCCACAGCGCCGCGACCCATGGTGCGCATCAGCTGACGCCGGCGGCGGAGGAATTCGTCTTTCCGCATCGGATCGCTTGTGTGCCGCTCAGTGCCGGCGCGGCGGTGCGCCGGTGCGCATGGCGCAGAGCTCGTCATACACCAGCTGCGCGCCGGCGCGTACGAATTCCACCAGCTCGGCGTAGGCCGCCTCGTTGACGTCGTCCGGATCGCCCGCGCCGATCTCGGCGCGGCTGATCTCCGAGAAGTCGCGCACCACTTCGCTCACCTCGCCGGCCACTTCATCGAGCGCGCGCACCCCGGCCGCGCCCAATCCATACAGATAACCGCCGCACCATTCGCTGAGCGCAGCGACCCGCAATTGTAGCGGTGCATCGTCGTCCGGCAGTAGCGGGGTGAACTCCATGTCACCCTCGCTGAGCACGCGCTCGGTCTGCGCGTAGACGTCCTGAAGCACGGCGCGGTCCGAGTCGCTCGCCTGCTCCTCGCCGAGGACCTCGTCGAGCCAGCGGCTCAACGTGTAGCCATCGGCGGCAGAGATCGCGCCGCACAGCACGCCGTGCGCCTCGGCAGCCGCCAGCGGTGCCTGCGGTCCGGACAGCACTCGGTCCAGGGCGTCGTAGTCGGTGGACATAACAGGGGCCGGTGCCCATCCTACCGCTTGCGCGCGCCGAACGCGGAGTTCGTTGACCGCTGCCGGGCACGCAGCCTATATTCCACGCATGAACGACAGCGCCGCTAAATCAGCCATCGAGCTCGAACTCAAGCGTCTCGAAAAGCGCGTGGACGAGCTGGTCGCCACCGTCACCCATCTCAAGGAAGAAAACCGCGCCCTGAAGTCGCGGCATGACACGCTCTCGGGCGAGCGCGCGACGCTCCTGCACAAGAACGAGCTGGCGCGGACGCGGGTCGAGGCCATGATCGGGCGCCTGAAGGCGATGGAGCACGGCACTTGACTGAACAGCCGCTGGCGCGCGTCAGCGTGCGGATCCTGGAAAAGGAATACCAGTTCTCCTGTCCGGTCGAAGAGCGAGCGGCCCTGCTCGACTCGGCCGAGCATCTCAACCAGGAGATGCGCAAGATCCGCGACAGCGGCAAGGTGGTGGGTCTGGACCGCATCGCGGTCATGGCCGCGCTCAACATGGCCAACGAGCTGCTGCGCGCCCGGTCGCGCGAGTCGGGCGGCCAGGGTGACCTGACGCATCGCGTCCGCGCGTTGCGCGAGCGGGTCGAGTCCGCTCTCGAGCGCGGGCAGCAACTCGAGCTGTAGCAGTTCTCATTCGCGGCATCTGCCGCACGCTGCACTTACTCCGCACCCGCGAATCGATTAGTCTTGGCCGTGGCGCCGCCTGCGGTGTTCGACATGGGTCGCGGGTACCTCTCGACCCTAATGCTTGAAACCCGGGGCATCACGCCGCCGGCAGCATTGTGCAGGTCCGCCCTAGAGCGGAAAGCCTTACCTGCCGGGGCGCGCCCCACTTGTTGCTCTGGATCGAGAGCAACGGCCCGTGACGGCACAGGCGGGTGGCGCCATTTTCTTATCCCCGCGCTCGCTCCGATCGCCACTGCTGGCTCGCATCCATGAATTACTGGCTCTTGAAAAGCGAGCCCACCAGCTTCGGCATCGATGATCTGGCCAAGGCGCCGCGCCGCACCACGACCTGGGACGGTGTCCGCAACTACCAGGCGCGCAACATGCTGCGCGATCAGTTCAAGAAGGGCGATCTCGCGTTCTTCTATCACTCGAGTACCGAGGTGCCGGGCGTCTACGGGGTGGTGCGCGTGGTGCGCGAGGGCCATCCGGATGCGACGGCGTTCGAGCGCGGACATCATCACTACGACCCGGACAGCACGCGCGATCAACCGCGCTGGTTCACGGTCGATGTGCAGCTGGTGCGCAAGTTCGCGGCGCCCGTCACCCTGACCATGCTGGCCGCGAACCGCGCCACGCTCGGCGACATGGTGGTGCTGAGGCGCGGCAATCGACTGTCGGTGATGCCGGTGACCGCGACACAGTGGAAGCGGGTGATGGAACTCGCGGATGGCGCCAGCAAGACGCGCGCTACACGCACTCGCACCCGCTGACGCGCGTCGCGCGCGTCGCGCACGCGCTCACACACACGCGAAGCGCGACTCTCGCCTAGCACACTTCGCTCGCGCTCGCTTGTAATTTGACTTTTTGTGTATATACTCCGTCCCCGGACTAACCCGACGTGGAGTACCACACTATGGCGACCAAGAAGAAGGCTACTAAGAAGAAGGCGACGAAGAAGAAGGCTGCAAAGAAGAAGTAAGCCTTTGGAAGTAGCCGAGGGCTGCGGACACTGAGTCGATTCACCCGCACCCTAGCTCTTGAAGACTGTGCCCGCGCAAGCGGGCACAGTCGTTTCTGGGGTCGTGAGCGCGCGGCACACATGACCAGGAGACGCGCACCATGAGTCGCGATGAAGACAAGCGCCGCGCGGCCGAGGCGGCCGCTGACTACGTGCCGGTCGGTGCAGTGGTCGGGGTCGGCACCGGCTCAACCGTCAACCACTTCATCCGGGTCCTGGGTCGCATGCGCGCGCGCATCGACGGCGCAGTCGCGAGTTCCGAGGCGAGCGCGCGGCTGTTGCAGGAAGTCGGCGTCGAAGTGCTCGACCTCAACAGCACCGGCGAGATTCCCGTGTACGTCGACGGCGCGGATGAGGCGACGCGCGACCTCGAGCTCACCAAAGGGGGCGGCGGCGCGCTCACCCGCGAGAAGATCGTGGCCGCCGCCGCGCGCCGCTTCGTGTGCATCATCGACGACAGCAAGCTGGTCGATCAGCTCGGTCGGTTCCCGCTGCCGGTCGAGGTGATTCCCATGGCGCGCTCGTTCGTGGCGCGGCGGCTGGTGCAGCTGGGCGGTCAACCGGTGTGGCGCGTGGGCGTCACCAGCGACAACGGCAATGTGATTCTGGACGTCCACGGACTCGCGATCCGCGATCCCGCCGGGCTCGAGACCACCATCAAGGGCATCACCGGCGTGGTCGAGTGCGGGCTGTTCGCGCACCGGCGCGCCGACCTGCTCGTGATCGGCGCCGCGGGTGGCGTGAGCACGATCGGCACTTGAGGTCTCAGCCCAAAAACGACCGGGCCCGTCGTGTGACGGGCCCGGGAGATTGGCTGGGGGACTAGGATTCGAACCTAGGTTGGCGGAGTCAGAGTCCGCAGTCCTACCGCTAGACGATCCCCCAACTGGTCGCGAGTCTGGTCCGATCAGCGCTTCGAGAACTGCGTCCCGCGCCGCGCCTTGCGCCTGCCCACCTTCTTGCGCTCCACTTCGCGCGCATCGCGGGTGACGAATCCGGCGGCGCGCAGCGGCTTGCGCAGACCCTCATCGTAGGCGACCAGCGCGCGCGTGATGCCGTGGCGGATGGCACCGGCCTGGCCGGTGATGCCGCCGCCCTCGACCTGGACTTCGACGTCGAACTTGTCGGACATCTGCACCAGCTCGAGCGGCTGGCGCACGATCATGCGCCCGGTCTGGCGGCCGAAGAATTCGTCGAGCGGACGCGCATTGACCGTGATCCGGCCGGTGCCGGCGTGCAGGTTCACTCGGGCGGTTGAGCTCTTGCGCCGTCCGGTTCCGTAATACTTGGTAGCGGCCATAATTGCCTTGCGTGTGAAGACCGCGCCGTCAGGCGAGGTCGAGAACCTTGGGCTGCTGCGCGACGTGCGGGTGCTTGTCGCCGGCGAACACGTGCAGCTTGCGGTACATCTGCCGCCCGAGCGGACCCTTGGGCAGCATGCCCTTGACTGCGATCTCGAGCGCACGTTCCGGGTGCTCGGCGAGCAGCTTGCCGAGCGCGATGCTCTTGATGCCGCCGATGTGCCCGGAGTGACGGAAGTAGCGCTTGTCGCGCAGCTTGTCACCGGTCACCGCGATCTTCCCGGCGTTGAGCACGATGATGTTGTCGCCGCAGTCGACGTGGGGCGTGTAGCTCGGCTTGTGCTTGCCGCGCAGGCGCAGTGCCAGGCCGCTGGCAAGCCGCCCGAGCGTCTTGCCGGAAGCGTCGACTACGAACCAGTCGCGGCGAACCGTGGCCGGCCGGGCCATTACCGTGGTCATCGTTGAATCCCGGGCTGGGGTATGCGAAAGGCGCGGAAGTTTACTCAAAGCCCATTGTTTTTAAAAGAGCTTTCGCCCGCCGCGGCGCGAGCCGGTGCCGCGGCGCAGCCACATCCGCGGGGCCACGCCGCGCACCCTATATATAATGTGCGCGCATGGCGCACGGCGGCCGCGATTTCACCCCACTGGACCGCGTTTTATCCGTGGCCGATGAAGGACTTAGGGTCCTGTTCGCGGACGCCTCGGCCGTTTTGCGGCGTGGCCGCGCGATCCCGGCCCCGGAACCGGGCCCCACCACCCCGCTCGATGCCAGCGAAACCCGCCACGCTGCCGGCCTGATGCGGGTCAATCACTCGGGCGAAGTCTCGGCGCAGGCGCTCTATCAGGGTCAGGCGCTGGTGGCGCGCGACCCCAGGCTGCGCGAACTGCTGACCGAAGCAGCCCGCGAGGAAGGCGACCACCTGGTGTGGTGCGCGCGCCGGCTCGAGTCTTTGGGCGCGCGTCCGAGTCGCCTGAATCCCCTGTGGTACGTGGGCTCACTCGCGTTGGGCGCGGCCGCCGGGCTCATGGGCGATCGAGTCAGCCTCGGATTTCTGGCCGAGACCGAGCGCCAGGTGGAGACGCATCTGACCGAACATCTCGCCGCCCTGCCGGCGGCGGACCGCGAGAGCCGCGCGGTGGTTGAGGCCATGCGCGAGGACGAGATTCGCCACGGCAATTCCGCCCTGCGCCACGGCGGCGCGCAGCTGCCTGCGCCGGTCGGGCGGCTGATGCATGCGGTTTCGAGACTGCTCGTTCGGGCGAGCTATCGCTGGTAAGGTGCGCGCGGTGACTCCGGAGGCCGGGCGTCGATCGCGACCGTGACGGCATTTCCGGTTGCGACACAGCACGTTATGTTCTAAAAGGTGCCTGCTGCCCCCGTTGCGATCGCGCAGCGGCGGAGAGGCTTAAGGGGAGAGGTATGGAAGAGCCGCAGAAGCCACTCAGCGATCTGCCCGCGATCAACCGGTTCCTCAGTTACTGCCGCATCCGCAGCGTGCCGTCCAAGACGGTCATCATTCACGCCGGCGACCTGCCCGATGTCCTCTACTACATCATCAGCGGCTCGGTCGAGGTCATGATCGAGGACGAGGAAGGCAACGAGATGGTCCTCGCCTACCTCAACAAGGGCCAGTTCTTCGGCGAGATGGGCCTGTTCCACGAGACGCCAACCCGCAGCGCCTGGGTGCGCACGCGGCAAAGCTGCGAACTCGCGGAGATGACCTACCCGCGCTTCCGTCAGATCGCCGCGGAAAGTCCGGGGCTGATTTTCGAACTCGCGACCCAGCTGGCCACGCGCCTCGATCGCACCAACCGCAAGCTCGGCGACCTGGCGTTCGTCGATGTCACCGGGCGCGT
>Ga0187780_10000879_pt1 | contig 22424 bp, 16 predicted proteins | sample 1015_Q2_SP10_20__FD_132429 | JGI IMG/M metagenome (GOLD analysis project Ga0187780, IMG submission 132429) | Tropical peat soil microbial communities from peatlands in Department of Meta, Colombia - 1015_Q2_SP10_20_MG | ecosystem: Environmental > Terrestrial > Soil > Wetlands > Peat | place... | reverse complement strand
TTGCTGGAAAACGGCCGGGGCAGCGGAAGTCAGGTTCGCCAGTGAATTGGAAGCCGGATCCCAGAGGGCCAGCAGAGCTTCCGAAGATACTGGCTGGCGGAGGCGCACCATGGCTTTGCCGTTTGAAAGGGCAAGGACTTCCTCGGGGCGGTTGAAAATAGTGTTGGGGATCGGCGTGAGCCCGGCGAGGGTGTAACGATTTGTGATGGCAAGCGAAACCGGGTCGACGGATACAATTTTGTCGAGGCTCGTGCCAATCCAAACGGTAGCGCCATCCGCGGAAAGATCGGCGCTGCTTGCTCCCGGAATGGAGATTTGTGCGACGCGCGACTGGCCGGCGCTGGAGAAAACTTCGACGCGATTCATGGCGCGATTCGCAACGAAGACTTGCTTGTGCGCGGAATCGTAGACGATGTGACGATGGTGAGGTTCGCCGGAAGGCGCGTCGGCTGTGGAAGTCGCATCGGTTCGCGCATAAGTTGTGCGTGGGAGCGTGGCGGCGACTCCGCTTTGCACATTGAGCGAAAAATTTTGTGCATGAGTCAGCGCGCCGCTCACTCCTTGCGCGGCAATCGAGAAAGTGCCCGTGGCCGCACTTGCGGCCGCGCCAAAAATAACGGACGTGTTGGAGCCGGCAGCGATGCTGAAGGGACTAGGAGGATTGGTGGTGACGCCGGCGGGCAAGCCGGTAAGGGTGATTTGAACGTTTCCGGAGAAGCCATTCAGCGAGTCAACGGATATGGTGAAACCCTGGCTGGTGCCGCCTTGCGAAACCGTGACCGAGCTCCCGGACAAGCCGAGGGAAAAATCCGGGACCGGAGGAGGGGGCTGAGTGAAGGAAGAACCGCCGCCGCAGCCGGCACACGCCGAGGCAAGAAGGAGGAAAAACAGGTTGAAGAGGCGATGAGGCAACCGTCCCACGAGACGACCCCACAACGTTTCCGCGCAGGACGCCGAGGCAACCGGGAAAAGATTTTCCGTTTTGACGCCGCGCTAAGTCCGGAGGAAAACCCATAAGAAGATACAACAGATACTGCACTTGTCAATATTGGAAATAATGAAAGCAGAAAGATATGTGGATATAAAGAGAGCGTCCCGGCTTGAACCGGGACGCTCGGGGAAATTCAGAACAACGGTGGCGCTTAGATCGTCTTGGTGGCCGCGACGGGAGCTGAAGAGGAGCGGGCGAACGCGCTTCCGCTGGATTCCTTCTGCTCGGTCTTGTCGATCTCGATGGAGCCTTTGAAGTAGGCGCCGTCTTCGATCATGATGCGCGCGGTGGTGAGGTCGCCGTTCACCGAACCATCTTTCTTGATTTCAATGCGGTCTTTCGCGCGAAGGTTGCCCTTCACGGTGCCAAACACCACCACCTCGCGGGCGATGATGTCGGCGGTAACTTTCGCGGTAGCTCCGACGGTGAGTTTCCGCTCATCGAGCTGGATCAGTCCTTCGACCGAACCGTCGATCACCAGATCCTCGTTGCCGGAAATTTCACCTTTCACATGCAGGCTGGCCCCGAGTCGCGCGGTGGCGCGGTCGGCGGTTGCACCCAAAGGACGAATCGCATCTGTACTCATCGCGGGTTTATCCTCCCAAGTCGCCGAAGCAGGCTTCGACGGCTGATTCATTTGAAAATTTTTTTGCTCCGGTTGCCCTGCTTGCGGCGCATCCGGCTTCTTATTGCCCCACATCGGACCTCCCAAAGGGACAGCACCACCCCACGCAGATTTCCGGCTGGGGTAATGCAAACTGTATGCCTCGGAAGCGTGCGCGGCAAACAAACAATGACAATGCTGTTCCTGACAGTTACTAGACTTCCGGGCAGGGGGGCCTGGACTGGGTGGGCGGAAGCGAAATCATCTTGCAGGAGTTGCCGCGAAATGTAAAGCGGAATTGCAAAATTTGCGGAGGTCTAACTGGAAGGCTTGTCGGGAACCGGTTGGGTTGCCAGAAAGTCCACGGCGAAGCGGCTCGTGTAGGTGTCGAGCAGTTGCTGAATGCGTTCGTAGGTGAGGGACTTCAGCACAAACCCGGCGTGGTGAAACTTGGTGACGCGATAGACGATTTCCGAGTCGGTGTAAGCGGAAGTGTCAGGATGTTCCTGGCGCGCCAGAGACAGGATGACGCCGGCGTATTCTTTGCGCGCAGCGGGGAGCTGATACGGTTGCTTCCCTGCCCCGACTTCAAGGCGCGCCCATTCGCGCCAGAGATTGATGCCAGTAGCGGTTTCGATAACGTCAGCGATGTAGGCGCCCCCAACGCGCGCCGCGACTTCAAGGAAATAAGATTTCCCGTCGGCGTAAGACTTCAGGAATTCGGCATGCGTGACACCGCGGACCAAACCGAGGCCTTCGAGCAAATCGTGATTGATTTTCTGGAGCGAGCGGGCTTCGTCTCCCTCGCGGGAAAGTGTGCGCGAAGTGAAAACGCCGCCGAGATGCGAAGTGTCGAGGGGCGGCGTGCCGTAGGCGTGCGCTTCGGCGAAAACGACGTCGCGCTCGGAAACGATGCTATCGACGTGAAAGACCGAGCCCGAAACAAATTGTTCGAGCAAATAATACGATTGCTGATCGCCAAGTTGATCCAACCAGGGCCAGAGTTCCTCGGACCTGTGAATCTTCTTCATGCCGATGCCCGAAGCCTGGGAACGCGGTTTGAGCAACCAGGGCGCAGGAACGCGAGCCATGAATTCGCGGAGATGATCGTAGTTAAGGACATGCACAAATTCGGGGACGAGGATGCCGGTTTCTTTTGCGCGGGCGCGCATGGCCAGCTTGTCGCGGAAATAGCGCACCGTCGTGAGGCCCATGCCGGGGATGCGGAGATGCTCGCGGAGAGCGGAGACGTTCTCCATGTCGAACTCATCGAGGGCGACGATGCGGTCTAAGGGCTGGGAACGCGCGGTGTAGCTCACCGCGTTGATTAAACTTTGCAGCGGAAGCTCTTCCGGCATCGTAAAGACGTCGTCGATGCAATCAAACGGCCAGTTCGCGTGGCGCAGCTTCTCGACGGTCAACAAAAGAACGCGGCAGCCCATATTTTTGCAGGTGCGGATGAACTCCTGCCCTTTTTCATACGAGCTGACGCAGAGAATCGTGAGAGGCCGGCCCTCCGGCATGCGGTACCTCCGGCGAACAAACAGCGAGAATCAGAGGGCGGATTATACAGCCTGTACGTGAGCGGGGTACAAAAATCGCAGAAAGGGCCCGACGCGCTGGGCCCACGCGGCTTCGTTGTGTTCGGCGCCTTCGACGCGCTCATAATGCAAATCGTCTTCGAGTTGCCAGCCCTTTTGGAGCAGGACGTCGCGAAATTTTTCGACATCGCCGACGATGCGCGGTCCTTCGCGAGTGCCGATGTCCAGCCAAATTCGCGGGCGTGGCTCGACATGCATCCCCTCCACGAAGCGGTGAATCACGAGTTGGTTCCACCACACCGACGGCGACAGCGCCGCGATTCGTCCGAAAATTGCGGCGTGTTTCAGGCCGAGATAAAGCGAAACCAGTCCGCCAAGCGACGAGCCGCCTATGCCCGTGTGCGACGGCCCATCGAGCGTGCGATACTCACGCTCCACAAACGGCCTCACTTCTTCGAGAATGAATTTTGCGTAGCGGTCGGCGCGGCCACCGCCGAGTTTGGGAACGTGCGTGGGCGTATATTCGCGGATGCGCGCTTGGGTGTTGTACATCCCGACGATGATGAGCGGCTCAACCGCGCCGGATTGAATGCACGCATCCGCAGTCTGCCCCACGTGCCAGTCCTGACCAGGAATGAACGATGTGGCACCATCGAAAAGATTCTGGCCGTCGTGAAGGTAGAGAACCGGGAAGCGGCGTTCCGGCTGCATGTAATAACCGGGCGGGGTGTACACGATGAGGTCGCGCTGATTGCGCAGAAAGCGCGAGTGAAATTGTTCGTGTTTGCGGAGCTGTCCGGAACTCACGGCGCGATCGCCACCAGGAGGTCTTTCGCTTCGACGTGTTGGCCGGGTGCCACGAGCAGTCTCACAATGCGCCCGGAAATGGGCGCATAAATATTGGACTGCATTTTCATGGCTTCCAGGGTGAGAAGTTTCGCGCCGCGTTCCACGGCGTGACTCGCCTGCACCGCGATGCCGGTGATGACGCCGGCCGTGGGAGCGCCCACCTGTCCGGGATCGGCGGTGTCGGCCTTGGGATGAGCGCGCTCGGTGACGCGCAGGGAGCGGTCGCGCACGTTCACTTCACGGGGCTGGCCATTCAACTCAAAAAAGAGCGTGCGCGTGCCGTCCGGGTGAGGCTCACTGATGGTCAGGAATTTGATAATGAGAGCCTTTCCGGATTCGATCTCAACGGTAATCTCTTCGCCAGATTTCAACCCATAAAAAAAGGCAGGTGTTGGCAGGACGCTAACGTCCGAATACGTTTGGCGAAACTGATCGAATTTGCGGAAAACATCCGGGTAGAGCAGAGAGCTGAGCAAATCGTCGCGCCGGATCGCGTGGCCTGTGCTTTGCTCGAGCGATACCTGCTCTTCCTCGAAATTCGCGGGAGGCAGGCTGGCGCTCGGTCTCCCGCGAAGAGGGGCTTGACCGCGCAGAATAATTTTCTGTAATTTTTTTGGCCAGCCGCCGGGAGGAACGCCCAGCACCCCGGAAAACAGCTCGACTACGGAATTGGGAAACGGAACGTCATTTCTTTCGTCCAGGGCAAGCAAATCCGCGCGCTTCATCTCTTTGGCCATCAAAAACAGTGTCATGTCGCCGACCACTTTGCTCGAGGGCGTGACCTTCACTATGTCCCCGAAGAGCTGATTCACCCCGGCATACATTTCTTCCACTTCGCGCCACCGATGGCCGAGCCCCATGGCGGTGGCCTGCTCGCGCAAGTTGGTGTACTGCCCGCCGGGGATTTCGTGCTCGTAGAGGCGTGCCGAGCCCGCCTTCGGCCCTGAGTCGAACGGCAAGTAATAGGTGCGAACCGTTTCCCAATAATCGGAGCACTCATTAAGCGCTTCCATGTCGAGCTTCGTATCGCACGGTGTATTCCGCAGCGCGGAGACGATGGAATTGAGATTGGGCTGGCTGGTGCCGCCGCTCATCGCGGCGATCGCGCCATCAGCGATATCCACGCCCGCGTCCACCGCTTTGAGCACCGCTGCCGAATTGATGCCGCTGGTATCGTGCGTATGAAAATGGACAGGCACGCCGACTTCTTCGCGCAGCGTCTTCACCAATTGAAACGCAGCGTAAGGCTTGCAGAGTCCGGCCATGTCCTTGATGGCCAGAAAATGCGTGCCCAGCTTTTCCAGTTTCTTGGCCAGCGTAACGTAGTATTTGAGCGAATATTTTGGCCTGCCTTTGTCGAGGATATCGCCGGTATAGCAAATGGCAGCTTCACAAACCGCGCCGCATTCCAGCGCCGCATCGATCGACACCCGCATATTTTCAATCGAGTTGAGCGAATCGAAAATCCGGAAAATGTCGATGCCCTGAGCGTGCGCCTCGCGCACGAACGCGACAATCGCGTTGTCGGGGTAGGAAGTGTAACCAACGGCGTTGGCACCGCGCAGCAGCATCTGAAAACAGATGTTGGGTATGCCGTGGCGCAATTGTCGTAGGCGTTGCCACGGGTCTTCGTGCAAAAAACGCATAGCAGTATCGAACGTCGCGCCACCCCACATTTCGAGACTGAAGAGATTCGGCAGGCGATGCGAAATGGCGCTGGCGGTCGCCAGCAAGTCATGCGTGCGGACGCGCGTCGCCAAAAGCGACTGATGCGCGTCGCGAAACGTCGTGTCCGTGACGAGCAGGCGCTTCTCCCTCCGCGGCCACGCCGCGAATTTCTTTGGTCCTAGTTTCTTTAGAAGTTGACGGGAACCCGCCGGTGGTTCCCCGCTCGGCGCTGTGGGAATAACCGCGGTTTCCAGTTCTTTTGGAACTGGCTTCCCTTTCACTTCGGGGTTGCCATTGAGAATCACGTCGCCCAAATACGACAAAAGCTTCGTCGCACGGTCGGCGCGCGCGGGGAGCCGAAACAATTCGGGCGACTCATCAAGGAAAGAAGTTGTGACTTCGCCTGCACGGAACTTAGGATGATTGACGACATTTTCCAGGAAGGGGATATTGGTCTTCACGCCGCGTATCCGGAATTCACGCAGCGCACGGTCCATACGCGAGCAAGCTTCAGGTAGATTCGCGCCCCACGCAGTAACCTTCACAAGCAGCGAGTCGTAATAGGCCGCAAGCACCGCGCCGGCATAGGCCGTGCCGCCGTCCAGCCGGATTCCAAATCCGGCAGGAGAACGGTACGTGGAGAGTTTGCCGTAATCCGGAGCAAAATTTTGCTGAGGATCCTCGGTCGTGACGCGGCATTGCAGCGCCGCGCCGTTTAGCGGAATGCGGTCCTGCTCCGGCAACGCAAGCGGCGATTCGTGGAACGCATGCCCCTGCGCAATCAGAATCTGCGAACGCACCAGATCGATGCCCGTCACCATTTCCGTGACGGTATGCTCGACCTGAATGCGCGGATTGACCTCGATGAAATACCATTTCTCCGAATCCACGTCGTAGAGAAATTCGACCGTCCCCGCGCTGTAATATTTCGCTTTGCGCGCAAGTTGCGCCGCTGCTTCGCACAACTCGAGGCGAATCTGAGTGGGCAGATTCGCTGCCGGCGCCACTTCCACCACTTTCTGGTGGCGCCGCTGCACCGAACAGTCGCGCTCGTAAAGATGAAGCAGATTGCCGTGATGATCGCCGAGAATTTGCACTTCCAAGTGCCGGGCACGCGGCAAATACCTTTCGAGGAACACCGAAGCATCGCCGAACGCGGAGCGCGCTTCTCCCTGTGCCTCTTCGAGCAGCGCCGCGAGTTGTGCCGGCTCGTAAACCACGCGCATACCCCGCCCGCCGCCGCCCATCGACGCTTTCACGATCACCGGAAAGCCAATGTCACTGGCGACTTTCAGCGCTTCTTCGCCGGATTCGACGGCTCGCTCGGTTCCAGGAAGGACCGGCACCCCCGCCGACGCTGCCAATCGCCGCGCTGCCGTTTTGTCGCCGAGCAATTCGAGCAGGTTCGGTGACGGGCCAACGAAAACAATTCCAGCCTTTTCGCACGCTCGCGCGAATGCCGGGTTCTCCGACAAAAATCCATAACCCGGATGGATGGCGTCCACTTCTTTCTCTTTGGCAAGCGCAATGATCCCGGCAATGTCGAGGTAGGCTTCGACCGGTCCTTTGCCTGCACCGATCAGGTAGGCTTCGTCCGCTTTGAAACGGTGCAGCGCCAAGCGGTCTTCCTGCGAGTAAATGGCAACGGAGCGCAGCCCCAGTTCGTTCGCAGCGCGAAAAATACGAATGGCGATTTCGCTACGATTGGCGGCAAGCAATTTGCGGATTGGCTTGTGCTTCTTCATCACAGAGGCGAACAAAGCGTCGCACGAAATTCCACATTCTCTCACGCCGGACCAAGGCTGCGGCGCACATTTTTCGATTTCGCGCACAAAAAATAGGAATGAACAGATGAGACCGCCCGAGAGCTTCCGTTTGCGTCCCGTCTACTCCGCTACAGAAGCAATCGAGCGGTGAGCCGAAAGACCAGGGGACTCCGCAGCCTTCGCCGTCTGCCGCAATTGCTGAAGCTGCGTCTGCACTTTGGCCCAGAGCCTTGTGTTGCGCTTCGCCGCAATGGGGGCATTGGAGTCAGCAAAAAAATGCAGAAGTTCGGCTTTCAGTTCGGGGCTGACTCCGGCGAAGTTCTTCGCCGCCAATTTGTCCAGCAAACTGGCGTGCGCGTCGTCGTTCATCCGGTATTTGCCAGGCTCGGTGTCTTCGCCCACATCGAAGTTGTCATTCGGCAGCTGCGGCACTCCCTCTGACTCCTCCTTCAGCAGCCGGCCGTAGTGGCCCAGGGTGGCGTTAAAGCTTTCCTCGAACATCTGTTCAGTTTGCGGTGTGGGGGTGCGAAACTGCAGCACCTTGAGAGGGCCCCACTTAGGGAGCAGCTTCCATAGGAAGGCAAGAAACTGTTCGCCGGGAGTCGGCTTCTTATAATTCTTGCCCCACTCCTTTTCGTAGTTCGAGCGCGACAGATTGTAAAGAAACCGTTTCTTCGTAGCGTCCGGAATATCGTCCTTGATTTCATCCTTTTTCAAGTGCCAGGCAATGCGCGTGGCTTTGGGAATCAGCTTGCTGACGTCGCGCCGGTAGGAATTGAGCGCTTTCTCCTCGCTCACGAAAATGTCTTTCAATTCGAGCCCGTACGTTTCCTGAAACGCTTGGTCAAGAACACGGCGGGCAACTTCGAATCCGATGAAATCGTGATAGCCGTCGGGAGCATAGCGCTCCTTCGCGACCTCCAGCACGTCGAATCCGAATTCGGTCTTCACGTGCGCGAGCTTGCCATCTTCATACGCGACGCTGTCTCCATATTTCTTGCGCAGCCCTGGATACAAGGCCGGCACGGCCCGGTTGGTACCGATGCGGTGGCCCTGGTTGTCCGCAACATAATGCGCGAGCGCGCCCAGCGCGAACGCATATTCGTTGATGTCGTTTGCATCGCGGAGCAGCGCCAGGATGAAATCGCCGCTGCGCACGTAGTGGGTGAGGTCGCTGAAAAACGGGCTGCCGTAGGGGTAGTAGCCCATGTCTTGAATGATGGCGCCGCCATAGGCGTACGCTTGCGCGCGGCTGAGATCTTCTTCCGTGGCTTGCGGATACTTGTTCAGAAGGGCCGGCTTCAGACCGATCTCCCAAGCCGCATCGATGATCGCTTCATGCGAAAGAACGGCATAAGCCCGCACCGGAAGGGGCCAGGCAAGAGCAAACGCCAGCAGGCAAACAACAAGCAATCGAATGGGGCGGGAATGCCGCTTCATCATAAAAGTTCACGAACCAATGAATCGTATCGGAAGCAGTTGTCAGAATAAAGCAGGAGTGACCGGAAATCAGTCTGCGTGCTATGTTCGGTCTTGGGACTCAGTATTTGCGGAGCACTCCAATGACGCGTCCCTGAATCTTCACGTCGTTCGCGGGCACCATAATGGGAGCCATCTCGGAGTTAGCGGGCTGCAGCCGAATCTTGCCTGGCCCTTCCCGGTAAAAGCGCTTGAGCGTGGCTTCTTCACCGCTCACGAGCGCGACGACGATGTCGCCTGCATTCGCGACTTGCGTTTGCTCGCAAACCACGTAGTCGCCGTCCATGATGTGGTCCTCAATCATGGAATTGCCTTTGACTTGCAGCACGAAAGAGTTCCCGCCCCGCGCGAAATCTCCAAGGGAGAGTGTTTCGCGCTCTTCCACGGCTTCGAGCGGCCGGCCCGCGGCGATGCGACCCACCAGCGGCAGTTCCTGGATCCTGCGCTCGATCACCTGCTCCTTCACCGGCTTCGGCAATTGGACAATTTCAATGGAACGGCTCTGGTTGTAGCCGCGGCGAATAAAACCTTTTTTTTCCAGAGTGGTGACATGCTTGTGCACGGTGGCCAGCGAAGTGAGCTTCATGCCCTTGCCGATTTCCTCGAAGCTCGGCGCATAGCCGTGCTTGGTCTCGAATGACACCAGGTAATCGAGAACTTCTTTTTGCCGTTTGGTCAGGGGCATGGCAGCACCTCCGCTCGCAATACTTTTCCACAGGCACTTTAGGCGAAAAGAAAGCGAACGTCAAGTGCAAAGTTGCGATTCCCTCGCCTTCGGCTCACGTGCTTCCCTGGTTTTTCGAAAAGTGCTATATCAATTCCCGATGGGCAATTCTTCGCGAGCTTCCGCTTCCGTCCTTGCGGCCGCCATTGTTGCCACTCTGGCCGCGGTTCTCTCGTTGCTCGGTCTCTCCCTCGCGCTGTTCGCAATGATTGTGTCTCCGCTGCAGGGGGGAACGGTTGAGATTCCGCCCGCCGTTCGAACCGCGATGCTCGTCGCGTACGTGATCATGATGGCGGTTTCCGTTTTCGGAGTCTTCACTGGCATCGGGCTCATCCGTTTGCGCAACTGGGCGCGCATCTCCGTCCTGATTTGGGGCGGGCTTTGCGTTTTCTTCGGCGGAATCGGAATGCCATTCGCCTTCCTCCTTCCCAAGTTCACTCCCCCAACCGCTCCCGAGCTGCCGCCAGGCGCCGAGCGCATGATCCAACTCACTCTGCTATTCGTCTATGGTCTCCCGCTCGTTGTCGGCGTTTGGTGGCTCATTCTGTTCAATCGCGCCTCGGTCAAGGCCGAGTTTGCGGGAGCTCGCGCGGAAGCCGGCGGCATACTGGCGCAAAAACCGCGCTGCCCGCTCCCCGTCACGGTGCTCGCGTGGCTCTATCTCACTTCCATTCTTAACCTGATTTTCCTGCCGCTAATGCCAGTCCGAGTTCCCGTTTTCGTTTTTGGACTGGCTGCTCCGCCGAGCACTGGGATGCTGTTCTTGCTTGTCACAGCCTTCGGTCTGTTCGCCGGAGGAATCGGGATCTTGAAGTTAAAGCCTTGGGGTTATTCGCTCATCATCGGACTGCAAATGTTCTGGCTTGCCAGCACGGCGGTCAGTCTGCTCAACCCCAACTACAGTGCCGCGATAACTTCCTACATAAAAAGCATTCGGGCTTGGTGGCGTTTGCCCGAATCGCAATTCTCACCCGACATCTTCATGCTGCAGTTCGGATGGATCATGAAGTTCGGGCTGGTCATCGCGGGGGTCCTTCTTGGCATTCTGGTCTACTACCGGCCGCGCTTCCTTGCGGCAGCTTCCGCGGCAAAGGCCGGTCCCGAGGAAAACGTTACCCAGTGAATATTCTCCGCGGACTCTCTCGCTCACACCACATGCCCCTGTGGTATTCTTTACGGGTCGGCTCTCGGCGGTTCGCCTGTGAAGCCATCCTTATTCCTGCGCCGCCTTGTCCTGCGATTGAGCCGTGCTCCCCGGGGGAAACTCGGGAGGTCATTGATTAGCGATTAGCGGAGGCTTGGGCCAAGAATGTCTACGCTTGCAGAAGTTCCACCAACAATAAAAACAAAGCGGGAAGTGATCGACCGGGCGGTGATTCGGTTCGCGGGCGATTCCGGCGACGGCATGCAGATCACGGGGAGCCAGTTCACCAACACTGTCGCTCTGTACGGCAATGACATCGCCACGTTCCCCGACTATCCTGCCGAGATTCGCGCCCCTGCGGGAACCATCCCCGGCGTCAGCGGCTTCCAGTTGCATTTCTCGTCCGATGAGGTTCACACGCCCGGCGACGCCATCGACGCGTTGATCGCCATGAATCCCGCGGCGCTGAAAGTTAACATTGGCGACCTGAAGGCCAACGGCATTCTGATCGTCAACAGCGACAGCTTCAAGGACAACGACCTGCGCAAGGCGCAGATGACCAGCAACCCGCTCGAGGACCACTCGCTGGACAAGTACCGCCTCTTCCCCGTCGAGTTGCAACGCCTGACCCGCGCGGCGCTTCAGCATCTCGGCATCGACGCCAAGGCCATGGACCGCTGCAAGAACTTCTTCGCGCTGGGCATGTGCTATTGGCTCTACAACCGCTCGATGGATCCCACGCTGCGTTGGATTGAAGACAAATTCAGCAAAAAGCCGCTGCTGATGGAGGCCAACAAGCTGGCGCTCAAGGGGGGCTATTCCTATTGCGAAGCCACCGAAGCGTTTCAGACCAGCTACGAAATCCCGCCAGCGCAGTTGACGCCCGGCCTTTATAGAAATGTGAGCGGCAACCAGGCGCTGGCCCTGGGATTCGTGACCGCAGCGCAAAAGTCAGGCCTGAGCCTCTTCCTGGGCAGCTATCCGATCACCCCGGCTTCCGACATTCTGCACGAGCTTTCCCAATATAAAAGTTTTGGCGTGATTACCTTCCAGGCGGAAGACGAAATCGCGGCCATCACTTCAGCCATTGGCGCTTCCTATGCCGGAGCTCTCGCGATTACCACGACTTCCGGCCCGGGCATGGCGTTGAAGACCGAAGCGATGGGCTTGGCCATTATGACCGAACTGCCTTTGGTCATCTGCGACATCCAGCGCGGCGGCCCTTCCACCGGTCTGCCGACCAAGACGGAGCAGGCCGATCTTCTCCAAGCGCTCTTCGGCCGCAACTCTGAAGCGCCCATCCCTGTTCTCGCTGCCGCAACCCCCGGCGACTGCTTCTGGGTAGCGCTGGAAGCTTCGCGCATCGCGTTGAAGTACATGGTCCCGGTGATTGTGCTTTCCGACGGCTACCTGGCCAACGGCGCCGAGCCGTGGCGCATTCCCAAAGTCGAGGACATTCCGTCCATCCCGGTCAATTTCACGACGAATCCGGATGGCTTCCTCCCTTACAAGCGCGACCCGCAAACGCTTGCCCGGCCCTGGGCGCTTCCTGGCACCCCGGGCCTCGAACACCGTATCGGTGGCCTCGAGAAGCAGGATGGCACCGGCAACGTGAACTACGAGCCCATGAACCACGAGAACATGGTGCGCATCCGCGCCGCCAAAGTCGCCGCCATCGTTCAGGACATTCCGAACGTATTGCCGGAAGGCGATCCGGAGGGTGACCTGCTCGTCGTTTCCTGGGGCTCGACCGCCGGCTCCATCACTGCTGCGGTGCGAGCCGCACGCGACAAGGGCCGCAAGATCGGCCATCTGCATTTGCGCTACCTCAACCCCTTGCCCGCGAACCTCGGCGATGTTCTCAAGCGCTATAAGAAAGTGCTGGTTCCCGAGCTCAACATGGGCCAGCTTCTCTGGGTTCTTCGCGCGAAGTATCTCGTCGACGCCGTCGGCCTAAACAAAATCCAGGGCCGCCCGTTCAAGCAAGCCGAGCTCGAGCAAAAATTCAACGAAATGCTGGGCATCCAGGAGACCATCCAATGAGTACCGCCACGCTTCCTCCCCCGCTTAATAAGAAAGACTTCCAGACCGACCAGGAAGTGCGTTGGTGCCCGGGCTGCGGCGACTACGCCATCCTCTCCGCGGTTCAGTCCGTCTTTCCGGAACTCGGCATCCGCCGCGAAAATTTCGTGGTCGTATCCGGAATCGGCTGCTCCAGCCGCTTCCCGTATTACATGAACACCTACGGATTCCATTCCATCCACGGCCGCGCCCCGGCTGTGGCCACAGGAATCAAAATCGCCAACCCTGAATTGGAAGTTTGGGTGGCCACCGGCGACGGCGACGCGCTGGCCATCGGCGGCAACCATACCATTCATATGCTGCGCCGCAACGTCGGTATCAAAGTTCTGCTCTTCAACAATCGCATTTACGGCTTGACCAAGGGCCAGTATTCGCCGACCTCCGAATTCCACAAAGTTACCAAGTCCACGCCGTATGGTTCGCCCGATCGGCCGTTCAATCCGGTTTCACTAGCCATCGGTTCTGAATCCACATTCGTGGCTCGCTCCGTCGACGTGTTCCAGGCGCACCTGAAAGACACGCTCAAGCACGCCGCTGCGCACAAAGGCTCGGCCTTCATCGAAGTTCTCCAGAACTGCAACATCTTCAATGACGGCGCGTGGTTCTCTTTGACCGAAAAAGACGCCCGCAGCGAGCACGTGATCCAGCTCGAGCATGGCAAGCCGCTGGTCTTCGGCAAGAATCGCGACAAGGGCATCCGCCGCAAACCCGATGGTGATATCGAGGTCGTTCAACTTGGCAACGGCATCACCGAGAGCGACCTCATCGTTCACGACGCCCATCATCCGCGGCCTTCTTACGCGTTTCTCCTTTCACACATGGAGCATCGCCCCGGCTTCCCCACTCCCATCGGCGTGTTTCGCGCCTGGGACGACTTGCCGCGCTACGAAGACGTGATCAAGGACCAGATCCAGGAAGTAATCACCAAACGTGGTGCCGGAAATTTGGGCAAGCTCTTGAGCGCCGGCGACATCTGGGAAGTGAAATAATCTTCATCGCCACGCGAATCTGATCGTACCGTAGACGCCGGGTTCAGCTCGGCGCCTGCTTTCATTTCGAGTCCTGCCCCTTCCTCAGAAGCTCTCTGTGCACTTCAAAAAAATTCCTTTGTGCAACCTGGGCCAATCTGCTACATCAAATAACAATAAGCTGCGGAGAGTCCTAGATCATGGCCGATTCAACCATTCCAGGTGGTTTTGCGTTTCTCGAGGAAGCGGATCCCGTTCCCAAGGGTCTCTTTGTCAGCTTTCCCGAACAAGCCAAAACGCTAACGCTACTCTATGAAGTCAGCCGCGAACTGACCTCCATCCTCGACCGCGATGAGCTTCTTCGCCGCATAGCTCAACGCGTCAAGCGCCTCGTCGACTACCATGCGTTCACCGTTCACCTCTGGAACGAGCCCTTGCAGCTCCTTGATCCCGTTTTCGCTATGAAGTACGAGGATGCCATCCCCCTGCGCACCCGCCTCGGTCTACATGAAGGACTCACGGGCGCCGCTGCCACTTCGCGCCGTGTCGTTCGAGTCGGAGATGTTCGCGAGGATCCTCGCTTTATCAGGTGCGACCACGGAGTCGAAGTTCGCTCCGAGTTGGCGATTCCCCTCCTCCTTCAAGACCGCTTCATTGGCGTTCTCGATCTCGAGAGCACGAAGACGCATGCTTTCACCGTCGAACATGAACGCATGCTCCAGACGTTGGGCTCTTACATCGCCGTTGCTCTGGAAAACGCACGCCTTTATCAGGAAACGCGCGATACGCAACTCCGTCTTCAGCAGGACCTGGATACGGCCCGTGAAATTCAACGAAGCTTGCTTCCCAATGGCGCGCGGGAAGTCCCGGGTCTCGATTTGGGCGCCGCTTATGTTCCCGCGCGGGAGTTGGGTGGGGACTTCTATGATTTTCTTCCCTATGGCCAGGGTCGTCTTGGCTTCGCGCTAGGTGACGTCTCCGGCAAAGGGACTGCCGCGGCGCTCTACGGTTCACTCGCCATCGGCATGCTCCGTGAACACGTGGTCACGCACCTATGCCCGCCCGCGGAAATGCTCGCGACTCTCAATCATCGCCTGCACGGCACCAGGCTGGACGCGCGGTTCATTGCTATGACCTTCGCTACTTTCGACGCCTCCACACGGCAGCTCACGGTCTCGAACGCCGGAAGCCCATACCCTCTTCTTGCGCGGGACGGTCATGTTGTGTCCATCCGCCTCGAAGGTGTGCCACTCGGATTGCTTCCCGACACCCAGTACGATGAATCCGCCATCGATTTGCAGCCGGGCGACATTGTGGTTTTTGCTTCGGACGGTGTGGTGGAAGCGGAGAATGCTGCGGAAGAAGAGTTCGGCCTGCAGCGGCTCTCCCTCTTTCTCGCGGGCATCCCACCAGAAGACTCCGCCCAGACCATCGCGGAGAAGATCCTCGCCGAGACCGACACTCATACGGGAGTAGGCCTGACTCCCCACGACGACCGCACCCTCATCGTGCTGCGCGTCACCGAGGCCGGCAGTTCCGACTTCTCCAGACTTCCCATCATCTACTGACTATCATCAACCGTGGCGCATTGAGGGACCTGGACCGGCTTCTTGAAGCAGGGTTGTTCCATTTCTTGGCTGGTTTCACGACGTGCTAGCAGCTGCATCAAGGTCAGTGCGTCTCGATGGAAGAATTGACTGCTGCCTGCAGCAGCTCCGGGTTTCTTAGCAATGGCAGCCACTTATCGCGCACCGCCGCAAACTCCGGCCAATTCTTCTTCGACACGGGGTCCGATGGCGGCAACCCGAGTTTTTCAAAATTCTTATACTGCCCTTTTTGCAAAATCCGAAAGTCCAGGTGTGGTCCCGTGGCCAGGCCCGTGTTGCCCACCAAACCGATAGTCTTGCCAATTTCGACGTGCTCGCCGGCCCGGACGAACATGCGCGACAAGTGCAGATACATCGTCTCGTAGCCGTTGAAGTGCGCGATGTGCACCATGTTCCCTTCGCCGCCCTTGCGCCCCGCAAAAATCACGCGGCCGCTTCCGATGGTCTGCACAGGAGTCCCGATCGGCGCTCCATAATCCGTCCCCATGTGCGGCCGCACGGTTTTTAGAATGGGATGGAACCGAGCATGGCTGAAATGCGAAGTCACCGGCGCCCCAAATTTCAGCGGCGAACGAAGAAAGGCCTTCTGCAGGGATTTGCCGTCCGCCGCATAATACCCCGGCTGTCCCGCGGGATCGTGAAACAAAAGCGCCTCGTATTTCTTTCCCGCATTTTCATATTCCGCTACAAAAATTTTCCCGTAGCTTGCCATCTGCCCGTTCGAGTACTTCTTCTTCTCCAGCACGATGCGAAACGTGTCGCCCTTCCGCGGATCCGTGGAGAAATCCAGGTCATAGCCGAAAATCTGCGCCAGCTGCAGCGCCAGCTCCGCAGACTCTCCCGCATCTTCCACGGCGTTGAACAGCGAGTCGTCGACGCGCCCGCTCACCGCCGCAATTTCTGTTTTCGTCGGGATTTCTTTGATCTGCGCCGAGAACCCGCCTGCGTCGGGAACGATCTTGAGCATCCGGTCTGTATCAATCTTGTAGTCGATTTCCCGCAGTTCTCCCATGACCGAGCGTCCCACGGTAATGATATTTCCTGCGCGCACTTGGCGAAGATTGAACGTGCGTTGCGCCGCCGCCGAGGCATTTGCGGCTTCCTCGGCGTTCAGCCCGAACCTTTCCAGCGCGGCCATGAAGTTTTGCCCTGCCGAAACTTGCTTCATCGTCGGCAAAATCACTTGCTCGCGAATACGAATCGCTTCCGCCTGCGCCAGTTTCACTTGGCGGTCATATTCCGCCGTGGTGGCCAGCCGCTTTTGAAAAACATGCGCCAAGACGGCCGCTCCCGCCACACAAACCACCATCACCAAAATCACGAAACGCCGATTCAGTTTCAATATTTCCCCCAGCCACTCGCGGTTGCCCCTATGGGTCGCGGCTTTCCAATGCGCTGATTCGCCGCAACCTTGGCAGAGTACCGTACAGCACTCTTTTGTCTCAAGTCTGCTTGCTCGTCAAACAAGTTTCGCGGCCTTGCGCTCAAGTCTCCAACACGCTCCCTCCGCTGGAATTTGCCTCTCAGGACCGATGGCATTGCGCGAAATCCCCCAAAATCCTCCCAATTCTTCTCCAGGCCATCCAATAAGTTCTTTGCTTTCTGCAAGCTAGCGGCCTCGAAGCCGTGGAAACTGGCATGCTCCGTACTCTTCGAGGTGCCAAATGCCTACTGTCCTGGCTCATGTGGAAGTGAAGCGCGAATTGCCCAGCATCGCTACCTGTGCGGAGTGCCGCCGCTCCTATCGCCCGCGCAACGAAGAGCAGGCCATCATGGGGCTTTGCGACAATTGCTACGAGGACATCAAATATCCTCACGAGCGCGTCATCAGCGTCCACGTCCACGCCCGCTCCTCACGTCCAACTCAGAAGTAAGTCGCCGAAAAAGCAAAACGCTGCGGGGCCCTCCCGCAGCGTTCAAAAATCTCCGGCCTAGAATCGAATTACTAGTTGCCCGTGTGCATTGCCACCGCGTGGCCCGCATCTGTGAAGTAATTTTGCTCCCGCAGCTTGCGGTATATGGTCCCGGCAACTTGAGCAGCCGTCGGGCCTTTCACGCGGCGCGTATTCCCGCGCAGCAGCACCGCCAGCGCGATCTTGGGATGAACTTCATCCGCGTAGCTGATGAACCATCCGATTTTGGAGGGCGTGGTGTGATCGTCGCAAGTTCCCGTTTTGCCCAACGGCAATTCGTCCCCGCCGCGATCGAAGCTCGATTTCCCCGTGCCATACAGCACCGCCGCCAGCATGCCCTCGCGAATGTCCGGCAGAATCGGACCGATATTCAATTCGCGCTTCACTCGCGGCGTGAAATTCTCGACTTCTTCCTGGCTGTGTGGATATTGCAAATAGTAGAGCGTTCCACCATTCGCAAACGCCGCCGAAAGCGCCGCGAGCTGGAGCGGGGTCACTTGAATCCCTTCGCCAAAACTGGACATCCGCGCCACTCCGCCATGCGCCGGCGGAGCCGTGGGAAACGAACCCGGATGCTCTTCGGGCAGGTTGTAACCGGCAAGCTCGCCCAGCCCTAGCAATCGGCCATACTTCGAAACCGTATCAAAACCCATGCGCGACCCAAGCTGTTCGAAAAACTCGTTGTTCGAATGCGCCATCGCTTCCGTCAGATTCATGTACTTGCGGCGCGATACGCGCAGCATGGTGTCGCGCGTAATCACATTCTCTTCCAGCGCCGCTAGCGCAATCGTCGGCTTGATCGTCGAGCACGGAATATATCCGTCGCTGAACGCCGTCTTTTGATTTACCACTGTGAGGATTCGCCCGGTGTTTGGATCCACGGCCACGACGGCGCCGTTGTAGCGGCCCAGCGCCGCAACCGCTGCCGCGCGGACCTCGGGATCATCAAAAGTGCTGTCGTCGGAGCTTGTGGAATCGGCAAATGTGGGAACGCCCCGGTACCGCGCTACATATTTATGGGCTCGTGTCGGAGTGGCTGCAGGCGCTGCCGGCAAGGGCATCGCACAAACCGTCGCTAGCAACATCGCAAGACTGACTCGTCCCAACTGCTTCACCGTTCCCACCCTTTTGGCTCTGGCCAACCTCAACACTCCCCCTGTCGGCCCTAGCCTGCCCCACGCTCACTAATGGAGGGGCCAACTTTTTACCTTAGCCTGCTCCCGGCGTCAACAAACATTCACAAACACCGTTCGCAGCCGCCACGGTCAGGCCGCTACGCCAAAAGCCGCAAGTCAAATTCCTTGCACCCTTTCGGCCAACTGAATTGTCCCTTGATTTGACGCCACTTAGGGGCAATCCGTCCCCAAACCGTGCACCCAAGAGGAACACTTCCTCTCAGGATGAGACATATTTTAAGCTTTTCCGTACTATTCTCACAATAGCCGCGAAGCCCCAGTACGCCCTATGTGCTTTGTTTTGAATAGCTGACCGTCAGGGCAGGGCCCTGAACTTCCGCCCGGCCAGAATGACCGTCCGGGCATGAAAATGGAGCCGTCCAGTCGCATCTTGAAACGGGCGCGTGCCGCTCAAATCCCGTCGCAGGTCCTCCCGCAACAGCCGCAACACTTCGGCTGCGTCCTCCGCCGGTGTCTTGGTGGTCTCCAGCCAGCGTTCGACTTCCGGGCACAAATCCTGAAAGGTTAGGACTTGATCCGTCTCCAAGCCCGTGTCGCGGAAAAGCTGCAGCAGCTTGCTCATGGGCAGCGTATGAACATGGGATGGATCGCGCAGCTTTTCCCAATGATCCTGATACGCATTGCGCTCCGGATGCTCGCTTCCATAAATATCTTCGACCAACACCAAGCCCTCCACCTGGCAAACGCGCGCCATTTCGCGAACAACGCGCGCGGGCTCCGGCATGTGATGCAGCGCCAGCCGGCACACCACTACATCAAATTCCCTATCGCCAATGGGAAGCTGCTGCACATCACCGAGCCGAAACGACACGTTCGAAACGCCTCGGCTCTTCGTTCGCTCCTCCGCAATCTCCACCATCGCCTGCGTCAAATCCACGCCAATCGCTTCCCGCGCTTCGCGCGCGAACGCTTCCGCGATGTACCCTGGCCCACAAGCCACGTCCAGCACGCGCTCGTCCCCCTTCAACCGCGCTGCCGCTACCAGTCGCCGTATTCTCTCTTCATCCTTAACCCAGGGATTCTCCGCAAACAACTTCGCCTGCGTGGTGAACGATTCCCGCACCACTTCATTGTGTTGTGTCATGCTTCGACTTTCCCAAAGCCCAGCCCCGATTGCAACCAGGCCGGATACATCGTCCCTCTGCAGGCTCCTCTCAAAATACCAGTTGAGATTCCGACAATCCGGCCCCACGGCATTCGGTAATGCAAGGAAGGTGTCATCCTGAGGCCGCACTTTTTGTGGCCGAGGGATTTCAACCCATCCTTCTTCAGGTATCGCTAAAGAAAAAAACGAGGGGCACCATACATTCGTGCCCCTCTTCCGCTTTTCTTCTTGACTGTAAATGTTAACTGTCGGCTGTGAGCTTGTTGCCGCTACCGCACCGGCCGCGCCTTCGCCGCGTCCGCACCCGCTGCTGCAGCCGCCGCTTTTACAGGCGGTTTTTCGGATGGCACACCAGCCGCATGCCCATTCGCCCCGCTGGTTGCAGTTGCAGCGCCCGGTATCGGAATTTCCAGTTTCTTCCGCAGCCCATTTTCGAGCTTCTCACGAATGTCCGTGTTTTCCTTCAGGAAAACGCGGGCGTTCTCCCGCCCCTGGCCCATGCGCTCTCCGCCATAGCTCAGCCACGTGCCGCTCTTTTCGATCAACCCCTTGTCCACGCCCAGGTCGAGCAAATCGCCTTCGCGCGAAATTCCCTCGCCGTACAAAATGTCAAACTCCGCCTCGCGGAATGGCGCCGCCACCTTGTTCTTTACCACTTTCGCGCGCGTCCGCGACCCCACCACCTTGTCGCCTTCCTTGATCGACTGGATACGCCGGATATCCACGCGCATCGACGCATAGAACTTCAGCGCCCGCCCGCCCGTGGTCGTCTCCGGATTCCCGAACATCACGCCAATCTTCTCGCGAATCTGGTTGATGAAAATCAGGCACGTCCGCGACTTCGACACGATTGCCGTCAGCTTCCGTAGCGCTTGCGACATCAAGCGCGCCTGCAAACCCATCTGCGGTTCGCCCATCTCGCCCTCGAGTTCCGCCTTCGGCACCAGCGCCGCTACCGAGTCCACCACCACCACGTCCACGCCGCCCGAGCGAATCAGCGTCTCCGCAATCTCCAGCGCTTGCTCGCCGTTATCCGGCTGCGATACCAGCAAATTGTCCACGTCCACGCCGAGCTTTCGCGCGTACGTCGGATCGAGCGCGTGCTCCGCGTCGATGAACGCCGCCTGTCCGCCGAGCTTCTGCGCCTCGGCAATTACGTGCAGCGTCAGCGTCGTCTTGCCGCCCGACTCTGGCCCGTACACCTCAATTACGCGCCCGCGCGGAAAACCGCCCACGCCCAGCGCCGCATCCAGCGACACGCATCCGCTCGGAATCACGCTAACCGGCACCAGCACGTCCTTGCTGCCCAGCCGCATGATCGAGCCTTTGCCGTACGACTTTTCGATCTGCGAGATCGCCGCTTCCAGCAATTTCTGTTTGTCGTCTGCCATTTCTCACCTCGGTCGAGGAAATTAGGAATTTTGGGCCTTCGGAGCCGTGTCTCAGGGGCCGGCACGTTGTAGCGGTGGCTTTATGCCACCGTTCGGGAAAGCGCCAAGCCTCAGCTTGGGGACGTAACGAAGTGTGGAGCTTACCACTCCGTCCACATCTTCGCCACCCCTTTTTTCACAGCCTCCGCTCCGTCTTGATCGCCGCCTCAGGCTCACCACAAACCCCAAGGTGTTATTCCGAGCGAAGCGAGGAATCCTGAGGCTCTTCGTCTCGAATGCACATCGGTCCCTGCGGCCATCAAGACTACCGTTCGCAACCGTGCTCCATCTCATGGTTCCTGAGCCGTGCCCGCGCCGCCTGTTCCCGTTCCTCCAGCGCCGCCCTCTCGAATGTCGTGAGCTGCCGCAGCCGGGACAAATTCCTTCCCCGGATGCGCGCCTCGAACAGTTCCTCTTCGAGTTTCTCACGTTCCAGACAGCTTAGAACACTGCTCGTCAAACCCTGCATGGCCCACCTGTTGAAAACGGCGAGAAGCAAAGTAACATATGGGCGAATAAAAAGCAAATACTATTGTTCGCCTTATATTCGCCTCTCCCTTATCGTATACCATTGCGGGAGACAGGTTCCTGAGCCGTGAGTCAAGAATAGCTGTAAAATCCTCTTCTGCTCTTCCTCCCCAGCCACCCTGCCGCTACATATTTCTTCAGCAGCGGGCACGCGCGATACTTCGGATCGCCCAATCCTTCCAGCAGCACATGCATGATGTCCACGCACACATCCAGCCCGATAAAATCCGCCAGCTCCAGCGGCCCCATTGGATGATTCATCCCCGTCTTCATCACCGCATCCACCGCTTCCACCGTGGCCACGCCTTCCATCACGCAATACGCCGCCTCGTTGATTAGCGGCATCAGCACGCGGTTCGACACAAACCCCGGCGCGTCGTTCACCGCCACCGGCTTTTTCTCCAGCTTCTCCGCCAGCTTCATGGCCGTTTCAAACGTCGCGTCGCTCGTTTGCAGCGCGCGAATCACTTCCACCAGCACCATCACCGGCACCGGATTCATGAAATGCATTCCCACGAAGCGGTCCGGCCGCTTCGTCAACGCCGCCAGCGCGGTCATCGAGATCGATGACGTGTTGCTCGCCAGAATCACCTCCGGCCGCAACATCGCGTCCGCGTCCATCAGCACCGCGCGCTTGATTTCGATTTTTTCCGGCACCGCCTCGACCACAAAATCCGCCTCCGCAATCGCTTCCATGTTGGTCACCGGATGCAATCGCCCCAGCACGTTGGCCTTTTCTGCTTCCGACAGCTTACCCTTCTTGATCTCGCGGTCGAGATTCTTCCCAATCGTCTCCATCGCACGATCCAAGAATCTTTGCTCCACGTCC
>Ga0187780_10000878_pt1 | contig 22430 bp, 14 predicted proteins | sample 1015_Q2_SP10_20__FD_132429 | JGI IMG/M metagenome (GOLD analysis project Ga0187780, IMG submission 132429) | Tropical peat soil microbial communities from peatlands in Department of Meta, Colombia - 1015_Q2_SP10_20_MG | ecosystem: Environmental > Terrestrial > Soil > Wetlands > Peat | place... | reverse complement strand
GAGAGGCTGGCGAGCGAGTACGTGACCGACAGCTTGTTGGCACAGGCTGAGGTGAGTCGGACACCCTGGCGGATCTTCGACGCACTGTTTCGCTGGGCCAGTCTGAGCGTGGCCGGATTCGTGGTGCTGCTCGGTTCCATGGTTGGGTATTTTCTCGGAGCTGTCTTCACGCTCTGTGCGGTGCTCAAGCCGTTCCATCCCCACACGGCAGGATTGTGGCTGATTCCCGACCCTGCGAACGACCTTCAAATTTCTCTTCGCCTGGGGTTCGAAGGTCCACCAATGGGTGGCCGCGAAGTGCTGGGCTGGTGGATTGTGCCGATTGGGTTGGTAGCGGGTTGTCTTATGGTGATTGTGACCACCTCGTTCTGCAGTTGGTGTGTGCGGCAATACCGCCGCTCCCACCTTCTGCCGCGAGGTTGATGCGATTTTGTTGAGACCACCAGGAAGTCATCATGCGTACGTCGGAGAACAACCATGATTTGGCGACCACGGCGCAGGAAATGTCCGCGGTTCGAGCGGGCCAACCTCGAGACTGGCGTCAAAGCAAGTGGCTGGCTGTTGCCGAATTAGCCGTTGTCGCTCTCATCTTCGTGGCCGATGCTCATCATCACATTTATTTCAGCAAGACACCCTATCTGTTGCTGTTCGGTTGGACATCGCTGCGAGTACGCAGGACGGGTTGGAGGGAGGTCGGCCTTAAGCTCTACCGTAATTGGAAGACATCGATTGCGCTGGGGGTTGCCGCCGGAGTTCTGCTCGAAGCCTTAGAGCTCTTCGTCACTCAACCGCTGCTCGTGAAGTGGGTGGGTAAGCAGCCCGATTTGGAAACGTTTCGGGCGTTGCATGGAAACCTCCCGTGGACTCTGCTCGCCCTCGCTGGAGCTTGGACCCTCGCGGCCTTCGGCGAGGAGATGGTTTACCGCGGCTATCTGATGAACCGGGTGGCCGATCTGCTGAATCGTAACCAAACGGCCTGGATCGTCAGCCTCATGGCAGTGCACATCGCATTTGCCATGGCGCACGCATACCAGGGGATCACCGGAGCCATCGACGAAGGCTTGATGGGGTTCCTGCTGGGCCTGATTTATCTGGGTACCGGACGCAACCTCGCCGTGCCCATCATCGCGCACGGAGTCAGCGACTCGATTGATTTCGTGCTGATCTTCTTCGGCCTCTACCCCGGCCTGTGAGTTCATCGCAAGCACAAGTTACCTTTTGAGGATGCCGCGGCCGCTGGACAGCGAGATAAAGGTGATCACGAGGAGGCGAAAGCCGCCTTTTGTGGCCAGCGTGTGGCAGGTCAGACGCCGTGTTCCGCTCGAACTCTGCTAGAATGCCAGGAATTCGAGATTCTTTGGAGTCGCGCATGTACCGATGGTTGATGCTTTTGACAGCGCTCGTCCTGACCGGAACTAGCTTGTCGCTCTCCTCCGCGCCCTCATCTCAGGCCGGCACGCCGGAGGTCGAGTTGAAAGGTGCTTTTCGGCGCCCCGAGAAGAACGGGTGGACGTTCGTGCACCTCCAGGGCACACCGCACCAAATCGGCTTTCAGAACGGCTACTTGCTGACACCCGAGATCGAAGACACGCTCAAAGTCACAATTCTCGAACAGACCCACGACAGCCAAAAAGACTGGCAATTCTTCCGGCATGCCGCGCAAGACATGATGTGGCCCCACATTGAGCAGGAGTATCGGGAGGAGCTGCAAGGAATCACCGATGGCGTCAATGCCCACGGTTTGAAAATCGACCTGTGGGACGTAGTGGCTTTGAATGCCGCCGAGGAATGGAGCTATTACGTCAAGGAATACGAGCGTGAGCACGGGAACAAATCGGCCGCTGCCCGCGCCGTTCCCGAGCATTGCAGCGCGTTTGTTGCTACGGGCAGCTACACGAGCGACGGCAAGATTGTGATTGCCCACAATAACTGGACGAATTATCTCGATGGCGAGCGCTGGACGATCATTTTCGATATTGTTCCGGCTAAGGGCAACCGCATGCTCATGGACGGTCTGCCGGGTGTCATCCACAGCGCCGACGATTTCGTCATGAATTCGGCGGGAATCATCATCACGGAAACGACCATCGGTCACTTTTCCGGATACAACCCGGCGGGAATTCCGGAATTTGTGCGGGCACGCAAGGCGGCACAGTATGCCGCTTCGATCGATGATTTCGCCCGCATCATGAAGGAAGGCAATAACGGCGGCTATGCCAACACCTGGCTCATCGCCGATATCGGCAAGAACGAAATCGGCCGCCTCGAACTGGGTTTGAAGAACGTCACGCTCGAGCGGAAAAGCGATGGATATTTTGTGGGCTCGAACTTTCCCATCAGCGAGAATCTGATCCGCGAGGAGACCGACTTCGACCCCAGCAATATGAGCGAGAGTTCCAATGCCCGCCACGTGCGCTGGGAGCAACTCATGGCGGAAAACAAGGGCAAGATTGACCTGGCGGCGGCGCAGCGCTTTCTAGCCGACCACTACGATACGTTCGAGAACAAACAGGATCCGGACGAACGCACTCTGGACGGACACATCGACCTTTCACCGCGAGGGGATGGGGACTGGCAACCGCCTTTCGGAACCGCTGGGGCGGTTCAGAACAAGGCCACCGATGCGAGTTTGGCTGCTCGCATGAGTTTTGTGGCTGCCGCCGGTCATGCCTGCGGCATGGATTTCAAGGCGGCGGATCATGTGCGCGCGCACCCGGAGTTCTCCTGGCAGAGGAATCTCCAGCGGGATATGGACGCGCACGCTTGGACGACTTTCGCCGTGACTGAGTAAGCCAACCTATATCGCCCGCACGCCGTGTTCCTGGATCGGCATTTCGAGGTGGTCCGCTAGCTGGGGAGCAGTGCGGGTGCCGGAACTTCGTCTACGGGATTTTAGGGGGAGGCCTGGCTATCCGCATGGCTCGCAGAGGAGGCACTCATGACCGTCCCAGCCGGCAGCTTTAAGATCGGAGCGATTCAGTGTATTCCCATCAGCGACGGCAACTGTCCTTTTCCGCCATGCGTGTTTTTCGCCGACGTGCCCGACCAGGAGCTCGAGGCCCGCGGCCTACCGACCGATGCGATCGATAGTACGTTCACCTGTCTTCTCGTCTCCACCGGCAAGAATAAGGTGCTGATTGATACTGGCGCCGGGAATCTGGCTCCGTCTACCGGCAAACTATTGGAAAATCTCGCGAAAGCTGGAGCGCCGGCGAAGGAAATTGATACCGTGATCTTGACGCATGCCCACCCTGACCACATCGGCGGGGCGATCGATGCCGAAGGCAAAGCGGCGTTTCCCAATGCCCGTTACTTGCTGTGGAAGGACGAGTGGGAATTCTGGACTTCGGAAAATCCCGACCTCAGCGCCATGCGCGTGCCAGACGAGCTGAAGACAGGGTTGATTTTGGCAACCGCCCGCCGCTGCCTGCCCCCCCTTCGCAAGCAGATTGACTTGGTCTCGAAGCAATCCGAGGTTGTGCCCGGCATTCATCTGCTTCGCGCCGCCGGCCACACTCCCGGCCATATGGCGGTGGCGATCTCCTCGGAAAAAGACGCAGCCCTGCATATTGGGGATGCGGTGATCCACCTGTTGAACCTCGAACAGACGGGGTGGAGACCGGGCGTTGATGTAATGCCAGACCAGGCCTCTGATACCCGCCGGCGTCTTCTCGACCGAGCCGTCGCCGACCAAACCAAGGTCATGGCCTTTCATTTCCCCTTTCCCGCCATGGGACGCGTTAGCTCGCGTAAATCCGGCGGATGGCACTGGGAGGCGGCGTGACGAAGGAGTCGGGCAAGAGCTACGGCCGTAGGCAGGAGATCACCTAGCCGGCCGGCGCCGGAGAAGAGTAGGTATGGGGATCCGCTCGAGTCGCGGAGCCTTCGATGGTCGCTAGAGGCCGTACCAGCGGTTCTTGGACGCCAACCGCCGTGACAAAATCCTCGCAGTTGAATGGAAGGGGAATCTGATCCTCAACTCCCGATTGGGTAAACAGGTTCACATGCAATTATCCACACTGTGCTAGATTTTTAGCTTGGTTGTTTTGACGCAACCGTATGTCCTCATCGATCCAACCTGTTCGTCGTCCCGCCACCAAGGTATTCGTCGCTACCACGGTCATGCTGACCTTCATCTCCTTCTGGCGGGCCGCGGCGATTGTGCTCTCGGATCTGGCTTCGTCGGCCTACTACGCGGGCGGGGATGCTGAGAAAGTCATTGGCAAGAGCGCTCCCTGGTTCATTTTGGCGGTGATGTTGTTCAGCTACGCGGTGCGAGCTCTTTACATCGAGTCGAGCAGCATGTTCGTCCGCGGCGGCGTGTATCGCGTGGTCAAGGAGGCCATGGGCGGCACTCTGGCGAAGTTCTCGGTTTCGGCGCTGCTGTTTGACTACGTTCTGACTGGCCCCATCAGCGCGGTCTCGGCGGGCCAGTACCTGGCTGGGTTCATCGAAGAGATGAGCCGCTATGTGCATTACCCGTTGGTATTTTCCGAAAACCATTTTTCTGCACTCTTCGCGGCCGTGGTGGTGGCGTATTTTTGGTGGAAAAACATTCAGGGAATCCAAGAGTCCAGTGAGAAGGCGTTGCAGATCATGGGGATCACGACCGTGATGGTCGTGATCCTGATCGCCTGGTGCACGATCACCGTCTTCCGCGTGCCCATCCAGATACCCCCCAATCCGCTGGCACCCGGAATCATGAGGCTCAATAAGGAATCCATGGGCTGGCTAGACGGCACCTGGTTTAGTCACTTGACCCTGATCATTCTTTTCGTCGGCTTCGGCCATTCCGTGCTAGCCATGAGCGGGGAAGAGACTTTGGCCCAGGTCAACCGCGAGATTGAACATCCGAAGCTGAAGAATCTGGAAAAAACCGGGCTAGTGATCTTTCTCTACAGCCTGCTGTTCACTTCGCTGGTTTCGTTCTTTGCGGTGATGATCATTCCCGACGGAGTCCGGCACGACTACTTTGCCAATCTGATCGGCGGCATCACGATGTATCTGGTCGGCCCGACCATCCTGAAGCTGATTTTTCACGCCTTTGTAGTGCTGGTGGGCGTGCTCATTCTGGCCGGCGCGCAAAACACCTCCATTGTTGGCGCCAATGGGGTTCTAAACCGGGTGGCGGAAGATGGCGTGCTGACGGACTGGTTTCAAAAGCCGCACTCCAGGTACGGCACCAGCTATCGCATCATCAATCTGATCGTCGGCATGCAACTGCTGACCATCGTGTTGAGCCGGGGCGATGTATACATCCTGGCGGCGCTGTATGCCTTCGGCGTGATCTGGAGCTTTGCCATGAAGGCGCTGGCCGTGCTTGTGCTGCGCTATACCGAGCCCGAAAATCGGCAATGGAAGGTGCCGGGCAACCTCCATATCGGAGGCCGGGAAATTCCCTTGGGGCTCATCGCCATTTCCGCGGTTCTGCTGATGACCGCGCTGGTGAACTTGTTCACCAAATCCCAGGCAACCGTCGCCGGCGTTGCATTTAGTCTTGTTTTCTTTGCCGTTTTTACCTATTCCGAGCATCACGTGACCAGACAGCGGCACGGAAAGCCGGAGAATCTCGATCAATTCCGAGTGTACGGAAACCAAGAACTAGGCAGCGGAGCACTGGGGGTGCGTCCCGGGAACATTTTGGTCGCGGTTCGCGATCCCAGAAATCTCTACTACCTGCGGGATGTCCTTCGAACCACGGATACCAATCGGCAGGACGTCGTGGTCATGACGGCCCGGCTTTATCACCGCGAACACGCTTTCAGCGGCAGCGCCGTGATCGATGCTTCGCAGGTCTTCGATCACTATGAGCAGGAGCTGTTCACCGGCGCGGTAGCGGTGGCGGAAAAGGAGGGCAAGCCCGTCCATCTGCTGGTGGTTCCGGCCACCGACGTGTTCGAGGCCATTGTCGTGACCGCGGCGCGTCTGGATTCCATCCGCATCGCTTGTGGCCGTTCCAATAAGCTCAGCACCGATGAGCAAGCGAAGCTCACCGGGGATGCCTGGGAAAGGCTCCCCGAACCCCGTCCGCGGATTGCGCTGGAGATCCACGAAACCAACGGTAAAATTCATGAGTACCAGCTTGGTCCCCACACCCCGCGTCTGCGCGCGCAGGATCTGGAGTTGGTGCACAAGCTGTGGCTCAACATCACCTCCGACCCCAAATTTGCCGGAGTGCACCACTACCACATCGTGGCCCTAGCCCTTGAAGAGTTGCAACGGGAATTGACTACAGAGGAGCGAGCCCACTTGCTCACCAAATTGCAAGAAGAGATGCGCAAGGATCAACTGCCCAACTAATCCTCAGCTTATGCCGTTCGAGACTCGCGCGTTCACTCGCAGGTAGGTTTGTGCCAGCAATGACTGCGGCTGTGCCATGACCTCACAAGAGTTCCCGTACGGCACGGTGAGCCTGATCGATGGCTTGGTCGGTATAGGCTGCCGCCGCCGCGTCTGAATTGGCGATCGTGATCCGACCGAAAGCCTTGCGCGCCAGATCGCAAGGCCGTTGACCCTCGGGCCAGTCAGGATCCCACAGCGGGTTGTACTCGTAAGCGTAACCATGAGGCCAGCGGTTTACGGTTATGGCAGCGATGTCGCGGGCAGGATCGAAACCCCCTTCGCCGAGCACGCGAGCCAATTGATCACGGATATTGCGTTCGAAGGTTTCAAACGACGTGGCCAGCAACTCATAATGCCCGATACGCTGCTGGTCCCGGGCCGGCAAACCCGGCTGGCAAGGCGTGCGCAACATGCGAACGAGAACCGGATCTTGTGCGGCTTGGGGAAACTTGTAGTCACCGATGTTGATAGGCTGATCGAGCGTTAGCGAGGAATGGTACATGGCTGGGCAGGAGACCTCGCGAATACCCAGTTTGTCGAAGGCGGTGCGGCTTTTTAGGGCAACGACGGTATACACCAGCGGTACTTTGACCCCGTAATGTAGCGCCGCCTTCTGCTCTTCCGGAAGTTCCGGGCACAGGTAAGGGATTACCATATTCCAGCAGGCCAGTACGGCTGCTTTCGCGCGCACTCGGTAAGCTTGCGTATCGCGTCCGTAAATTACCTCGACTTGTTTGGCGGAGGCGGGGTCTCCCAGGTTGCGAATTCGCACGGCGGTGCTGTTCAGCCGGATACGAACCGGAGAATCACCCCGATCGAGCTGGCTATAGTCCACCTTCGCGGTGACAATGTCCTCGGCGGTGCTGCCCGGCGTGGAGTTAGGAATTAGCGATCGCACCAGCATCCGGGCGATCGAGGCGTTGCCGTCCGGGAAGTGAAAATGGTAGTCATCCGGCTGTGGCGTTACCTCACCCAGAGCGGTGAAGGTCAATCCCTTTGACGGAACTCGCTCCAGATTCATTCCCTGAAATCCTGGGAAATGGATTGCCCAGCAATCCAGAGCTGGCACAGCATCGATGCCGATTCCGTAAAGGCCATGGGTGCGCGTCTGGTAGAAGGGAATGACATCCGGATGGGCTTTGACGACCTGCAGCAGAAAGTCTTTGTAGCTCATCCGGGAAAGCCGAAATTTCTTTTCCTCTTGAGGCAGGACCGCGAGATAGTCGACTTTGTCTTCCTCGATGCGAGCGATATCGCGTTGTGCATCCCGCGACAGCGGAGTTTTGGCGAGGAAGTCCGGCCACGCCAGGGCGGCGGCCGGGTTCTGGCCGTAAAATCGGCCGGGCGCGCCGGTCACCAGCCGGTCGACCCCGAACGCTTCTTTATTGAAGAAGTATGCCCGGCCCAATCGCTGGTACACCTCGTGATCGACGCACTTCTTCTGCAAGGCCGGCGGATCAATCCCCAACTCAGTAAGGAGTCCGCGCGCTTCTTGGCTGTAAGGAAACGGCGAGTCAATCGAAACGGTGCCGCCGTTGGCGAGCAAAAGCCGACCATTGGGACGAAATTCATTCCGCTTGGCATGGCCGCCGAAGTCGTCGTGGTTGTCGAGGATAAGAATGCGGACGGAAGTCCCGGCGTATTTGCGGTAGAAATGCGCGGCAGCGAGTCCGCTCATTCCACCTCCAACAATCACCAAGTCGTAGTTCTCGCGGGTCTCAATCGGTTCTCCCACCGTCGCCCAATAGTTTCCATCCCGTAAAGCGTGCGCGACATCGAAGGACCCAGGGTGGCTGCCCCGCAGGCCGGTCAATGCCGGAGGATAATATCCGTGGGTGTCCTGTGCCGAGGGTGGTGCGGTAAGACCGGCGAACACGACTCCGGGCAGCCACGCACGGGTCAGAGCTCCGCCGACGCCGATCGCCACTCCATTAAGGAAATCCCGCCGGCTGATGGCGCGGTTCATTCCCAATTCACGATCCCGTGCGGGGTCAGTCCCCGGGGAATTCGGATCACCCATATTTTCCTCACCGGTTAACTTGCCCGCGCCTGCTTGGCAGAAGCGGAACGCGTGCTTTGAATTTCCTGGACCGCCCGGTATCCCTGATCGATGGCAATGTTGGTGTAGGCGTGGCCGTCGGAATCGGAGTTGGCAATGTGAATCCGTCCGAAGGGCTGTCGGCCGATCACGCAGGGACGTTCGGAGTCGGGCCGATCGAGCGGCTCAAATAAGGGATTGTATTCGTAGGCGTATCCGTGCGGCCATCGATTCACGGTGATGGCCTGAATGTCGCGGGCGGGATCGAATCCCCCTGCCGCCAGCATCCGGCCGAGTTCATCACGAATGTTTCGCTCAAAGGTCTCAAAGGTTGTGGTGAACAGATTCCAGCGGCCGGCCTTGTACTGTTCCTTGCAGGGGAGTCCGGGCTGGCAGGGCGTTCGCATCAGATGGAGCAGGCAGGATTCGTCAGGCTGGCTGGGAAAGTGATATTCGCCCATCGATACGGGAAAATCGAGTGAGACCGAGCTAAAGTAGCCGCCGGGCGCGTAGATGGAGCTCAATCCGAGCTTCTGAAATGGCTTCCAATTGGCGATCTGAACATTCGTATAGACGAGAGGAATCTTGACCGCGTACGCCAGCGCTTCCTTCTGTTTCTCCGACATCTCGGGACAAAGATAGGGAACCATCACGTTGTAACAGGCCAGCACACAATGCGCTGCCGTCACTTTGCGCGCCTGGCCGCCGCGAACGTAAGTGACCTCAACCTGAGTCGCACTCTGGGGATCGCCGAGATGCTTGGCCCGGATGGCCGTACTGTTGAGACGTATACGGGTCGAGGAATCTGGATTGTCGAGCCGGGCATAATTCATCCGGGCGGTGACGATGTCCTCCATCGTCGTGCCGGGAGCCGATCCCGGTACCAGCGACCGCACGAGCAGCCGGGCAACCGAGGAATTCCCGTCGGGAAAATGAAAAATGTAAGGCTCCGCCTGTTCCGGACTGTCTTCATGACTTTCCAGCTGGATGCCCTTGAATCCAGGATAGTCCATCTCCAGGCAATCCAGGGCCGAGACTGCGTCAATGCCCACTCCGTACAAGCCATGCGGAGCCGACTGATAGACCTTGATGACATCCGGGTGAACCTTGGCGCACGCGAGAAGGTAATCCTTATAACTCGTTTTGGTCAGCTTGCGTCGTTTCTCTTCCGGGCTCAGGCCAGCCATGTAATCCACATTCGCTTCCTGTAGGCGGGCCAGATCCTGGCGGGCAGGTTCTGCGATGGGAATTTTCGCCAAAATCTCCGAAGAGTAGGTAAGACCGAGGTAATGCGTGCCGAAGCCCGGCACGAGCACGTCTCGGCCGAAGGTTTCCCGGTCGAAGAACGTCGCCCGTTTCAAGTCCATCGACTTGTAGAGATTTTGATCGAAATAGGTATGAAACCTGTCCACCTCGATCCCTAGTTCCTGCAAAAGGCCAAAAGCTTCTTTACTGTAATGATGAGGGGCCTCCAGCGACTGGGTTCCTCCATAGCCGAGTAGAAGACGATCCCCGGCCCGGAATTCATTGCGCTTGGCGTGACCGCCAAAGTCATCGTGATTATCCAGGATGAGAATTTTCGACTGCGGTCCCGCCGATTTTCGAAAGAAGTATGCTGCGGCAAGGCCGCTGATGCCGCCGCCCACGACGATCAAGTCGTAGGACTCGTTGTCGGAGACGGCCTCAGGCCACTGCTTGCCATCGCGCAGTCCGTGTGCCACCTCCCAGGAACCGTCATGGCTGCCGCGCAAGCCGGTCTTGGCCGGAGGGTAGTACTTCGGATCCTTTTCGGGCGCGAACGCCGGTTCCGGGACGCCCAAGGCCAGCCAGGCAAGATTCCTCGGAACTGCGGAAGCACCCACGGCGATGCCGACACCGTTGAGAAAGTCCCGCCGGGTGATCGAGCGATTCATTCCTAATTCGCGATCCGTTTTTTCCTGGCTCATGTTCTCCTCGGCCCTCGGCGGGCGCTTGGCCTTACGACTTGAGAACTCGAATTCCACCCTGTCGTGCTGGGCTCGACCATTGGATTACCGAAGAACGCGCGCTGCGTGGGTTCATGGCTGTTACCAGGCGCAGGCCCTCTGGGAAAAGGGCACGACCCGCATCGTGCCGTTCAGTCCGGAGTTCCTTCGGAAGTCTCCGATCCCTTACGACCACCTGCTCGGCCGAAAGCCGTGCCCTTCGGAAATCGTCAGAAAGTCAACTTCAAAGCAAGCTGCAGAATTCGAGGATCGAACGTAGTTGAAATCAAACCCAGGTTTGGATCGCCCACGAAGGTGCTGCCCGGATTTTGGAACTGCGTATGATTCAGAATGTTGAAGGCTTCCGCCCGGAACAGCAACCTCAGGCGCTCGCCAACGAGATTGGTGCTTTTCTCCAGAGCCAAATCGAAATTGAATCGTGTAGGACCGGCCAAGGAATCGCGCCGGTAGCTTCCGTAGAAGCCGACAGGGCAGGCAATTGCCCCTGTGGAATCGGCGACAGCGATGCAGGGATTTTGTACGAGATCGGCGGGATTGAAAAAGAAGTTCCCCGTCGTCTGCCCGCCGGCAGTCGGATTCGTCAGTGTCTGATACTTGTGCGGATCGAAGGTTTGAATGGAGGGCGTGACCTGATCCGGGCGGGTCAATTGCGGGTCACCGTAGCCCGAGGGACCCGGGAAACCCGACTGTGGGCTGCTGGCGTCAGCGTAGAAATCGAGCGGAACGCCAGACTGATAGTAGGCGATCGGATAGAGGCTCCAGCCGCTCGTCAATCGTTTGGGCCCTGTCGCCCAGAGCTGGTCAAACGGCAGATCCCAGCCCGCGCTGATTTCGATCCGGTTCCGCATATCAAAATCGGCGTTGCCATAGAAGCGATGCGGCTCGAAATACGGAATCTGCAGGGTGCGCTGGTTGAAGCCCGATCCGTTATCGAAGTTATGGGACCAAGTATAGGAAACACTGAAGTACGTCTCGCCGATGTTGTGCCAGTTGCCGTTCCTTTTAGTGAGGCTGGCCAGCAAACCGTTGTAGTTGGCGTCGTTCAGCCCGGAAAACGTGTCTGATAAAGGAGCGTATCCATTGCCGGGCGTAAGTCCCAGTTGTACGTTTAGCAGATTGTTGCACCCGCTCGCCAGCGCACAGGTCGAGGGAAGAATGGGATTGGTATCCACCCAGGTGAGCAGCTTATGGGAAGAACTTCCCACATAGCTTAGTTCCGCCATCAGGCTGTTACTCAACTGCCGCTGCACGCTTAGGTTGTATTGGTAGATATAAGGCGTCTTCAGATGCGGGTTGACAAAGAGATTGCCGTAGCCGTAAGGGAAGTAGCCAGCGGCGGCAAAGTTCAAATTGCGTGGCGGGGGCGTCGAAGGAAAGGGATCCGGCGCACCGGCCGTCTCGTACGGATAGGATAAGGATGTGTTTTGCGCAGCGGTCGGCGACGAACCAAAAAAGAGGTCGGTCGAGGGCCACCAGGGTAGGACGCCGTTGTTCCAATCTGACATCCAGCCATTCAGCGTGTCGTAAAACATGCCTGCGCCACCGCGTACGCTGGTTTTACCGTTGCCAAAGGGGTCCCAGGCAAAGCCGAAGCGCGGAGCAAAGTCCTTGTGATCGGGGAAGTACCAGCCGTTCGGCGCACCTGGGTCCCCGGGAACGACCAGACCGGGCGGGGCAAACTCAAATCGGGTGGAGTGGAGTCCGGGGATAAGGCTATAGCTGTGCCCGTGGACGTCGCTTTCCGGGCTGGTGTATTCCCACCTGAGGCCCACGGTCAGCGTCAGCCGGTGTGTAACCTTCCATTCGTCCTGCCCGAACAACGCATACTGCCTCTGATGCTCATAGTTGTTGGCGCGCGGATACTGCTGATATTCGTCCGGGGCTCCGAAGAGAAGGTCCGCCAGATCTGTTCCCGAGCCGGTGCCGGTATCCGGTCCGTAAAAGAAGAACCATCCGTTGGTGGCGTAGGCATAGACCGAGTTCTCTTGCAGAATGGCAAACCGCCCTCCCGTCTTGATCGTGTGCCGTCCTCTGGTCCAGGTGAGCGTGTCCGAGATGCCGTAGGTGTTGTCCGCCTTCTTGCGGGGTAAGTTGGGGTCGAAGCCAAGCACCAGGTTGCTGCCATACAGTTGCATGATGGGAGGCGCGAATGCGAGGTCGGAGTTGATGTGGACGCCCAGGGCGGCCGGGTCGGGAGGTTGACTTCCCGCCGAGGAAGTCTGGTAAAAACGATTGGCCGTGATATGCGCTTCGTTGAGCAGGGAAGGAGAAAACGTTTTGGTGTAGCCCAGGTTCAGAAATTGATTGGTGGTCGAAGTATCCGAGGGAAATCCCGTTACCGTCGCGAACACTCCGATGGGCGCTCCCGTCGGCTCCTGGTTGGAACCGACGGTGAGGGATAAGCGGTCGGTTGGGGTGGCGTAGAAATCCAGCTTGCCGGTGTATTGATCGACATTGTCAAAGGCACTGCCTTTGGGAAATAACTGCCCGTTCGGGGAAGTTGGGATCAAACCGGCCTTAATGTAGGCCTCGGCTACGGGGTCGATTTTGCTGGGATCGATGACGGCTTGGTTGGCGAGTGCCGGGTTGGGCTGGAAATACGGGTGAGCCTCGAGGTACGCTACGACGTTCGGGTCGGGGCCGCCGCTCACGGCCTGAGAGAAATTACCGTTCAGCTCGGCCGGGGTGTAGGTGGTCACAGCCTGTCCGTGCGTGACCGAGGTTTGGCGCTGCCCCTGGTACCCAAAAAAATAAAACAAGCGATCCTTGATGATGGGGCCGCCGAATGTGCCTCCGAACTGATTCCGCTTGAGCACCGGCCGGGGTTGGCCAAATTGCTTGTCGAAGTAGTCGTTGGCGTTGAAGGCATCGTTCCGCAGGTAGTCGAACGCACTGCCGTGCAAGTCGTTCGTTCCGGATTTCGTTACCACGGTGACGGTTCCGCCGCCATTGCGCCCGTATTCCGCGGTGTAATTGTTGGTCAGAATGCGGAACTCGTCGACCGCGTCCGGATTGGGATCAAATACCACATTGTTGCTGGTGACGGCGTTGTTGAGGCCGCCATCGAGCAAATAGGTCACCGCGTCGGGCCTCCCTCCCGCCACCGTAAAACCCTCCGCGAACGAGCCCGATTTCTCCGAGCCATAACCGGTTAGCGGAGCCGGTAGCACACCCGGCTGAGTGAAGGCCAAGTCCAACACCTCGCGGCCATTGAGCGGAAGGTCCTGAATGGGTTTGCCGGTAACCGTCCCGCCGATCGTCGGGTTTACCGTCTCTACCTGCGAGGATTCGGATTCTACTTGTACTACTTCGGTCGTTCCTCCGACCTTCAGGACAAAATCGACGCGCAGCGACTGGTTAATATCGAGCGGCTGCGGATGGGCGACGGCTTTGGTAAATCCTTTCATCTCGATGTTCACTACGTACGTGCCAATGGGCAGATCCAGAACCTGATAGGATCCTGTGCCATCGGTGACAGTCGTACGTACTATGTTGGTCGCGGCATTGCCGACGGTTACTTTGGCGCCAGCCAGCGCCGCCCCCTGCGGGTCGGTGACATTCCCGATGATTCGGCCGTTCGTGTTCTGGCCGAGGGCGGGCAGACAAACCGTCAGACAAACCACGGCCAGCCGGGCAAGAAGACGGCGGTTGAAAGTGCTTGAGATGGACGGCGGTGCCGTGCGACACTTCATGACCCGGACCTCCCAGGATAAGGATGTGTTTCGTCAGGCCACAGATGAGATTTAGTGGAGAATCCTTACAGCAAGATCCAGAACCTTACTATAGTCCCGGAAGGTTAGTGAAGGTCGTAGTGCTTTGTCAAGCAGGAATTGTCCTTAGAGTGCGGCCTGGCGGGACTAACCGTCCGAGATAACAGGTGGGCGATCGAAAGGACCGTGACATGAAAGTATTTCGAATTTGCGCTCCGACCGCGACGTGTTTCGCGGCCGTTATCGTCATCGCGCTTCATTCCTCGGCTGGCGCACCGGCCAAATTAGCCGACGTGAACGAGGCACGGGTGATGTCAGAGATTGCCGATGGAAGCAACTGGCTGCTGAACGGGCGGACGTTTGAGGAGCAGCATTTCAGCCCGCTCAAGCAGATCACGGATCAGAATGTCGGCGGTCTGGGCCTCGCCTGGTACCTGGACGTTGATAGCGCCATGGGCGTGGTGGCAGAGCCGATCGCCGTCGATGGCGTGATCTATGTGAGCGCGCCTCTATCGAAGGTATATGCCGTCGATGCTGCCTCAGGAACGTTGCTATGGATGTTCGATCCTAAGGTGCGTCTGAACCTGTCTCTCAACGGATCCTACTCGGCGCGGACCAATGGCGGGGTGGCGGTTTGGAACGGCAAGGTGTATGTGGGCACGGGAGATTGCCGACTGGTGGCCATCGATGCGGCTTCGGGAAAGCAGGCCTGGGAGGCTTCGGTCTGTGAAGCCACACAGACGGGAATTACGGGTGCGCCGCACGTGGCCAGGGGAAAGGTCTTCATGGGCTACAACGGCTCCGACGATGGCGTTCGGGGATCGATGGTGGCCTACGACGCCGAGACCGGCCAGGAGGTATGGCGGTTTTGGACGGTTCCGGGGGATCCCAGCAAGCCATTTGAAACCAAGGCGCTCGAAATGGCCGCCAAGACTTGGAAAGGCAAAGACGCATGGAAAATTGGCGGCGGGGATGCTTGGAACGCGATCACTTATGATCCGGTCACCGGGTTTTTGATTTTCGGTACCGCGGGCGCGGGGGTTGAATACGGTGAGTTGTCGTCCATCAAGGTGAGCGGTGACAAACTGTTCGCGGGCTGCATTCTTGCCGTAAACGCCGATACCGGTGAATACATCTGGCATTTTCAGACGAGCTCGCCCGGCCTGCAAACCGAGAACAATCACATTATGATCGCGGATCTTGCCATCAACGGCGAGAAGCAGCACGTGGTGATGACCGTCCCCAAGAACGGATTCTTCTACATACTTGACGCCAAAACCGGGAAGCTCGTGGCCGCGAATCCGCTCGTGAAGCTGGCCTGGGCAAACTCTTACAATTTAGAGACCGGGCGCGCCAACGAAGTGCCTGCATCCCAGGGTGGTGGCCAGCAGTGGACGGTCCACAACTGGTGGCCGATGAGCTACAGTTCGCTCACCGGGCTGGTGTACATACCTACCACCGATCGAAAGCCGAAGACGAAGACGGCGGTTGAGAGCGGGGAGTGGATGGCGGGGACAGAGGGCCGGCTGATTGCCTGGGATCCCATCGGCCAGTCGGCACGCTGGTCGGTGGAGGAGCCGATCGCGACGAACGGCGGCGTGCTCTCGACCGCGGGCAACCTAGTGTTTCAGGGTCAGGGCAACGGAGAATTCGCCGCTTATGCGGCGGATAGCGGCAAGAAAGTCTGGTCGATCCAAACCGGATCTGCAATTGACTCGATTCCCGTGACCTTCAGCGTGAAGGGAGAACAGTATGTTCTGACCCCCGTGGGGTGGGGTTCAGGATCGCGGCTATTCGCTCCCGCCTGGACAATGGCGACTCCGCAGTCCAAGCGCGGGCCGACCCGGCTGCTGGCCTTTAAGCTGGGAGCAACCACCGCCTTCCCCACACCGCCTGACATCGTTCCACCGGTGCCGAAGCCTCCTCTCGAAACCGCCAGCCGGGATACGATTCACAAAGGATCCGTCCTTTACAACACTTTTTATTGCGATGGCTGCCATTCTCCCGGGATCGACGGAAGTGGCGCCTGGGTGCTGCACGGTGCGATTCCTGACCTGCGCTATATGCCACCCGAAGCTCATCAGCAGTGGTACAGCATCGTGTTGGGCGGCAGCCACTGGGAGCAGGGAATGCCGGGTTTGGCGGATCCTCCCAAGTTCGCATTCCCTCATCTGCGAATGACCAAACCCGATGCCGACGCTATTCATGCCTATGTCATCGACCAATCCTGGAAGGCGTATCGAAGCGAGCAAGAGAACGCTCCCAACCGCCGAGAGAACTACTAGCCTCGATTGGCCGCCTTAGCGCGTGACCGGAGTGAACACGCCGAAGGCTTTGCGCAGGCCTTCGATACCATATTCGATACTGGTATCGGATATGGTAAAATAAAACACCATGGAAACGGCGCGTAAGATTACCGTGGAGGTGCCTCGCGAATTGTTGGTGAAGGCCCAGCGAGCCAGCGGCACCGGCATCACCCAGACCGTCCGTGCCGGGTTGCAGCTCCTTGCGGCATCGCGGACTTACAATCGCTTACGTCGGCTACGAGGCAAGGTTCGCTTCTCTCGCACGCTGGCTGAGCTGAAGGCCGACCGATGATCGCGGCGGATACGAGCACTTGGGTTGCCTTTCTCGAAGGCGCCGACGGCAAGGATGTAGGATTGCTCGATCGGGCGCTGGAAGACCGGCAGTTGCTGATGGTACCCGTGGTCCTCAGCGAGTTGCTGAGTGACCCCGACCTTCCACCCGGCGTGGCCGAAACCCTCTGCGACGTACCGAGGATGGAGGTCGGATCGGAGTATTGGCGACGGGCGGGTGTGCTCCGGGGAAAGGTGCTTCGGAGGCGCCGCAAGGCGCGTTTGGGAGATGCATTGATTGCTCAGAGCTGCCTCGACCAAGGCGTGCCTCTCCTCACGCGAGACAGGGACTTTCAGGCATTTGCTGAGGCCGCCGGCCTCGATCTTCTGCCGGGCTCCGGAACCGATTGACCTGCTGGCTAGTTAGCCTGCCTCAACGTCGAATCAACCATGGGTTGTTACCTCGGGAAGTAGGGCAATGGCCTCCCACTGACCACCGCCCGCGGGTTTTCCTCCACCAGGGCTCGGGCCACATCCGCCCCGCATAGGGCCGCCACTTCATCGCGGGCCTCGGAGAGCACGGGCGGACGTTGCCGGGTGTCATGCGCATCGGTCGCAAGCACGTGCGCCGCATCCTTCTTGAGCAGCCATTGGGCGGTTCGCCACGCTGTTTCTCCCCAATGACCGGTTAAGACCGAGGCGGTAATCTGAACCGCGCAACCCAGTTCCACCCATTCGAGAACCGGCTGCGGTGCTCTCTGCAAGATAGGATTGCGCTCCGGGTGAGTGATGATCGGCGTGACCCCGATGCCCAGAAAGTTGGCGAACGAATCCGCAACTCCCACTGGAATGCTGTAATTGCTGAGCTCAACCAGCAAATAGCGGCTCCCCTCGATGATGTAGCGCTCGGGCCGGACCAGGGCATCCTGGATGTTCTCGTAGGAGAGATGAAAGTCGCAGCCTAAACTGAGCTGCGGCACGTTCCGGGTTCGCTGCCGCAGAGTGGCTAGGTCTTTGAGCAGGTTCTCACGGTCGTAGTGATAGCGATTGTTGGCGTGGGGTGTGGCCACGATGTGTTCAATGCCATCCGCCGCTGCCATACGACACATCTCTAGTGAGACATCCCACGAGCGTGCACCATCATCGACTTCGGGCAGGATGTGGCAATGGATATCAATCATGGCTGGCGATTCTGACGGGATGAGTCCCTGACCGCATTGGTCCAAAAATCAAGATCAAACACGAAACCCCAACTCCTGTGACCGCGAGACCGCCGCGGTGCGGGAATCCCATGGGCGCTCAGAGGGAATCGAAGATCGACTACTCATGCTTTCCGACTATGGTCTAAGCTCGGAGGAGAGCCTTTCGGCATCAGAATAGGGGCTTGTACCACGCTACTTCATCACCCCGCGTTGGGCAATTCCGATATTATCCCGTGTCGTATTTTTCACCAGATACATCATCTCATCGGCTTGACGAATGATATCGTGGGGCGTCTTGGCGTCCTGGGGATAGGTGGCCAGACCGATCGAAGCGCGTACATTCAGATTCAGGCCCTCGTCCCGGCAGAACAGCCCCGTACGAAGGTTGTCACGCAGTCGCTTCGCCACCACCAGCCCGGCGTCTTTTCCGGTTTGCGGCAACAGCACGACGAACTCGTCGCCTCCATAGCGAAACGCGTAATCGATGAGCCGCAAGTGGGCCTTGACCAAGTATCCCACTTCGGCAAGCAGCTTGCTTCCGATCAGGTGGCCATGGGTGTCATTTACATACTTAAAGTGGTCGAGATCGATGAATAAGACCGTGAATTCGTATCCGAAGCGAGCCGAGCGATACACCTCGGTCTCCAGGGTCTTGTAGAGGTGGCGGGCATTGAAGAGTCCGGTGCAGTCATCGGTGATGGTGAGTTCCTGAATTTTCTCGACGGCCCGGGCATTCTCGATGGCGATCGCGGCGTAGTCGCAAAGCGACTGCAGGAAATATATCTCCGGGTCCCCGAAGTGGTCCATGTCCACATTCACCAATTGAATCACTCCCAACACGCGGGAACCCGAGCGGAGCGGGAAACAGACCACCGACCGCGTCTCCCAGCGGGTCATCTCGTCGATCCGCTTGGCAAAGCGAGGATCGCTATAAACATCCGGCACAATGACGCGTTCGCCGTGCTGAGCCACATAACCGGCAACGCCTTCTCCGACCTTCAAACGGACGTTCTTGAGAGCTTCGGCGGCGGTGCCCACCGCAATGGCGAAGTACATCTCGTCCCGCTCGTGGTCGATCATCAGCAGCGACCAGGTGTCCGGCCGGAAGTATTCCGCCATCTTCTCCATAATAGTTTGAAGGATGGAATCCAGGTCCAAAGAGGAGGTCAGGGCCTTGGCCACGTCGTGGAAAATGGCCAATTCCTGGCTCAGACGGTTTCGATTGGCCTCGATGGCCTTGGTCATGAACAACAGCCTCTGGTTTGGAGCGGGGGCCCTAAGATTATATCGGTGGCACGAAAGTGGGGGGAAGAAACGTTCGTAACCCCTTCTAAGATATACCGTAAGCGGTTGTCAACAGAGTCGTTGCCAGCCTGCTTTTCGGATCGCCGCAGGCTCCCTGAGGGTGGCGGAAAGCTGAAAAGGGAGATTCCCCCTCCGGGTTTGGCTAGCGCCCCGTCGTAACATATTATTTAATAATAGGCGACTAGGAGAACCGTCGCGTGGCAACGTTCGGAACGCGCTTGAGGGTGGAGCGAGAGCAGCGTGGAATAACGCTCGATCAGATCTCCCGGTCCACCAAAATCGGAACTCGCTTTCTTCAGGCGCTCGAACAAGACCGTTTCGACCAGTTACCGGGGGGCATTTTCAACAAGGGCTTCATCCGCGCCTACGCCCGCTTTCTGGGGTTAGACGAGGAACAGGCCGTCTCCGATTACCTTACCGCAACCAGTCCAGGCGACCCGAGCCCAGCGGTTCCCGAAGCCGCCGTGCCGGTCGAAGCCGAGAGGGAGCGGGCGAGTGGCCTTCCCTGGGGAACCTTTGCCATGGTTCTGCTGGTGATCGCACTGAGCTTTGCCGTTTGGGGATTCTACACAAGAGAACCAGCCACTGGGGTCAAGCCCCCGGTTGCGCCCGGCTCCAGCTCGACGGGTTCGATTGCAGCGCCAGCTGCCGGCGCAGCCTCCGATTCTCAGGTGCCCTCGGCCGAGGCGCGAACCGCACCACTCGAAGTGCCTAACGATCCCGGTTCTCATCCCGGTCCATCCGCGCCGAGCAATCCTAACGATTCTTCGGCGCCGGCCGGATCAGAACCTGAGTCGGCTTCCACCAAGGCGCCGGTTTCGGTTGCATCCCTAGTCCAGGCATCATTCGTGGTCCGCATCAAAGCGCGCGCGGATGCCTGGGTTTTCATCACGGTCGACGGGAAGAAGCTGAGCGAGGAGACTCTCGTTCCCGGCAGCGAGAAATCAGTTAAGGCGGCCAGCCAAGTCGTGGTTAGGACCGGAAACTCTGGCGCCCTCGATTTTGAGTTCAACGGTCAGAAGCTACCGACTCAAGGGGTTTTGGGAGAAGTTAAGACCTTAGAGTTTGGTCCTAGCGGGCTAGAGGTGACTGTCTCCAAACCTTCCACTCCCCAGACGCCATAAAGGGAACACCGCCCAAGACTTGCCCCGTGGTCTAAGCGATGGAACGGCTGCAAGTTGCAAGATTCAATGCGGTGGTTCGAACCTCGATCGTTCCCTTGGCTGACGCGCGTATCGGCGCTGTCTCGATCGGCTAAAGCAATTGCGCTGCGATGCCTTCTCTGGTAGTTTCATAAATGATCTAAGCGAAGCAGTGCGGGCCCTGCAGTGTCGAATCTCCTGCCGTAATTGATGCCCGTTGCCGAGGAGAAGTCCGTGCCACACAAGAACCCGTATGTATTCACCTCTGAATCCGTGACCGAGGGGCACCCTGACAAAATTGCGGATCAGATCTCCGATGCGATCCTCGACGCCTGTCTTGCCGAAGATCCGGGAAGCCGGGTCGCTTGCGAGACTTTGATGACCACGGGGCTTGCCTTCATAGCCGGCGAGATCACGACCAAGGCCTACGTGGATTTTCCTTCTATCGTGCGCGGCACGGTCATGTCCGTCGGCTATACCGACGCTGCGTACGGCTTCGATCACGAAACCTGTTCGGTGATCTCCTCCATCCATGAACAATCTCCTGACATCGCCTTGGGCGTCGATCCGGGGGGCGCCGGCGATCAGGGAATGATGTTTGGATATGCGACGCGGGAGAATGCCGAGCTGATGCCGACGCCCATTCTGCTGGCGCACCGTCTTACTCAGCGGCTGGCGCAGGTTCGCAAGAGCGGACAGTTGGATTTCCTCCGACCGGATGGCAAATCCCAGGTGACGGTCGAGTACGACCGCAACAATAAGCCCATCCGGGTAGACGCCGTGGTAGTTTCAACCCAGCACTCCGAGACCATCGATACCAAGAAGCTGCGCGCCGAGGTCCTCGAGCATGTCATTCAGCAGGCCATCCCGGCGGAGATGCTCGACGCCGATACCAAGTACCATGTCAATCCCACCGGGCGATTTGTGGTTGGAGGTCCGATGGGGGATACCGGCTTGACCGGCCGCAAGATCATTGTCGACACCTATGGCGGCATGGGACGGCACGGCGGCGGATGTTTCAGCGGAAAAGATCCCACCAAGGTCGACCGCTCGGCGGCTTACATGGCCCGATACATCGCGAAAAACATCGTTGCGGCTGGACTTGCCGAACGCTGCGAGGTGCAGCTCGCCTATGCCATTGGGATAGCGGATCCGGTCAGCGTTCTGGTGGATTGTTTCGGAACCGCCATCGCCGATCCGGCCGTCATCCCAGACCTGGTGCGAGCCCATTTCAGTCTAACGCCGAAGGGCATTATCGAGTCGTTGAACTTGCGACGCCCGATTTACAAGAAAACCGCTGCCTACGGACACTTCGGCCGTAAGGATCCCGACTTCACCTGGGAGTCTACCGATAAGGCCGCCAAACTAGCTAGCGATGCTGGTCTGGGTGATCCGGTCGTCGAGGTGATTCGCAAGCGGGGTTAGACTGGCTAAGGTTCGAGAGTTTGTTCCCAGACCAAGGGTTTGTCGTCCCGAGCAACATGAGGGTAGGTATCTACCGTTGAGCAACCCTGAAAACTGCACACTCCTCGTCGCCTCCGGGCCTCGGACGGACGCTCAACCCGTGGGGCGTCTGCGTACCCACACCTCGGCTGGGAAGAACCAATTCGATTTTTGAGGCAATCGCCGCAGGAGACCTATGGCAACGACACCGACGCAAATACAGTGCGACATCAAGGGCCTTGAGTTCGCAGATTTGGGCAAGAAGCGCATTGACTGGGCGAACCAATCGATGAAGGTTTTGCAGATTATCCGCAAAGAATTCATCAAGAACCAGCCGCTCAAGGGAATTCGCGTCTCGGCCTGTTTGCACGTGACCGCGGAGACCGCGAACTTGGCGATCACCCTCCGGGATGGTGGGGCCGATGTGGTGGTCTGTGCCTCCAATCCGCTTTCCACACAGGATGACGTCGCGGCCAGCCTGGTACGCGATCAGGGAATTTCGGTGTTCGCGATCAAGGGTGAGGACAACGATACTTATTACAACCATATCCTGGCGGCCATCGATCACAAACCCCAAATCACCATGGACGATGGCGCCGATCTGGTCACTACCCTGCACACCAAGCGCAAGGATGCGCTCGAGGGAGTCATTGGCGGAACGGAGGAGACGACGACGGGTGTCATCCG
>Ga0187780_10000876_pt1 | contig 22449 bp, 13 predicted proteins | sample 1015_Q2_SP10_20__FD_132429 | JGI IMG/M metagenome (GOLD analysis project Ga0187780, IMG submission 132429) | Tropical peat soil microbial communities from peatlands in Department of Meta, Colombia - 1015_Q2_SP10_20_MG | ecosystem: Environmental > Terrestrial > Soil > Wetlands > Peat | place... | reverse complement strand
GCCCGGGCCGGCCGCCGGCCCGGGCGGCCGGCCGCGGCCCGCGACCGGCAGTTCCCGCACCCGCCGGCGGCGTTACGCCGCCCGGGCCCGGGCGGCCTCTCTATCTGGATGCCGCGGTCGCTGGTGTTCGCCCTGGGCGCCTCCCTCGCCGCCGGGTGCACGTCGTCGGACCGGACGCTGACGCGCGGGCCGTTGCCGCCGTGCGCCGCCGCCTCGACGGTGAGCCTGGGCGCCGGCGCCTACACCACGTACGACATCGCCTCCGATTCGGGCTGTGCCCTCTTCCAGGCCAACGCCTCGACGTCGGATTCCGCCGAATACCTCGTGGTGGTCCAGGCGGCCGGCGGCTCCCCGGGCGACTCCGCCTCGTACCTGATCGAGGCTGACCTCGCGACGTCCCGGCCGCCGCGCGGCGCCGCCGCGGTCCCGCCGCGCACCGCGAGCGCACGCGGGTCGATCCAGGCCGCCTTCGAGCGGGGCCTTCGCGCGCGCGCCCGGCAGAGCGCCGCGGCGGCGGGCGCGGTCCTCCGCGCCGCCGCGGCGGCCCCCATCGGCGCCCCGCCCACGGTCGGCAGCCTGCGGTCCTTCTCGGTGTGCTCCAACCTCGACTGCACCGCGTACCGGCCGGTGACGGCGCGGGCCCTGATCGTCGGCGCCCACATCGCGCTGTACGAGGACACGCTCGCCCCCGCCGACGGCTTCGGCCCGGCGGACCTCGCCGGGCTGGAGCGGGTGTTCGACACCCGCGTCTACCGGCTGGACACGCTGGCGTTCGGCCGCGAGTCGGATGTCGACGGCAACGGCGTCGTCATCGTGCTGCTCACCACGCTGGTCAACAGGCTGGTGAGCCCGGCCCAGTGCGACACGGGCGGCTACATCACCGGCTTTTTCGACGCGGCCGACCTGGATCCCTCCACCGCAGCGACACACAACCACGGCGAGGTGTTCTACGGGATGGTGCCGGACCCGTCCGGCTCGCTGAGCTGCGCGCACAGCACGGCCAGGGTGGCTGCCGTCCTGCCCACCACCTTCGCGCACGAGTTCGAGCACATGATCAACTACGTGCAGCACGTGCTCGTGCGCGGCGGGCCTCCCGAGGACGACTGGCTCGACGAGTCGCTGGCGAAGCTCGCCGAGGAGCTGACGGCCGAGAGCTACCTGCCGGGCGACACGGCCACCTTCGCCGGCGACGTCTACGAGGACCTCTATTGCGCGGGCCAGTACCTGCTCGCGCCCGAGTCGCACTTCCTGCTCACCATCACCGACCAGAGCTTCGGCGACGTGGGCGCCGGCTGGCTGTTCGTGCGCTGGCTGGTGGACCAGCGCGGCACCGGGATCACCCGCCCGCTGGTACAGACCTCGCTGACCGGGACGGCCAACGTGACCGAGGCCGCGGGCCTGCCGTTCGCCACGCTCGCCTCCCGCTGGGCGCTGGCCAACTGGGTGTCGGACCTGCCAGGATTCGACGCGCCGGGTGAGCTCAGGTACGCGTCGTGGCGCTTCCGGACGGCGCTCGCCGCGCTGCACCTGCGGGACTCACTGGACTTCCCCCGCCCGTTTCCGCTGGTGCCCGCATCCGTATCGGCCGGGAAGCCGGACCTGAGCGGGTGGGTCCGAGCCGGCTCGGGGGTGTACCTGCTCGTGCACCAAGATCCCGGGGAGGGACCCGACACGCTGCTCGTGAACCCGGGGACCGCGGCGATCCCCGCGTCGCTGGAGCCGCGGCTCGCCGTCATCAGGCTCCACTGACCGGCCGCGGGACGGCACCGCAGCGTCCGGCGGCGACGCCGCGTGCCCTGAGGCCTCGACCCGGAGCCACGCCGGCGGCCTGCGGCTCCGGCCGCCCGCCGGTCAGCGGATCCGGATCACCGACAGGCGCGGCACGGCGATGCTCGCCGGGAGCCCTCCGGCGGCGCCGAACAGCACGGTGAAGCCGGCGCCGCCGGGTCGCTGCAGCGCGCGGACGAAGCTTCCCGAGCCCGCCCGCAGGTAGCCCGCCAGGCTGATCCCGGTCCCGGAGTCGGCCGCCGGCACCAGCGGGTAGGGGGTGGGGAAGTCCGCCGGATCCTGCTGGTTCAGCGCCGCGAAGATCGGCCGGAACGAATACGAGGAGTACGTCAGCTCGGGTGGCGGCGTGAAGCCGGGAAGATCGGAGACCCACAGCGTGAGCGCCCAGCGGGTCACGGTGGTCGCGAACGGCAGGCCGGTCTGCGCCGCGACGTTCGCCGTGCCCGTGAGCGTGGTCGCCTCCAGCCGGTTGGTCAGCCCGCTGCCGAACCGGTCCACCAGGTACCGGACGTAGAGCCAGCCCGCCCCGAACTCGGCCAGGACCGTATCGCCCGTCTGCTCCAGGAAGTAGGCCTGGGGCGCCGCCAGATACTGGCCCGCGTCGTACAGGTCCCCGGCGAGGTACTGGCCGAACGTGGTGCTGTCGGGCAGATAGCTCCGCCCGCCAAGCTCCTCGGCGAACGACGAGAGCGCCTCGTCCAGCCACAGGTCCTCGACCGGGCCTCCCCGGACCAGCACGTGCTGGTTGAAGCTGATGAGGTGCTGCAGCTCGTGCAGAAACGTCTCGGGCAGCGTCGTCATCACGTCGGACACGGTGTGGGCGCAGCTGAGGGCGCCGGTCGGATCCGGGACGACGGTGTAGAAGATCTCGCCGTCGTTGTACTGGGACGCCGTGAAGGGGTCGAGGTCGGGCGGGAAGAAGAACCCCGCCACGTAGCCCCCGCTGTTGCACTCCGCGGTGGTCACGATGGCGTTCACCACCGGCGTCATCAGCACGATCACCACGCCGTTGCTGTCGATGTCCGACACGCCGCCGAATGCCGTCGTGTCCACCGTGTACACGTGGGTGTCGAAGGTCTGGGTGAGCGCGGCGATCTGGGCGGAGTCGAGTCCGCCCGCCGGCGCCAGCGTGTCGATGTACACGGCGACGTGCGCGCCCAGCGCGCGGACGCGCGCGGCGACCGGCTTGAAGACGCTGCAAGCGTTGTTGGCACACACGGTGAAGGTCCGCAGGCTTCCCACGGCAGGGGGAGTCACCGCCTGAGCGATTCGCGCCTGCCGGCCCGCGGGCGCGGCCGCCTGCCGGGCGCGCAGTCCTGCACCGTGCGTGCGCCCCAGCTCGCGCAGAAATCTGTCGAACGACCGCGCGACCGGCGCGCGACTGAGCAGCGCCGCCGGAAGCCGGAGCCGCGCCCCCGGGACCGGCGTCCGCGCAGCGGCGGCGACACCGGCGAGCCCGCCGCTCTGGAGCTGGAACGCGGCCGAGTCGCCCGGCGGCCCGCCGGCCGACTGCGCGACCACGAGGTACTCGGCCGAGTCGCCGGCGGAGGCGTTCTTGGGGAACGCCACGCACCCCGAATCGGTCGCCGGGTCGAGCACCACGTAACCGGCGAGCCCCAGCGCGATGGACGTGGTCGATGCCGAGGAACAGGGTGGCAGTGCCGTGCCCGTCGTGCTGGCGTGCTCGCCGCTGCAGGCGCTCACGAGCGCGAGCGCCGCGAGGAACGGTACGACCCGGGAGCGCATGTCGTGGCCCGAGTAGGTTTGGTATGCGCGACACCACCGCGTCCGCGGCGGGCCGCTCACTGTGCGGGCGGCTACCCCCGGTCGTCGTACGGGGTTCCGCGTGCCGGCCCGCGCGAACAAACGGCGGCGCGCGGCGTCTAATACAGGTTGGTGCCGGAGCGGTCATGGTCCGCGTCCGGCCTGAACCGGGACGGCAACAACGTGGAGCCGTGATGGATCGAACCTGGCTGGCGATCACGACGCTGGGGCTGGCGGCCGCCGCGGCCGGCGGCTGCTCGGAGAAGAGCGCGACCGCGCACGGCCCGCTCCCGACCTGCGCCACGGCCGCCTCGACGGTGAGCCTGGGTGTGGGCGCCTACGCGGCGTACGACATCACGGCCGACTCGGGCTGCGCCGTCTTTCCGGCGAACGCGTCCACGACCGACTCGGCGGAGTACCTCGTGGTGGTGCAGTCGGCCGGCGGGCCGCCGGGCGATTCCTCGGGCTACGGGGTCGAGGCGGATCGCGTCGCGGCCGCGGCGGGCGCGGCGCGCGGGCTGCACGCCGCGCTGGTGCTCGCCAGGCGCAGCCACGCCGCGCAGGCGTCGCTCGACCGGGCGCTGCACGAGCGTGCGCGCCGGCTGAGCATGGCCGCGAGCCGCCCGGCCGCGCCCCAGAGCCGCAGCGCGGCGGCCCTCGCCGCCGTCACCCCGCCGACCGTCGGGAGCCTGAAGGCGTTCTCGGTCTGCGCCAACATGACCTGCACCGCCTACTCGCCGATCACGGCGCGCGCACTGGTCGTCGGCGTCCACGTGGCGGTCTACGAGGACACCCTCGCACCCGCCAACGGCCTGAGCGCCACCGACATCGACTCGATCGCACAGGTCCTCGACACGCGCGTCTATCCGCTGGACACGCTGGCGTTCGGCCGCGAGTCGGACGTGGACAGCAACGGCGTGGTCCTGGTGGTGCTCACCAACGTGGTCAACAAGATGGTGACGGCCTCCCAGTGCACCTCGACCGGCTACGTGACCGGCTTCTTCGACGCCACCGACCTCGCGCCGGCCACCGCCGCACAGCACAACGACGGCGAGGTGTACTTCGGCCTGGTGCCGGACCCGTCCGGGACGCTGAGCTGCGCGCACAGCGTGGCGGAGGTGGTGAGCGAGACGGCGCCGTCCTTCGCGCACGAGTTCGAGTACCTGATCAACTTCGTCCAGCACGTCCTGGTGCGCGGCGTGCCGGCGGAGGACGAGTGGCTCGACGAGGCGCTGGCGAACTACGCGATCGAGCTCGTGGCCGACAGCTACCTGCCGGCCGACACGACCTCCTGGATCAACGGCGTGTTCAACAACCTCTACGACGCCTACCAGTACCTGAGCGCGCCGGACCAGCACTTCCTGCTCGCCACCGCCAACACGGCCCCGGCCGACGACGGCGCGGGTTGGCTGTACATGCGCTACCTGGTGGACCAGATGGGGTTCGGGCTCACGCGCCAGCTGGTGCTGTCCGGCTCGAGCGGGACCGCCAACGTCACCCAGGCGACCGGCCTGCCGTTCGGGACCACGGTGGAGCGCTGGGCGCTGGCCAACTGGGTGTCCGACCTCTCGGGCTTTTCGCCGCCCGGGGAGCTGACCTACACCTCGTGGTCGTTCCGCGCCATCTTCGGCGAGCTGGCCTCGCTGGACCCGACCGACTTCCCGCTGGGCTTCCCGCTCGCCCCGGCCGTCGTGACGCCCGGCTCGCTCGACGCGAGCGGCTCGCTCCGCGCCGGATCCGGCGTGTACCTGCTGGTGCACCAGAACGCGAGGGGCGGGCCGGACACGCTGCACGTGAACCCCGGGGCTGCCGCGCTGCCGGGGGGGCTGGTGCCGCAGTTCGCCGTGATCCGGCTGTACTGACGCCGGCCGGGAAGGAAGACGCCGCGGCGCAGGCCGCGGCGTCCCGGTGCTCCGTCGCGCATGGCCGGGCCGGCCGGCCCGGCGCCCGCGGTCAGCGCCGCAGCACCGCCAGGCGGCCCGACGCGTCGATCGAGTACAGCGGTCCGCGGCGGATGTCGTTGCCCAGGTAGAGCGGCGCCGCCCCGCCCGCCGGCGGCGCGGTGAACGTGTGCACGTAGGCGTCCGCGCCGTCGTAGTTCACCGTGTAGCCGAGGTCCTCCTGCGACGCGGCGGTCACAATGCTCAGCGGATTCGCGCCCGCGTTGACGAACCCCGTCATCAGCTCGTTCCCGAACACGGTCTCCCGCCAGTGGCTGTTCACGGTCCCCACCCCGCAGGTGGGGGGCGTGTACGGCGCGTTGGCGCAGTCCTCGACCGGGACCTTGTTGCCGCCGAGCGTCTGGCCCGCCCCGGTGTACGACGTCCCGCCGACGGAGTCGAACGCCGCCCGCGCCTTGGGGCAGCTGAAGTAGGTGTCCTGCGGGCTGCCCACGATGGAGGTGTCCTGGAGGCAGTTGGCCAGGACGCCGAGCGACGGCTGCGGCGGGCCCCACAGGGTCCCGAACCCGATCACGTGCCCCATCTCGTGCAGCATGACGGTGTTCAGCTCGCCGTTCGTGTTCAGCGTGGCGATGTCGGCGGAGTCGAACTCCATCACGCCCACCGCCGTCAGGCCGTTGCTGGTGCGCACGATGCACGGGGCCGCCTGCCCGAGGATCTTCCCCGGACCGTCGATGGAGTCGAACGTGGCGAGGATGAGCAGCCCGGGGACCGTCACGTTGACTGCCGGCTCCCCGGCCCCGCACAGGCCCGCGGCCTTGTTGATCGCGATCGAGCCCACCGACCGGTAGATGATGTGCTGCCACTTGGTGACGGCGGCCGTCATCGCCGCCTGGGCCGCCGCCGAGGGCGTCGGGCCGTAGTACTGCACCGTGATCGTGTAGCTGCCGGCCACCGCCGTGTCGGTGATCGTCGCCGGGTTGGCGGTGAGGCCGGTGGCCGCGGCCGTGGCCTCGAGCGTGTTCACGCCCGCCGAGCCGCCGAGCGTCCACTTGCCCAGCTGCGCGACCCCGCTGGCGTTGGTGGTCACCGTGCCGCCGGTGACGCTGCCGCCGCCGCCCGTGACCGCGAAGGTCACCGTGGCGCCGGGAATCGGCACGCCGGTCGTGTCGGTGACGCGCACCGCGGGCCGGACGTTGACGCCGTAACCCGCCAGACCCGCCTGGTGGTCGCCCAGGATGACGACGATGTTCCCGTTCGTGGGGCCGCCCGGCGGCGACGTGCTGTTCTTGCTGCCGCACCCCAGCACCAGCAGGGGAGCCGCGGCGGCCGCCGCGGCCGCCCGCGTCCAACGTGTCATGCGCCGCATGTCCGCTCCAGGGAGTTGCCTGCCCTCGCGCTCATCGCCGGACCACCGCCTTGAGGTTGCCGAGCGCGTCCACGAAGTACATCGGCCCGTGGCGGGTGTCGTCGCCCAGGTACAGGCGCGCCGCGCCGGCCGCCGCGGGCGCGGTGAAGACCGCGCTGTACGGGTCGGCCGCGTCGTAGTTCACCGTGTAGCCGAGATCCTGCTGCGCGGCGACCGACAGCACGCTGAGCGGATTGGTCCCGGCGTTGATGTAACCCGTCATCAGCTCGTTCCCGAACACCGTCTCCCGCCAGTGACTGTTGACGGTCCCCGCGCCGCAGGTGGGATAGGTGTAGGGTGCGTTGGCGCAGTTCTCGACCGGCACCTTCTGGCCGCCGACGGTCTGGCCCGCGCCCGTGTACGACGTGCCCCCGATCGAGTCGAAGATCGCCACCGCGTTCTGGCCCCCGTTCGCGCAGTCGAAGTACGTGTCCAGCAGCGTCCCCGGCGGGCTCGAGGGCAGCTGCAGGCAGTTGTAATCGAAGAACGGCGACGGCATCGACCACACGGTCCCGAAGCCGAGCACGTGGTTCATCTCGTGCAGCACCACCTCGTTCAGCTGCCCGCTGCTGACCAGCGAGCCGACGTCGGCGGTGTCGAACTTCATGATGCCGACCAGCGCCTGGGTGTTGGCGATCCGCAGGAAGCAGGGGCCCGCCTCCGCCAGCGTCTTGCCCGGCCCGTCGATGGAGTCGAACGAGGCCAGGATCAGGACGTCCGTGACGCTGGTGTTGAGCGCCGGCTCGCCGGCGCCGCACGTGTTCGCGGTGTCGGAGACCGGGACGGCGGGACCGTAGTGGCGGTAGATGATGCTCTGCCACTTGGCGACCGCGGCGTTGAAGGCGGCCTGCTCGGCCGAGGTCGGCGTCACGTGCCCGTAATACTGCAGGACGATCGTGAACTCGCCGGCCACGCCGGTGTCGCTGAACACCACCGGGTTGCCGGTGATGCCGCTCCCCGCGACCGTGGCCGACATCGTGTTGACCGCCGGGGAGCCGCCGAGCGTCCACTTGGTCGGCTGCGCGATCCCGTTCGCGTTGGTGGTGGCCGTGCCGCCGGTGACGCTGCCGCCCCCGCCGGTCACGGCGAACGTGACCGACGTGTTCGGCACGGGATTGTGGCTCGCGTTCGTCACCAGCACCGCCGGCCGGAGGTTCACGCCGTATCCCACCAGCCCGGGCTGGTTGTTCCCCGAGAGCACCGCCACGCCGGTCGGGGCTCCCGCCGACACCGAGGTCGCCGTGAAGATGGCCGGATTGCCGGTGATGCCGGTGCCGCTCACGGTGGCGGTGAGGGTGTCGGTGCCCACGTTGCCCAGCGACCACCCGCCCACGGTCGCGATGCCGCCGGCGTTGGTGGTCTGCGTCCCGCCCGTGACGCTGCCGTGGCCCGTGGCGGCGGAGAACGTCACCGTCACGCCGGCCTTGGCGTTGTTGAACGAGTCCCTGACGATCACCGCCGGCGGGATGGGCACCGCCGCGCCGGTCGTGGTGCTCTGCAGGTCGCCCGCCTGCTTGGCGACGCTCTTGGCGGCCGCGGCCGTGCCCGTCGCGGCGAACGTCGCGGCCGGCGCGCCGGCGACGGACGCCGAGACGGTCTGGCTGCCCGCCGTGGTCCCCAGCGTCCACGTCGTCTGCGCCTCGCCGTTGGCGCCGGTCGCCGCCGACGGGCTGCCCACGCTGCCCGTGCCCGACGTCACCGCGAAGCCGACGGTGGCGCCGCTGATGAGGTGCGCCGTCGAGTCGCTCACCTGCACGATCAGCGGGTTGGCGAGCGTCTGGCCGACGACGCCGCTCTGCGCGTCGCCGGAGATCTTCACCACCGCCGCCGCCACCTGGCCGACCGTGATCCCCGCGTTCTGGGTCGCGCTCCCCGACGCGGCGGTGAGCTGCGCGGTCCCGTTCGCCACCGCCGTCGCGAGTCCCGTGGTGTCCACCGTCACCACCGCGCCGTTGGTGGTGCTCCACGCCACCTTCACGCCGGTCATCGGATTGCCGTGCTGGTCCTTCACCACCGCGGAGAACCGCTGGGTGCGGCCGAGCGCTCCGAAGACGAACGAGCCGGGCGATATGGTGATGGCCGTCGGCACGCTCGGCGCCTCGCTGCTGCTGCAGTTCCACAGCACCAGCGGGGCACACAGGGCGACGGCGACGAGGCCCGTACGATACGTCATGGGGTGCATGAAGGCTCCACGGCGAGTGGACGGCGTCCGGGGGGGATGGCGAATCTCAATCGTAGACGGGACCGGGGCCGCCTGCAAGTGATCCGCGTCACCTCGCACGCAGTCCGGCGTGGGGCCGCCGGGCGTCCCGCGGGCGGACCAGCACACGCGCGGCCAGCGCCGGCCCGACCACCCGCGTCGCCCGGCCGATCGCGAGCGTGATCGGGCCGCCGAACGGCGCGCGGTCCACCACCCGGACGGTGCCGCCCGGCCGGATCGCGAGGTCGTCGAGGTAGCGGAGCAGCGACGCGTCCTCGTCGGACACGCGCATCACGTCGGCCGTGGCCCCGGCCTCGAGATCGGCGAGGCTCCGGTACCGCGCCTCGTCCACCGCGCCCTCCCGGCTGGGGATCGGCGCGCCGTGCGGATCGGTGGTGGGCTCGCCGATGGCCTCCGCCATCCGGTCCACGAATCCGTCCGAGGCCGCGTGCTCCAGCCGCTCCGCCTCCGCGTCCACCTCGTCCCAGCGGTAGCCCAGCGCGCGCACCAGGTAGGCCTCGATGACGCGGTGGCGGCGGATGGTGCGCAGCGCCGCCCGCCGGCCGCGCGGCGTCAGCCGCACCCCGCGGTAGCGCTCGTGGGTCAGCAGGCCCTGCCGCGCCAGCCGCCGCACCATCCCGGTCACGGAGGCGGGCGCCACCCCGAGCGCCTGGGCGAGCGCGGTGGTGCCGGCCGGCTCGCCGACCCGCTCCAGCTCGTAGATGGCCTTGAGGTAGTCCTCGACCGGGGCGGTGAGCGGGCCGGCGGGGCCGCGCGGCGCGGCGGGAGCGGCGGCCGTCTTCACTCGGGCGGCGCGCCGGCGCGCACCAGCAGCACCGGCACCATGGTGTGGTGGCGCACCTCGTTGGCGACGCTGCCCCGCACCAGGTCGTTGAGGAAGCGGTGGCCGTGGGTGGCCATCGCGATCAGGTCCGCGCCCTCCCGCTCGGCCGCGGCCACGATCTCCTGGGAGGGATTGCCCGAGGCGAGCACGGCCTCCGCCGCGACGCCCGCCCGCTCCAGATCGGCGCGGCACTGCTCGATGTACTCCCTGTCCCCGCGGATCTCCTCCGACTCGCGGAGCGTGAGCGCGTTGACGTTGCGCGCCGCCCACCCGTCGGCCACGTGGATCAGGACCACCGACGCCTTGCAGCTCTGCGCCAGGCGCCGCACGTGGGCGAGAATGGCCTCGTCCGCCTTGGAGTGCTCGAGGGTCACGAGGATCCGGGAGTACACACCCACCCCCCGCGGGCCGGAGTGCTCAGCCACGGAAGACCTGCACCAGCAGCCAAACATTGAGCGCGGCGATCAGGTACGCAACGGTCCAGGCGAGCCACTTCAGCCACGGCGCGTTGACGAACTCCCCCATCTTGGCCTTTTCGGACGTGAACTTCACCAGCGGGAAGACGGCAAACGACAGCTGCATGCTGAGGACGACCTGGCTGAGGATGATCAGCTTCGCGGTGCCGCGCTGGCCGTACAGGAACACCACGATCACCGCGGGCGTGATCGCCAGCGCGCGCGTGATCAGCCGCCGCAGCCACGGCCGCAGCCGCAGGTCGAGGAAGCCCTCCATCGTGATCTGGCCGGCCAGCGTCCCGGTCAGGGTGGAGTTCTGGCCCGAGGCCAGCAGCGCCAGCGCGAACACGGTGCCTGCCCCGCCCCCGAGGAGCGGCGTCAGCAGCCGGTAGGCGTCCTGGATCTCGGCGACCTCGTGGTGCCCGGTGCGGTAGAACACCGCGGCGGCGACGACCAGGATCGCCCCGTTGATGAACAGCGCCATCATCAGCGCGAAGGTGGAGTCGAAGATCGCGTAGCGGATCGCCTCCCGCTTCCCCGCGCTGGTCTCCTCGTACTTCCGCGTCTGCACGATCGAGGAATGCAGGTAGAGGTTGTGCGGCATCACCGTCGCGCCGAGGATGCCGATCGCGATGTACAGCATGTCCCGGTTGCGCACGATCTCGGCCGAGGGGAGGAAGCCGCGCAGCGTGGCGCCCAGGTCGGGCCGCGACAGCAGCAGCTCGAACAGGAAGCTCACGGCGATGGTCGCGATCAGGGCGACCACCAGCGCCTCGAGCAGGCGGAAGCCGCGGTGCTGGAGCAGCAGCACGACCAGCACGTCGAGGCCGGTGAGCAGCACGCCCAGCGCGAGCGGGACGTGGAACAGCAGCTGGAGCGCGATGGCCGACCCGATGACCTCGGCGAGGTCGCAGGCGGCGATCGCCAGCTCGCAGATCACCCAGTGGAACAGCACCACCGGCCGGCGGTAGTGGTCGCGCACCGCCTGGGCGAGGTCCCGTCCGGTCGCGATGCCGAGCTTGGCCGCCAGCGCCTGCAGCAGGATCGCCAGCAGGTTCGACACCATGATGACGCTGAGCAGCGCGTAGCCGAACGCCGACCCGCCCGCCAGGCTGGTGGCCCAGTTCCCCGGGTCCATGTAGCCCACGGCCACCAGGTAGCCGGGCCCGGCGAACGCCAGCGCCTTGCGGAACCAGCCGCGGCCGGCCACCGGGATCGAGCGGTAGACCTCGGCGAGGCTGGGCGCGAGCCGGGCGCGCCGCCACCCGGGCTCCCGGTCCGCCCGCCGCCGTCCCTGCCCCTCCTGCCGTACCGCCGGCTCCGCCATGGGCGAGAGATAATTTAGTGCCGACGAAAACACAAGATTGTGCTTGCGAAAATCCCCGCGCCCGGGTTAACGTCCGCCACCGATGCGCGCCGCCCGGTTCCCGCTGCCGCTGCTGCTGCCGCTCCTGGCCGTCCTCCCGCCGGCCGGGGCGCGCGCGCAGCTGCTCGGCGCCCAGATCAACCTCATCGGGCAGCGCCTCGAGCCGCTCCACAGCCCCTACGCCGGCCCCCTCAGCCTGCGCTGGTGGGGCGACGACGAGATGAGCCAGGCGTTCGGCGCGTATTTCGGCGCCCGGCTGCCCGCCGGCCTCCAGGCGTACCTCGACGTCGAGATGATCCGCGGCAACGGAGTGAGCGGCGCCAGCGGCCTGGCGGGCGTGACCAACGGGGACGTGGTCCGCCAGGGCACCGTCGATCTGGGGAAGAACCCCTACCTCGCGCGCGCCTTCGTGCGGTGGGCGATCTCCCTCGGCGGCGACGGGCGGGACACCCTGGCGCGGGCGCAGGACCAGGTGCCGGCCGTGGTCGCCTCGCGCCGCCTGGAGATCACGGCCGGCGAGCTGGCCGTGACCGACCTCCTCGACCTGAACCGCTACGCCAACAGCACCCGCACCCAGTTCGAGAACTGGGGCCTGTTCCAGAACACGGCCTGGGACTACGCCGCCGACACCCGCGGCTACTCGCGCGGCGCGGCCGTCGCCTGGATCGAGCCCGGCTGGGCGCTCCGGGCGGCCTCGTTCCAGATGCCCACGCGCGCCAACGGCAACACCTTCGACGGCGACGTCGCCCGCGCGCGCGGCGACCAGCTCGAGCTCACGGTCGGTCCGTTCGGTCCCGGGACCGTGGTGCGGCTGCTCGGTTTCCTCAATCACGCGCGGATGGGCAGCTACGCCGAGGCCATCGCCGCCGCGCAGGCCGCGGGCGGCGTGCCCGACATCGTGGCGGACGACCGGCCCGGCCGCACCAAGTACGGCTTCGGATTGAACCTCGAGCAGCCGCTCGCCGACGCGGGCGAGACCGGCGCGTTCGCGCGCTACGGCTGGTCGGACGGCCGCAACGAGAGCTTCGTGTTCACCGAGGTGGACCGGCACCTGAGCGCCGGCCTCCAGGTGTCGGGCGTCCACTGGCGGCGCGCGGCGGACGTGGTGGCCGTCGCGATCGTCGACCACGGGCTCTCTCCCCTGCACCGCGAATACCTCGCCCTCGGCGGACACGGGTTCCTGCTCGGCGACGGCCGGCTCGACTACGGGCACGAGCGGATCGTCGAGGCCTACTACCGCGTCCAGGTGGGGCGGTGGGTCCAGGTCAGCCCGGACCTGCAGCAGATCTGGAATCCCGGCTACAATCGGGACCGCGGGCCCGCGACCGTGCTGAGCATGCGGCTCAACGTCCGGTACTGATCCGACGGTCGGCGTTGCACCGCAGCCGGCTCTCGTATCCCCCCGGGACCGGGGGGCCATCCCCTGCTGCGCGGGGACCCCGCCTTCCCCGGTCCCGGGGGGATCCTCGACCGTCTGCGGTGCATGCGTAGCCGTGGAGCGCGGCCGGCGAGGACCGCCCTGGGCGCGCAGTGGCGGGCCCCCCGCGGCGGGGCGCGGGGCGGCGGGGGCGCCAGGGAGGGCCACAAGCGCCCGGGGCGGTCCGCGCCGCGCCGCGCGACCCGCGCGCGGGCGAGCGGCGCCGTCCACTGACCGCCGCCGCCGCCCTCCCGTAGAATTGGAGCCATGGGCGACCTCGAGGCGCCGGTGCGCGCCCGCACCCTGCTCCTGATCGAGGACGAGCCCCAGATCCGCCGCGCCGTCCGCAACGCGCTCGCCGAGACCGCCGAGCGCATCGTCGAAGCAGACACCGGCCGCCTGGGCATCGACCTCGCGGCGTCGTGGCGGCCGGAGCTGGTGGTGCTCGACCTCGGCTTGCCCGACGTGGCCGGCGTCGAAGTGTGCCGCGAGATCCGGAAATGGGCCACGATGCCGATCGTGGTGCTGTCCGCCCGCCACTCCGAGGACGAGAAGGTCGCGCTGCTCAACGCCGGGGCCGACGACTACGTCACCAAGCCGTTCAGCACCCAGGAGCTGGCCGCGCGCGTCAAGGCGCAGCTGCGCCGGGCGCTGCTGGCGTCGGTGAGGGAGCCGGAAACCGTCATCGCCGCCGGCGACGTGACGATCGACCTCGCCGGCCGGCGGGTGACCCGCCGCGGCGAGGTGGTCCATCTCACGCCGACCGAGTTCGAAGTGCTCCGGACCCTCGCGGCCAGGGCCGGGCGAACCCTGACGCACCAGCAGATCTTCGACGCGGTGTGGGGCAAGGCCATCGGCAACCCGCAGCAGTACCTGCGGGTGCACGTCACCAACCTGCGCCGCAAGATCGAGCGCGAGCCCGCCAGCCCGCGCCTGATCGTCACCGAGCCGGGCGTGGGCTACCGCCTCGAGCTGCCGCGGTGACCTTTACCGTGCGGCGCGCCGTGCCCTGGGTCGCGTGGGTGGCCGCGCTGGCCGCCGTCACCGCCGTGCTGCACCAGTGGCGCGGGGAGATCGAGACGGCGCACGTGGTGATCCCCTTCCTGCTCATCGTGCTGGGCGGCAGCGCGACCGGCGGCCGCCCGCTCGGCTTCACGCTCGCGGTCGGCGGATTCCTGCTCATCGACTACTACTTCCAGATCCCGTTCGACACGCTGTCGGTCGGCAAGCCGCTCGACTGGGTGGTGCTGGTCGCCTTCCTCGCCACGGCCGCGGTCGCGACCCAGCTCCTCGCCCGGGCCCAGGAGGAAGCCGCCGAGGCCCGGCATCGCGCCGAGGAGGTCGAGCGGCTGTCGCGCATCGCGGAGCACGCCGAGGCGCTGCGCGAGGCCAATCGCCTCAAGGACGTGCTGCTCGCCTCGGTGTCGCACGACCTCAGGACCCCGCTCACCACGATCAAGGCCCTCGCCCAGGAGGCGGCGGCGCGCGGCGAGCCCCGCGCCCGCGTGATCGAGGAGCAGGCGGACCGGCTGAGCTACATGGTCGGCGAGCTGCTCGACCTGTCGCGCATCAAGTCCGGCGCCGTGCCGATCCGGGCCGAGCTGAACACGGCCGAGGACCTGCTGGGGGCCGCGGCCGGCCAGTTCGCCGCGCTGCCGGGGCCGGCCATCCGGACCGTCGTGGATCTCGACCGGCCCGCGCTCGTCGGCCGGTTCGACTTCGTCCAGTCGCTCCGCATCCTCGCCAACCTGATCGACAACGCGCGCAGCTGGTCGCCGCCGGACCAGCCCATCGAGATCGCCGCGACCCGCGACGGAGCCTTCCTGGTCTTCGCCGTGTCCGACCGCGGGCCCGGCGTGGCGGACGCGGAGCGGGAGCGGATCTTCGAGGCCTTCTACCGCCCCGACGACGCCCCGCCCGACAGCGGGCACGCGGGCCTCGGCCTCGCGATCGCCCGCAACCTCGCCGAGCTGCAGGGGGGCACGCTCGGCTACGAGCCGCGTCCCGGCGGGGGCAGCGTGTTCCGGCTCCGGCTTCCCGCCGAGGAGCTGCCCGATGCCGAGCGGCCTTTGTGACTTCTTAACGCCGGCCGGCCGTTTCCGCATGGAGCCTTAGCGGGCGCATCCGCCATCCTGCGGCGTTCCATGCGTGCCGCCTTGCTCGTCGCCTGCCTGCTGCCCGGCCTCGCCGCCGGTGCGGCGGCCCAATCGCCCCCCACCCTGCGTGACGTGGTGGCGGTCGCGCTGCGGCAGAATCCCGACGTGCTCGCCGCCCGGCTGCGCGACGACTCGGCGGCGGCCGAGCGCCGCATCGCGCGCGGCATCCCGAATCCGACCCTGGGAACGCTCACCGGCGTGCCGTTCCAGTACAGCGCCTCCGCGTCGCTGGACGTGGGACCCGCGCGGTGGTACCGCACCGGCGCGGCGGCGCGCGGCGCCGAAGCGGCGCGCCTGGACGCGGACGACGTGACCCGCCAGACCGTGTTCGCCGTGCGGCAGGCCTTCGAGGACCAGCTCCTCGCCGAGGCGCTGCGCGACATCGCGTCGGAGCGGCGGGACATCTACGTCCAGCTCCTCGCCGCCGATTCGGTGCGCCTGAGGGGCGGCGACGTGCCCGAGCGGAATGTGACGACGAGCGAGGTGCGGCTGGCCCGCGCCGACGCGGATCTCACCCGCGCGGTCGCCGCCGTGCACGCGGCCCGGCTCGCGCTCCAGCTCCTGATGGGCGTCGCGAGCCCGGACACCGGGTTCACGGTGTCGGGCTCGCTCGCCTACCGGCCGGTCGCGATCCCGGTGGATTCCCTCGAGGCGATCGCGGACGCCGGCCGTCCCGACGTGCGCGCGGCCGACGCCAGGGTGTCGCAGGCCCGGGCCCTCTCCTCGTTCGCCACCGCGCTCCTGGTGCCGACGCCGGAGATCACCCTCTCCTACCAGCCCGGGGCACCCTACACCACCGGGTCGAACTGGGCCGTCGGCATCGGGCTCTCGCTCCCGGTCTTCTACTGGTACGGCGGCGAGCGGGCACGCAGCCAGGCGTCGGTGCGGACCGCCGAGGTCCAGAGCCGGCGGACCCGTGCGCAGGTGGCCAACGACGTGGCGACGGCGCTCGACGCGCTGCGCGCGGCCCAGGGGCTCGCCGAGCGGTACGAGGCGGGGCTCCTGGCCAAGTCGCAGCAGGCCCTCGACGAGGCGCGCCTGGCGTACCGGTCGGGCGCCACCAGCCTCCTCGACCTGCTGGACGCCATCCAGACCTGGAGCGACACCCGCGCCGACTACGACACGGCGGCGCACGACTACTGGGTGGGCGTGTTCGCGCTCTCCCGCGCCGTGGGAAGGGATCTCACGCCATGAACCCGCGCATCTCGCTTCCTCTGCTGGCGCTGCTGGGCGTCGTCGCGACGCTCGGCGTGGCGGTCACCGTCACGCACGCGCGGCGCGCCGCCGTCGCGCCGGCCGCTCCCGGCGCCGGCGCACCGTCCGACGTCTCTTCCGCCGACGGCGACCTGCGGCTGCCCCCGGGTGCCCGCGGCGTCGCCACCGAGGCCGTACACGCGGAGCGACTCGCCGACCGGCTCGAAGTGCCGGGAACGATCGAGGCCGACCCCACCCGCGTGGTGCGCGTGTTCGCGCCCGTGAGCGGCCGCCTCGTGGCCGTGCGGGTGCGTCCGGCCGACCGGGTCGAGCAGGGACGGGTGGTGGCCATCGTAGCGTCGAGCGACGTCGCCGCGGCCCGCTCGGCCTTCCGCCAGGCGCAGGCCGACGCGCAGGTCAAGACGCAGGCGCTCGAGCGCTCGCGGCTCCTGTACGACAACAAGGTCGTGGCGCTGCGGGACTACCAGCAGGCGCAGGCCGACGCGGCGATGGCCGCCGCCGCGCTCGCGAGCGCCGTCGAGCGCCTCGAGCTGCTCGGGGCGGACACCGCGGGCGCGTCGGACCAGGTGGCGGTCACGGCGCCGCGCGCCGGGGTCGTGACCGACGTCGGGGCGGCGCCCGGCGAGTACGCGAAGTCGCTCGACAACGCCAATCCGCTGTGCACGATCGCCGACCTTAGGCTTGTCTGGGCCGTGGGCAACGTGTACGAGAAGGACCTGGCCAGCGTCCACGCGGGCGACTCCGCCGACGTGACGCTCGCCGCCTATCCCGGAATGCGGTGGCGCGGGCGCATCGCGGCCGTCGGCAGCGTGGTCGACACGACGACGCGGACCCTGCAGGTGCGGGTCGAGCTGGCCAACGCCGCCCTGCGGCTCAAGCCCGCGATGTTCGCGTCGATCGGCGTGGTGCGGGCCACGCGGTCCGCCCTGGTCGTGCCGGCCACCGCGGTCGTGCACGAGGACGGCACGGCCTGGGTCCTCGTCCAGACGACGCCCGGCCGCTTCGCGCACCGGACCGTCACGCTGGGGCCCTGGGCCGACCGCGGCCGCGTGGAGGTCACCTCCGGCCTGGTGCCGGGCGACACCGTGGTCGTGGAGGGAGCGGAGCTGCTGAGCGCGGCCGGCGCCGCCTCCTAGACCCGTGGCCGCGCTCGTCCAGCTGCTGCTCCGCTACCGGGCCCTCGCCATGGTGGCCCTCGGCGCCTGGCTCGTGGCCGGCGTGTGGGCGCTGGTGCGGCTGGACATCGAGGCGTACCCCGACCCGTCGCCCCCGCTGGTGGAGTTCATCACCCAGAACCCGGCGTGGTCCGCCGAGGAGATGGAGCGCCAGGTCACGGTGCCGATCGAGACCGCGCTGTTCGGCATCCCCGGCCTCCAGTACACGCGCTCGATCAGCATCTTCGGCCTGAGCGACGTCAAGCTGTACTTCGACTACGGCACCGACTACTTCGTGGACCGCACCGAGGCGCTCAACCGGATGCAGCTGGTGAGCCTCCCGGACGGCCTGACGCCGCAGCTCTCCCCCTGGTCCACGATCGGCGAGATCTACCGCTACCGCCTCGACGGCCCGGGCTACTCGCTGAACGAGCTGAACGCGGTCTCGACCTGGGACGTCACGCGCGAGATGAAGCAGGTGCCGGGCATCCTCGACGTCACCACGTTCGGCGGCACCACGCGCCAGTACCAGGCCGAGGTGGACCCGCGCAAGCTGCTCGCCTACGGCGTCACGCTCCCGCAGGTCCTCGGCGCCGTGGGCGCGGGCAACGAGAACGTCGGCGGCAACTACCTGACCCTGGGAAGCCAGAGCGTCAACGTCCGCGGGGTCGGGCTGCTGCAGACGCTCGACGACATGAAGGCCGTGGTCGTCGCCGAGCGCCGGGGCGTGCCCGTCTTCCTGGGCGACGTGGCCGACGTGCACGAGGGCCACCAGCCGCGGCTGGGCCGCGTGGGCATGGACGGCGACGACGACATCGTGAAGGGAACCGTGCTGCTGCAGAAGGGCGAGCAGTCGCTCCCGGCGCTCCGCCTCATCCACCAGAAGGTGGCGGCCCTGAACGGCGGGCTGCTGCCGCCGGGGATGAAGCTCACCCCGATCTACGACCGCACCGACCTGATCCGGGTGACGACCCGGACCGTGCGGCACCTCGTGGTGGTCGGGCTCGGGCTCGTGACCGTCCTGCTGCTGGCCTTCCTCGGCGACGTCCGGATCTCGCTGATCACCGCGCTCACGATCCCGGTCTCGGTCCTGTTCGCCTTCGGGCTGATGGTCGCGACCGGGGCTTCCGCCAACCTGATCTCGATCGGCGCGATCGACTTCGGGATCCTGGTCGAGGCGGCGGTGGTGGTGGTGGAGAACATCCACCGCGCCCTCGGCGAGCACCGGCCCGGCGAGCGGTCCTTCGATCTGATCGCGCGCGCGACCGCCGAGGCCGCGCGGCCGGTGCTGTTCTCGACGCTGGTGATCCTGGTGGCGTTCCTGCCGTTGTTCACCATGCGGGGCGTGCCGGGGAAGATCTTCGCGCCGATGTCGCTGACCTACGGCTTCGCCCTCACCGGCGCGCTGCTGTTCGCGCTGCTGTTCGCGCCGGTGCTGGCGTCCTGGACTCCCGAGCGGCCGGCCGGCTCCTCTGGCGACACCCGGCTGGTGGCCTGGCTGCAGCGGATGTACGCGCGCCTGCTGCCGCGCGTGCTCGCGCGCCGCCGGCTGGTGATCGGCACCGCGGTCGCGGCGCTCGCCCTGACCGCGGCCGCGACGCGGCTCGTCGGCGGCCAGTTCATGCCGAAGCTGGAGGAGGGCGACCTGTGGGTGCGCGCGACCCTGCCGATCGACGCGTCGTTCGAGTCCGCGTCGCGCCTCGCGGACCAGATGCGCCGCACCCTGGCCGCCTTCCCCGCGGTCACACACGTCGTCTCGCAGGTCGGCCGCCCCGACGACGGCACCGACGTCGTCACCTTCAACAACATCGAGTTCCACGTCCAGCTCGAGCCGGAGAGCCGCTGGCCGGCGGGTCTCGGCAAGTCCGGCCTGATCCGCCGCATGAACGACGCGCTGGGCCGCTACCCCGGGATCGCCTTCGGCTTCTCGCAGAACATCGAGGACAACGTGGAGGAGGCGATGTCGGGCGTGAAGGGCGAGAACTCGCTCAAGCTGTTCGGCGCCGACATCGACGTGCTGGCCCGGCAGGCGGGGCGGATCCGGGACGTGATGGCGCAGGCGCCCGGCGTGCAGGACCTCGCGGTCTTCCAGGAGACCGGCCAGCCGGAGCTCACCGTGACGATCGACCGGCAGGCCAGCGCGCGGCTCGGGCTGGGCGCCGCCGACGTCGACGCCGCGGTCCAGGCCGCGGTCGGCGGGCAGGCCGCCACGCAGATCCTGCTCGGCGACCGGCGCTTCGACTTCGTGGTGCGCTACGCGCCGGAGGACCGCCAGACGCCGCAGGCCATCGGCGACATCCTGCTGCCCACGCCCGACGGCCGCCGCGTGCCGCTCGGCCAGGTCGCGCGCGTGGAGCTCAGGCCCGGGGCGTTCATGATCTACCGCGAGAACGGGAAGCGGTACATCCCGATCAAGTTCAGCGTGCGGGGGCGGGATCTCGCGTCCACCGTGCAGGACGTGCAGGCCAGGCTCCGCACGTCGGTTCACCTGCCGCCGGGCTACTACTACGAGTGGGCCGGGGAGTACCAGAGCCTCCAGACCGAGGAGCGGCGGCTCGCGGTCGTGATCCCGATCAGCCTGCTGGTCATCCTGGGCCTGCTGTACACCCTGTTCAACTCCTGGCGCGACGCCCTGATCGTGCTCGCCGTGCTGCCGTTCGGCGCGATCGGCGGCGTGCTGTCCCTGCTCGCTACCGGGACGCCGTTCAGCATCTCCGCCGCGGTGGGATTCGCGTCGGCGCTCGGCGTCGGCACCCTGGGCGGCTGCGTGTTCCTCTCGGGCATCCGGCGGGTGGAACGCGGCGCCGCGCGGGGCCGCGCCGGCCCGGACCTGCCGGCCGGCGCGGAGCCGGCGCCCGGCCCGCGCGGCTTCGTCGAGCGCGGGGCCCTGCTCGAGCTGCGGCCGATCCTCATGGCGTGCCTGGCCGCCGGCCTCGGCCTGCTCCCGGCGGCCGTGTCCACCGGGATCGGCGCCCAGGCGCAGCAGCCGCTGGCCCGCGTCGTCGTGGGCGCCATGGTCACGACCGCGCTCGCGATCCTGGTCCTGATCCCCGTGCTGGCGGGAGGGGGCGCGCGGCCGGAGGGCGCCGCCGCATAAGGCGTTGCCCCGCAAGTCGGTTCGGGGTATTGTCCGTCCGGTTCCCCAATCACCGAACAGACGATCGAGCGGCTATGGGCAAGGTGCCACGTCGAAGCCGTGGGCGTCCTCGTATTGCCGGTGCGACCGCGCGCCGGCAGTCGGCGCTGCTGCGCCTCTCGGCCGGGATCGCCGCGGCGCAGGGCGAGGGCGACGTCTGCCGCGCCGTCGTGCAGGGGCTGCACGACGAGGCGCTCGGCTACGACTTCCTCGGCGTGTTCATGCTCGATCCGGCGAGCGGCGAGCGGGTGCTGGCCGCGAGCGTCGGCTGGGCCGGCGTGCCGTCCAGCATGCGCATCCCGCCGGGCCACGGCATCAGCGAGCGCCCGCTGCTCGACGGCCAGCTGCACTACACGCCCGAGGTCAGCCGCGACGCCCACTACCTGCCCGCGCTGAACAGCGGCTCGGAGGTGGACCTCCCGATCCTGATCGAGGGCAAGCCGGTCGGGGTGCTGGCGGTCGAGAGCACCGAGCCCAACGCGTTCGACAACCACGACTTCGAGATCCTCACCGCGGCGGCGAACCAGGCCGGCATCGGCATCGCGCGCGCGCGGCTGGCGCGGCGCCAGGCGCAGCTGCTCGAGGCCGAGCGGCGGCGCGCCGACGAGCAGCAGGCGCTGCTCGACACCCTGACCGACTTGTCGGCCGAGCTGGAGCTGTCGAAGCTGTTCCAGGCGGTGCTGGAGCGCGCCGCCGCCCTGCTCGGCGTGGCGGGCGGGGAGCTGGCGATCTTCGACGAGCCGAAGCAGGAGCTGGTGATCCTCGCCAACTACAACACCGGCACGGTGGCGACGGGCGCGCGGCTCAAGATGGGCGAGGGCGCGATGGGACACGTCGCGCGCACCCTCGAGCCGCTGATCATCCCGGACTACCGCACCTGGGCCGGGCGCTCGGCGCAGTACGCGCAGGTCGAGGCCCACGCCGTCGCGGTGGTGCCGCTGCTGATCCGCGGGCGGCTGGTGGGCGCGCTCAGCGTGTGGCACGCCGACCCCCGCAAGGCGTTCAGCCCCGGCGACCTGCGGCTCCTGAACCTGTTCGCGCCGCAGGCGGCGATCGCGATCGAGAACGCGCGGCTCTACAGCGCGGCCCAGCACCAGAAGCAGTACTTCGAGGAGCTGGTCAAGAACAACCCGGTGGCGATCGTCGCGCTCGACACCGGCGAGAACATCGTGTCCTGCAACCCGGCCTTCGAGCGGCTGTTCGGCTTCGCGGAGACCGAGGTGGTGGGCCGCAACCTCGACCAGCTGATCACCACCGAGGAGATGCGCCGCGAGGCGGTCGCGTACACCCGCCAGGCGGCGGACGACCACGCGGTCAAGGTCGTGCGGCAGCGGCTGCGCAAGGACGGCACCCTGGTGGACGTCGAGGTGCTGGCCGTGCCGGTGACGGTGGCCGGGGAGCGCGTGGGGGTGATGGGACTGTACCACGACATCACCGAGCTGCTGCTGGCGCGGCGCGACGCCGAGGCCGCGAACACCGCCAAGAGCCAGTTCCTCGCCAGCATGAGCCACGAGCTGCGCACCCCGCTCAACGCCATCATCGGCTACAGCGAGATGCTCCAGGAGGAGGTCGCCGACCTCGGCCAGACCGCGCTGGCCCCCGACCTCGAGAAGATCCACACCGCCGGCCGCCACCTGCTCTCGCT
>Ga0187780_10000875_pt1 | contig 22453 bp, 24 predicted proteins | sample 1015_Q2_SP10_20__FD_132429 | JGI IMG/M metagenome (GOLD analysis project Ga0187780, IMG submission 132429) | Tropical peat soil microbial communities from peatlands in Department of Meta, Colombia - 1015_Q2_SP10_20_MG | ecosystem: Environmental > Terrestrial > Soil > Wetlands > Peat | place... | reverse complement strand
GGCAATGCTGCAGATCCTCTTTGTTCTCTACTTACGTGTGAACGGTGCCGGGCTATTCGATGCGACCGGCGCATTATCGATAACGTGTGGCATTTGTTTTCACAACCCTGGCGAAATAACCACATACTCTGGAATGCCAATTCTTGATGCTGCATTATCATTCAATTTCCCTTACTTTTGGGATTCGGTCATAGCAGTAACACTTCCAGCGGTTACTCTAGCCATAACATCAATCGGAGCCCTTACCAGGATCGTGCGATCGAGTATGATGGAGGTTCTCAGACAAGACTACATTCTCTTGGCGCGATCGAAGGGGCTGAAGGGCCGAGTAGTTATCTACAGACACGCGCTCAGAAATGCAATATTGCCCGCTGTAACCGTTTCTGGCTTACTCGTTGCCTACCTGTTAGGCGGAGCAGTAATCGTTGAAATCGTTTTCTCCTGGCCCGGAGTAGGAAATGCGTCCCTGGCAGCAGCAAACGTACTTGACATCAACTTTCTCGAGCTCTACGTACTCGTAACCGCGTTAATCATAGTCGTCACGAACCTTGTCGTGGACGTACTCTACTCCATAATCGACCCGCGGATAAGACTCTGAGGAAAGATGAGATGAAATCGAAGCCACCGGCGACAGAAGATCGCTACGGGCGTCGCGCTGACATCAAATACTCATTATACCTGCTCAAATTGAACCCCGTCGTGCTCGTAGGTTTCATCATATCTATAGTCAGCATAATCCTAGCCCTCATCTCACCAATACTTGTTAACCCGTCCTCATGGCATCTCCAAAATCTTGACTTGCGTCTATGTTGGAACAATCCTGCCTTCAATTGGGGAATAGGAGGCGTTTTCGACTGTACAGGTCGAATCTACCCGCTAGGCACTGATCAATACGGCCGTAGCCTATCCGAGATGATGGTGCTCGCGATTCCAATTGACCTAGAAATCGCTTTGGAAGTTGTGTTGTCCGCTGTAGTGATAGGTGTCCTATTCGGCAGCATTGCAGCTTACGTAGGAGGTACAATCGACGAACTGATTCTTAGAATAACAGACATATTCCTAGCAGTACCCGGCATTCTACTCGCAATCGTCATGATCGTTGTAATGGGCAGATCATTGTTCGTCCTCACACTTGCGGTCCTCATAACCTGGTGGCCATTCTACGTGAGACTAGTGCGATCACAGGTACTAGGCGAGAAGGAAAAACCGTACGTGGAACGGCTCCGAGCTATGGGCGCAGGCAGGACGCGGATACTCTTCGTACACGTCGTTCCAAACTCAATCTACCCAGTCCTAGTTCAGGCAACTCTGGACATTGGCTCAGTCATACTCACAGTTTCCGCTTTAACATTCATCGGGTTAACGCCAAGTCCGCTACTTCCTGAGCTCGGTAACCTAGCCAATCAGGGAATTCAGTACATCTTCACGGCCCCATGGTTAATCCTCTTCCCAGGCTTGACGATCTTGATAATCTCGCTAGGGTTCAACCTACTTGGTGACGGAATAAGGGACATCCTCGACCCGCGACTGAGGAGATGACGATGAGAAAAGTTGGGTCAGAGGGGGAGACCATCTTGGCTGTCAATGACCTGAAGGTTATTTTCCATACCTACGCTGGCGACGTAAAGGCACTCGATGGAGTCGAATTATTCGTGAGGAAGGGTGAGGTGCTTGGTCTGGTTGGCGAGAGCGGATGCGGCAAATCCGTAACAGCGCTAGCCATAGTCGGACTACTACCACCCAACGCCGAGATAGTCAGCGGAAAGGCAGTCTTGGATGGAACTGACCTTCTAGGAATGGGAGAAGAAAAACTACGCCTGACGAGACTGAAAGATGTTGCAATCGTCTTCCAAGATCCTATGACTTACCTCAACCCAGTGCTAACAATCGGCTTACAAATCACTGAGATAGTCGCAAGCCAACCAGACTTATTTATTCCAGAGCTGATTAAAAACAGACTTGACGAAATTTCAACTATCGAGAAAGCAAAAGGCGAACTCGTCCCCAAATTGCAGGTTGAAAGAGAGAAACTGCGAGCCAAATCACAAACTAATCGGTTAGGTAATGAGGAGCTGACGCGTTTAACTCGACTTTACGCCACATCCATTCTGAAATCGGTTAGGTTGCCAGAACCCGAGAAGGTTTTCAAGATGTACCCATTTGAGTTGTCAGGCGGAATGAGGCAAAGGGCCATGATTGCAATGGCCCTAATCCGCAGACCTAAACTTCTCCTCGCAGACGAAATCACAACTGCACTCGACGTAACCGTCCAAGCACAGGCACTCCAACTACTGCAACAATTGAAGGAAGTGATCGATACATCCGTATTACTCATAACGCATGATCTAGCCGTAGTCGCCGAAGTCTGCGACCGAGTAGCAGTTATGTATGCCGGCAACGTCGTCGAGGTCGCCGATGTCAAGGAACTATTCAGAAACCCAATGCACCCATACACACAAGGCCTGTTGGCTTCAGTGCCGCGCGTCGACCTTGTCGCCGAGCAGAAATCAATTCAAGGTTCTGTCCCAGACCTGATGTTTCCACCGAGCGGATGCCGCTTCCATCCAAGATGTCCAAGAGTCTTCGAAAAATGTCCCGTTGCGAAGCCCACCTTAATTGAAGTCAGCCCGGGTCATCTCGTCTCTTGCTTCTTGTTTGGGGGTTAACCAATGGAAGAAGACTACTTCCTCAAAACCGAGAACCTCTTCAAATACTTCCCAATACGAGGCGGAATGCTGAGTCGTACTATGGCTCACGTTAAGGCTGTCGACGGTGTTTCACTTGAAGTACGTAGGGGGGAGACATTCGGGCTGGTTGGCGAATCTGGGTGCGGGAAAACAACGTTAGGCCGAACGATAATGCGATTGACCGACCCATCCAAGGGATCAATCAAACTAGAAGGTGAAGAAATATCGCGAGTAAGAGGACGCAACCTGAAGAACATTCGGCGCAAAATGCAGATGGTCTTCCAGGATCCCTATGCCTCACTTGACCCTAGACAGAGCGTGAGATCCGCACTCGTAGAACCAATGAAGATTCACCATACCGTTTCGTCGAGAAACGAGATGAATCGGAGCGCTGAACAGTTGATAGAGCAGGTTGGTCTCAATCCTGATCATCTAGCGAGGTTTCCGCATGAGTTTTCAGGCGGGCAAAGACAGAGAATTGCCATAGCCATCGCCCTAGCTGTCAAACCTACCTTCATAGTACTGGACGAACCCACCTCATCTCTGGACGTTTCAGTTCAGGCGCAGATCCTGAAGTTGTTGAAAGATATCCAGAGGGACATGGGATTAACCTATGTGTTTATCTCACATAATCTCGCGGTAATCAGGCAAATGTGTGCTAGAACCGCCGTCATGTACCTCGGCAGGATCGTGGAATTAGCTGACACCCAGAGGCTCTTCGACAACCCTAAACATCCCTACACGCACGCATTACTCTCATCAGTCCCCATTCCCGATCCGGAGAAAAGGAAGGGACTCGAGACTTTGCAAGGCGATGTCCCTAGTCCTGTAATGATACCCGCTGGCTGTAGGTTTCGACCTAGATGTTCCTATGCAACCGACAAATGCGAGGACTTGCACCCTCCGATGTTGGAGATTGAGAAGGACCACTGGGTAGAGTGCCACTACGACCTCAAGTTCGCCGCCTCATATTCCGACTAAAGTTCCATCGGAGTGTGTCGATTGGCATATTCACCAGTCAACTGGTAAGAGTTAGTGAGCAAGTGACACTTTGTGAAGTTCATTACAAACTAAGCACGTTTCAGCACTGATCTAACGTTATGTAACATAACCTTGCTAGAATTCACCAACCTCAGAATCAGAAGGGACTGTTACCGATAGAACAATGAATGCTGATGTGTAGAACAACCTGGCGGTCTTTTGTGTCACCGATGACTCGCGGAAACAGTAACGCCACGAATTACTTCTGAATCAGCACTGAGCGTTCCGTAAGTTCGACGCTAGCGTTCAAGGATAGGCGAGGCGCAGAAATGAAGAAGAAAACAGTACTCGTGCTCACATCACTAGGATTACTGCTTTGGGTTCTAAGCGCTATCGTAAACTACTATACTTCACCTACTCAGTCTTTCCTCGATCTACTATCGCTCAATGTATCTAATCAAACACTGTTCTTCAGGATCGTTGCTTTAGCAATGCTCGCCATAACGGGCGCGTTGCTTGGGAGGAATTCTGTCTCTCTAGATCGGGAGTCAAGCGTCGACGAGTTAAGGAAATCGAATGAAAAGTTCGTATCTCTTCTGAACAATCTCCCTGTGGGCGTTTACAGAGCAACTTTGGACGGAAGAATACTGGACGCCAATCGCCAATTTGCCGAGATACTCGGATACAAAGATGCCAGCGAATTGCACAAAGTTAACTTAAATGAGATTTGTGTTGACAAGTCTGGTCGCCAAGAACATCTCGAGAGATTAAGGGACACTCCGCTGTTTGTAGAGTTCGAATTGCAGAGGGCGGATGGACGAACTATCTGGATCAGAGACTATCCAAAAGCTTCTCTCGATGCAAACGGGACAATCATTCACATTGATGGCGTATGCGTACAGACGCAGGGTATGGACGCTATTATGCGTGATCTAACAGAGCACAGGAGACTGCAAAACATGAAGGACCATTTCATAGTTGCCGTAACGCACGAACTGCGAACTCCTCTTGTCTCAATTAAGGGGTATGTGGATCATATAATTGCGAGAGAACCCAATCTCTCGACCAGTCTCAAATCAAAGATTGAAGTTGTAAAACGAAACACTGACAGGCTTCTCCAGTTAACAGATGACCTACTGAATGTTCAGAACATGGAATCCGGCCGATTGGAATTCAAGTTTGAGACATTGAATCTTCAAGAAACACTCACGCAATGTATTGATGAGATTCAACCATTATTGAAGGACAAAGCCCAGGAAATCAGACTCGAAGTTCCCGGGAATCCACTACCAGTTGTCTGCGATCGACTTCGATTGAATGAAGTCTTGATGAACATTTTGAGTAACGCGAGTAAGTTCAGTCCAAACGGGGGAAGCATAATCATCCGAGTGGAGGAGGACGCGACCACAATAACCGTTTCGATCACCGATAGCGGCATCGGTATCGATAAGAAGGATTTGAAACGCGTTTTCGAACCTTTCGCCGCAATCGAGAAACCCTCATACATTAAAGGAAGTGGACTCGGCTTGAGTCTCACGAAGAAGTTGGTTGAAGCACAACAGGGCAAGATTTGGGCGACTTCCTTAGGTAAAGGTCAAGGAGCAACCTTCGCATTTACACTTCCTAAATCTAGAGAGGAGGTCGTAACAATCCATGGATAAACTATTGATTGTCGACGACGAATCTGACATTATAAGTCTCCTCAAATTGGTGCTTGAAGCGGAAGGATACCAAGTAGTCCCCGCCCGGAATGGAGACGAAGCAATACAACTAGCAGGACTCGAAGCTCCCGACCTAATCTTACTCGACTTAATGATGCCCGGGAAGAGTGGTCTGGAGACTTGCAGATACTTAAGAGGACAGCCAAAGACAAAGAACACACCCGTAATTGTGTTCAGCGCACTTGGCAGGGACGTTGACAAGAAGCAGACCGCCGAAGCTGGTGCCAATGCGCACTTGACCAAACCCTTCCATAACATTGGGTTAATCACCGAGATTAAGAGATGTTTGGGTGAAGCTAGAGGGTGGAAGTTCTCAAAACAACTGGGAATCGAACACAGCAAACTGAGTGGCAAGAAGATCCTCCTCGAATTTGACCCACGCACAGACTATGAAAGACTTGTCCGAGATTTCGCATTGGAATGCGCATTCCTTGGAGAGGCTGTAATAATCATTACACAGAAGGGTAGCAATATTCGCCAAGCTCTAGATGGCGATCAGGGCATCAAATTCATGGATCTAGAACGGGCTCCTGAACTCTTACCAATCCTAAAGGAAAATTCCGCAGGACCACTTAGCCTGGTTATCGACAGTCTTACTGACCTCGCGATGACCGAGGAGCCTAAGAGATTATACAAGTTCATCCAATCCGGCATGGAGAGCTTGGATGATCCAAGAATTACTGCAGTATTCCTCCTGAACCCCTCGGCTCATGATCCGAAAGATATTGCAAGTGTCCGCGGAGCCTTCACAAATCAGCTAGGATACGGAAGAGAAGGAGTCACCATTGCGAGGTTCGGATGATCCAACCCTGAGATTATGGACCATGGAGGTGGTTTGAATTGGAAGACCCAGTAGATCCCCCCTCTCTTGTGGGGCTCCTTGAATCCAAAGGTGTGACCACTGACAAGAAGGATGTGGATCGATTACTGTTAGAAGCGTTGGACGAAGTGCTTGACGACTTACTTGGAAAGCAAGTTCGCGAAACATTCTATGACCATATGGAGAGGAAATATTACATTGGAAGGGACGATGTTCCCAGACGCCTCGGTGATTTCCTTCTGATTCTAGAACGTACGTTTGGAAAGAGCGGCAGAACTATAGAGAGAACACTTGCTCGACGATTATGCGCGAAACTTGGATAAGTCTAACAGATGGGGATTTTTCAGGATTCCTCAACCATCTCTGTCCACTTCGCAGCTAATTCATCTCTGCGGGGTCTGTAGACGTTCTGAAAGAAACTGTTCTGTGATAAGAGAGTCTCTTTCGGATATTGACGAACAATTTGGATTGCCTCTTTCCAAGCCTTGGAGTAGGCACCTGAAAATCTTTTCATGATTTGGCGTTGGTAGTTACTTTCAGTTTGAAATGATTCACCCATGGTGAAGTAGAATTTGCCGCCTGTCTTGAAGCGGTATGCCATTTCGTTGCCAAGGGAATATGTAGGTCTCTTTCTCTCAACAGCTTTCTTAGAAATCTCAGTCCCTTTGCCTCGCATCGCCTTACCCTTGAACCCACGTTTTGCAGCAGCATAGAATATCGCTCTATTCAATCCCCAGCTCTTTGCTTCGCTTAACGGAAGCCCGAGTTGCTTGGCCCTCGCGGCTTGGAGAATTGCCATCACTTGGAAGCGACCTATCTTCATGAGTCAATTACCTGTTACTGGATAGTTGTTGATGTGTCTTCTTGGTTAATTCTCACTCGAAAGAGAGAGGCCAAATACCGCTTCGACTAAGTGTGAGACGTTTGTGACTACTTTTTCCTGATTGTGGTTACGAATTCCTTGAGTGGAAGGGCGGGCAATGTCGTTAGCAGGATTGTACCTCGTGAGCCTAATTCGACAGAAACCTTTGCTATCGTTTTATTGTCAGGGGCTTCAACAATACTAACGAAATCGTATGGGCCAAGGGTCGCGTATTGCGCAGTCACTTTAGCGCCGTAGCTTTCAACTTCTTTATTCACTTCCTCGATACGTTTGGGGTTCGACTTTATCGTTCTTCGACCGAGCGAGGTCAACTTCGAAAGCATGATGTAAATTGCCAAATCACATCGGTTAGTACTAGCTAGGAATGAGGAATTAGGGGCTTTCCATTCCGAGCTTAATGTATGGTTTCAGGTCCAGAAACCCGATAGGATTGTCCGTCAGAGCTACCTAGAGGAGAATCAGCTCTGATTACGCGGTACTTGCGTCGAAGAATGACGGGGTCATTCTCTCCGAGTGACGAGTACTAGGTGGCCTTGAAGTAGGTAGAAACTCTCCGTGTCTTTCGCGGAGTTGACCCCTAGAAAGACAGCTCCGTTCTTAGCCAGACTAATTCCCGTATTCTCAACGTCATCGGTCTTTATTGTTAGGACGTCCGTCTTAACAGGCCGATCGAGTATCTGTTTCACCCTAACTTTCTCCTCGTAATAGTCACTGCGGTTTGATTCTATAAGACTATGTACACATAGGCAGCAAAATGGTCATGTCATACGGTTTGAATGTACATTACTTGTGCTGCCTCCTCCCGCCGGTCTTCGGCCCGTGTGGAATGATGTGGACATAACTTTTCCACTGATGAACTTCCTTAAGCAACCTTAGGCGGGAACTATGCCATTAGGCATTAACCGGTGTTGCTTAAACGAGTCACTAGACTTCGTCTCTTCACACGATGATGGATTAATTCAACGTTCGTTGGCCTGCATATTCTTTCTCGAGTGCTGAAACGTATTTGTCCCAGACCTCGTTGGTCTGTTTCACATCCTGAGATCTAGTTGGCGCTTTACGCGTCTTATAGTGCTCTTCAAAGGTCATGTCAAGTCGAGTTCTCCGCGGGCCTAGCTTAGTCAACACATAGTCGCCTGCTTCATCATCTTCGTCTCCGATGAAATCTAGGTGCCAAGCCTTTTGGGGATACAGTGTGACTACATTCACCGCACTTTTCGGTTTTCCGCCACTCATGTATAGAGAAAGGTAGATCACGCGGTGTTTAGTCTTCAGTAGAATTCTTCTCTTCGCTTTTGACCCGGATATTTTCGGATCGCTTTCCCTATAATCTGTGCACCATTCGTAGACGAATCGACTAGGGGCATTTATGATCTTTGAGACACGAACTGTGTGACTTGTAGTGTAGTTTTCGAGCTTCAAAGTTCATCAGCTTCTAATCGTGTTGACCGTTTCATATATTGATCATTCCGCAATGCAAGAAGATAGATTTTTCTTTGTAAAATTGAACAGTTGAGAACCAGACTCGAACTTCTTAACGTAGTCACCAGAGTCCTCGTCAAAATGGTTCCGTGAGGCTATCTTGTGATCAGTGGGCAAGTTAACGGCATTGAGGCGATGAGGCGATTTATCGAAAAATGTGACCTCAGTCCGTCTGAGAATTACATCGTGAAACCCAACTGGTTCTTTCAAGGAATCGGATTCTACACCGATACTAGGACTCTACAACTGCTCTTAGAGTGTCTGGATAACGTGACAGTAATCGAGTCTTACACCTTTCAACGAAACGACGGTACAAGAACCATTACTACTAAGAACGGGAAACAGAATTGGGATTGGATTAGGGAACAAGATAGCAGATTTCTTCGAAGCACAGGTTTTGACAGTCTATTCAAGGAATACAACGTGGAATACCTGAACCTCACTGAAGAGGTATGGTCGGATCGTGTTGCAAGTTCAGAGAATGTTCGAAAGTCGGTTGAAGAAGCATTTGGTCCCGTTTTTAGGAAAGAGCTCTACAAGCAAGTTCCCGAACGTCTATACGCCATGCGCGGACGGAAACTGATATCTTTTGCAAAATTGAAACAGCAGAGAGCCAACCGCGTAAGCGCCACGCTCAAGAACATCTTTGGCAATGTCGTCAACCCTAATCGCATGGAATGGCACGGCAACAAAGATTCTGATCTAGCGAGAAGCATTGTCGACGTGAATAAGGTCTATGCCAGCCTCTTCAAACTCTCGGGACTCTGTGAGGCAATCTTCACCGCTGTAAAATACACTAAAGGGGGAAAGTATCCGGTACCCTGGGGATTCAGGTATGACCTCATCGAAAACCTAGGACTTGCATTCTACGGAGGTCGACTTGTAGATGTTGATGCTTATCTTGCCCAATCATGTGGAATAGACCCAAACAAAGTAGAGCATATTCGTCTGGCAGCGGAGGTGTTCGGAAAATGGGCTCCCTGCCTGATTGAGGAGGCCAAGGAACATCCGATTGTTTTGGCCTGAATTTCGAAGTCAGAATGGGTGCAGAAAAATTACTGCTTCTGGTTCAGCTTTCTTAATTCGATGAGAATTTCTCTAAGGAGTGCAAGAACCAGTCGTCGATAGTTAATAGTGCTAGCAAGCCGAGCCCACTTTCGTGAATCGTTCGCTGGTATGTATTTCTCGAGCGCTTTCAGAATGTCTTCTTCCCTGAGGTTTTCGTCATTCATCTTACGGTCTCCCAGACTCGTTCAAGCTAGTTGGATTAGACTGATTCAACATACAAGCACCATTCCCACCGAAATCGCACACCCAACCGAATCAGGATCTACATCGCGAATTCCAATAGGATAAATGTCCCATCCGACCTTCGTCGCTATGTTGTAAACATCAATTCCAACACCTTCCATTGAAGGGCGAGACTTTAATGGGAAGCGACATCGACCGCTGTCGAGAAACTGGCAAATTTGACCTCCGCAAAGGGCAGTCTTACATCCTCCTGCCGCGAAGCCGGTTGCAAAGTAGTAACCATCGTTGAATGCCAGTGCCTCGATTAGACTTGCAATTTCGTGACTTTTCCTCTGGTGTGCAATGTGTGCGGTGTGCCATTGCTCATCGTCGACAAAGTCACCTTTCGGTGTTACGTCAATCTTGAAGAGAATGGCGCATTTGTACTTACTTAGGATCTTGCGCATCTCATCAGGCGTCAACGTATATGGAGGACAGTTTGCACTTTCCCCATATAAGTGGCATCTCGGAACCGCGCATTTCAGTCGTACTCTCTCGTCAACAACGACCTTAGAGGCTGGAACTATTTTTGCGTCACTCGCACCTAGCTCTAGAGCCTTGAGCCTGTACTTTTCTGAATCGACACGTAACTGTTTGGCCGATGGCGTGAGCGCAATTTTCCTAGTCGCTAATTTCTCGGGTTTCACCATAAACCCTGAACCACACTATCAGCTCCTCCCGCTGACTATTAGCGGACTCGGCTGAAATTCAATTGGAAAAAGAATGCTTGAAGTGTTTATGTCAATCCGTCGTCTCCAGTCACTATGCGTTCTTTCATAAGTATCGAAGCGAGGTCCTTGCCGGAGGCTTATCGCGAATTGTACCTCAGGATGGGAGAGGAGGGAAGGTGGGGGCAAAAAGAAAGTTACGCGGTCGGTAGAAGCTTCGATAAGATATTGGAATGCGAATCGCGCGTTTCAATTTCCAACGTTCTGCAAGAACCCTTGATCAGCCGAGCCTTTCCAGGTTTGAAAGACTTGCCTACGTATGTCAGTGACGTATTGCTAGGCACAAAGGATTACATCATAGGAGCCGGCTATGATTACACTTACCACGACAGGATATTTCACAGAGTGGGCGGCCCTGGAGGTCAAATTGCCTATGTCATCAGAAAATTGAGAGAAAGCCCTTACTCGAACAGGGCACAGATTACCACCTGGATTCCGGAATTAGATTCGAAGATTGACGGTCCACCTTGCTTTCAGAGGGGCTGGTTCAAAGTTGAAGATGGAATGCTTCATTTTGAGACCGATTGGCGAAGCAGGGAATTTGTCTATGCGTGGTATGAAAATATTATAGGAATGTCGGCATTAGCCATGCTAGTAAGAGACTGCCTGAGGGACTACTTTGGTATGCAGTTGTCAGATGGAATCGCGTACTTGGACAAATGTAACTCGCTGCATGTCTATGAGAGAGATTATGATGACTTCAAAAGGACCCTCTTGAAGCTTAAACATGATGAGGGAACCGCGTGGGCATCGACAGATCACAAATCGCTAGCAATGTTTCAAAGAAGGGACCTCTTCTCGGCTGTTAAGGAAGCTAAGAAGACCGTTTTCGATCCGGTATTCAAGAAATCCACATAGCTCACACCCGACCGTTCGCAGGTAACGGCCGGTCGAAGAAATCAAGATTTCAGATTATCCTGCCAATTCAGTTATTTTCTTTGCTATTTCCCCTTCAACGTGACGAGTCCACAACATTTCAGGCACATCAACAGCTAGAAACAGCCAAGACAGCAACAGTGTCTCAACCGCTGCAACCGCTAGATTCTGGATCCATTTGCCGATTCCGATATGTACCGCAAAGTCATTTGGTTGCCCAGAAATCGATATGGTAAAGCATCTATCAGCCGTTATTAAGTCGCGAAGGATTCCTGCTTTCTGAGCTTGGATAACCGTTCCCGAGGGTGGAGTAGTCGATTGAACCTTGTAACCATCATTCCGCAAATAATCCATAACTTGCTGCGCGAACTGATTCAGATCTTTGTTCTTCCCCTGAAAGTGCATAACTTTCTCTGATACCATTTGAATCACTACAGACGAGAATGTTCAAGCAGTATAAATCGTTTGCATTTCATCCATTGAAGTCTGGTATTGTGGGCTAGTGGTTGCTCATACTGTCAGTGGACGTTTCGCGAGCAGGCCGTCCAAATTCACTTTAGGCTGCCGTAGGGCAACGATCCTCAGCTGCAGCCGAGAATAGGTATTTCACCTAACCTTGACTACCATTCGCTCGAGTCTAGAAAACATGCACCAGTAGACTATCAAATCCATCGTCGTACGCGTTTCTTGTATTGCAAGTACGCGTCACTGAATCTCCTTTCCAGATAATCTTCTTCAGGTTTCACTACTAACTTCTCCACAGACCAAAAAAGAACTGGGCACAGCAAAATCAGCCAAAGCACGTTGGCACAAATCGCTATGCCCAAGTACAGAACAAAAAGAGAAAGGTAAACAGGATTTCGGCTATAGCAAAAGACTCCATTTTCAACTAATGCAGTCACTGGTTTGTGAGGGTTCGGACTGGTGTGATGCCTACGCATCTCAACTACTGCACTACCGCCCACAAGGAAACTCACACCAACGATGAGAATCCCTACCACTTGTGCTACGAGAACGTTCGCAATGAACGAAAGGGGAGCCATCCAGTTTATTCCAAGCCCCAAGACGATGAATGCAAGGAATATCACCGGAGCAGGCGTCTCCTTGAGATGATCATTTTCAACTTTCATTACACGACACTCGCTTTTGATTAGGGATTGATAGTAATGGGAATGTGATCGCTTATTAGAGGAATTTCTCTATCCCTAGTGCGGTCTTCGAGATTGAGTTGGATATGCACGTCGTGTGGTTCGACAGCGAAGACCTGCAGGCGGAAATGTCAAAAATGTGGAAGCATGCGCTGGAAACCTTACCCTCGAAAAGACTCTGTCGAAGCTAAGGGGCAGATAAGACATCTTGTCCCCAAAGGATTTCTGCTCGCAAATCCTGGAAAACAAGCACCCAACTTGAATTCGAGAGGGATCGAATGTGGAAAATGTCACACTATAGTCTATCCACCCGACAAAGAGTTTGATATGGTCTCTTTCAAGACTGCACTGAAGGAGCATTATGCAGCCTCACCCGATTGCGCTGACTAGGTCGCTGTTTAGACCGTTCAGGAGACTTTGCTACGTAGGAAACTTTACCTACGCTCAGTATTAATGCAACATATAGTACAATGGTCATTGGTCAGTTTTGTCAGATGACAATCTCGACCGTGTCGAGTCGATTATGGTTAGTCCTGTTGAGATTGTGAAGTCGACGGATCTCGTGGAATTTGCCCTTTGCAGAATGGTTGAAAGTAATGTGGGTTGCATACTCGTCGTTGATAATGAGAGATTGAGGGGAATCATCACAGAACGCGATATTTCACGAAGCATCATTAAGAATCCTGAGAATCTGAAAGAACCTGTGCGTCGCATGATGTCGAGTCCGGTGATTTTCTTATCACCAGTAGCGCCGATCAGTGAGGCGATGGAGACGATGCTCATCTATGGAATCCGTAGACTTCCCATTGTTAAGGAGAGCAAGGTTGTCGGCATTGTAACGGAGCGCGACCTTCTTCACTGGATCGTCAAGATCGCCAATGAACCACGGATTCCTGCTGAGATCCAGGAAATTCTGAAGCATTCTCTTGCGTCTAAGATGCCCGCTTAGATGGGGCTGCTGAAATTCTGAGCTGGGAGTCCTTCGCATGCTATTTATGCATAGCATTTGGCATCTCTGACCGTGGTATGTCCCATGACTATGAGTGACGCACAAATCATTCAGGAACTTCGGAAGTTCGATACTGCTACAATCTGTAACGTTGTGGCCACCTACCCTGAAAGCGACATTTGCCTAAAACTCTACGATGCTTGGGATGGAGAATACTATACTGATACCTCACTCCATTGCATCTATCCTGAACTTGGACCGCTGTGCGGATATGCGGCCACGGCTTGGTATTCGGATAAGAAACCAGAACACACACAGCTTGACCATTGGGTCCTCTATGACCACCTCAATGCTACACCGAAACCTATCATTCTTGTTGCAAAGCAAACATATTCAGATAGACTGCTGGACAAGTCAGGTCTTTTTGGTGGTATGATGACGGCTGAATTCAGGGCATTCGGAACCGTGGGAGTAGTCACGGATGGTCCGATGAGAGACTACGTTGAGATCCGTGAGCAAAATGTCCAGTACCTAGCGACTGGATTCACATCAGGCCACGGGGACACACAGCTCAGGGGCGCCAACATTCCTGTCACTGTTGCTGGTATGACGGTTAAGCCGGGCGATATCATTCACATGGATCAATGTGGTGCTTGCAAGTTCCCTGCAGAAAAACTAGCCAAAGTCTTGGAATATGCAACTGAATTACTTCGACGCGAAGCCAACGAGAAGAAGATATTTCAAGACCCAAACTTCACCCTAGAGAAATGGAAGAAGACGCGGTCAAAAGAACAGATTCCATAGGGATGAACGACGAAAGCGGCAGCGGAACGGCCTTATGACGAATCCAGTTAAGGAGAAGCTGAAAGCCGGCAAAGCATCCGTCGGAACATGGATTTGCATGGGCAATCCAGATGTGTCGGAGCAATTGTCCATGCTTGGATTCGACTGGTTGACCTTCGACCTGGAGCACGGGTCTATGACGATACCGGAAGTTCAGAGAATGATGCAGGCAATGAGCAGTTCTGATTGTGTTCCGCTCGCTAGACTCCCCGTCAATGAACCTGTGTATTTCAAGTGGGTGTTAGATGCCGGTGCAAGCGGGGTCGTCATCCCCTACGTTAACACAAGAGAGGAAGCACAAAATGCCGTTCGCGCCTGCAAGTATCCGCCTGAAGGTATCAGAGGATGTGGCCCGAGAAGGGCATCCCGATATTATTCAGCGTTAACACAATACGTGAAGAACGCGAATGAAGATATTCTCATCGTCGTCATGATCGAAACCCAGAAGGCTTTAGACAATATAGATGAGATTTTGACCGTTCCTGGCGTAGACGCCGTCTTCGTCGGTCCAACTGACCTTTCACTCAGCTTAGGTATATTTCAACAAACTGATCACCCCAAATTCAAATCAGCAATCCAAACAATCCTGAAGGCATGCGCTAACCATGGAGTTGCTCCTGGCATGCACTGCAACGAGAACAACATCAACGAAGCACTATCGATGGGCTTCAAATTCTGCTGTCTAGGTTATGATGACGCCTTCTTGACGATGGGGGCTCGATTGAGCCTACAGAAGGTCAAAGGTTGGGCTCATTCATAGATTCGATTGATAATCTTCACTGCCATCAGTTAACCATTTGAATTAGCAGCAATGCTCACTACTCTTGAATTGAAATGAGATCCAAGATCTTCACAGTAGACGCATTTACCGACGAACCGTTTGCCGGCAACCCGGCAGGCGTCTGCATACTCACTGAAGAACGCGAAGCACATTGGATGCAATCCGTCGCTAGCGAAATGAATCTCTCGGAAACTGCCTACCTCAAGAAGAGTAATAATGGATACAATCTTAGATGGTTTACCCCCAAAGTTGAGGTTGAGCTATGCGGACATGCAACTCTCGCCAGCGCACATATTCTCTTTGAAAAGGGCTACCTAAAACGAGAAGAGCAAGCAAGATTCCACACGCGAAGCGGCCTCCTAACTGCAATAAGCAAAGAGAATTGGATTGAGCTAGATTTTCCCAAACAACCAGTAAAACCAAGTTCTCCGCCAACCGGACTCGTCGAATCTCTAGGCGTAAAACCAACGTTCGTTGGCAAAAACACTCTCTACTATTTTGTTGAGGTGGCATCTGAAGCAATTGTTCGCGGCTTGAAACCAAATTACGTTCAGTTAGCTTCCGTTCCAGTTAATGCAGTCGCGGTAACTTCGAAAGCCACAACGCCAGGCTTTGATTTTATCTCAAGGTTCTTCGCACCAGCTCTTGGCATCGAAGAGGATCCCGTAACAGGTTCTTCCCATTGTGGCCTGGCGCCCTTCTGGGAAGAGAGACTTCACAAGAGCGAGTTAACGGCCTTCCAAGCCTCAGCTCGTGGCGGCGTGATTCATGTGCGTGTAGTGTCAGACAGAGTTTACTTGGGCGGAAAAGCAGTAACCATTCTCGAAGGAGAGACCTGCACGTAAATACGGACGATGCACCGAAGATCTCCTATGAGCAATCACACGACCGAGTTGATTATGACACTAAATTGACTGTAAAATATATCTGACCCCATGACGGGATGAATACTAAACCAGAATCAAGCAGTAGGGTTGAAACATGGCATCACAGGAGATGAAGCACTTAATCCACAATGGAGTGCTGATTCCCGATGCTTACAAACCACAAGGTTTCACCATAGACTTCCGCGGGAAGCCAATCGTCCTCAATTCATTACAGGAAGAGATGGCAGTGAAGTTTGCACAAAAGTTTGGAACGCCCTACCTCGAAGATGCGACTTTCCGATCCAACTTCATGAAAGCCTTCGCACTTGCCCTACGTCTCAAAGAGAAAATTACAATTGAAGATTTCGATTGGACACCGATAACAAAATGGATTGAGGCTGAAAGAAATCGAAAAGCGACAATGTCTAAAGACGAAAAGAAACAGTTAGCAGCAGAAAGAAAGAAGATTCGTGAAGAAAGGAAGGAACGTTACGGATGGGCAACCGTTGACGGCACCAGAATGGAAATCGCAAGCTACATGGTAGAACCACCAGGAATTTTCATGGGAAGAGGTAAACACCCTGATCGAGGAAAATGGAAGCCCGCCATCGAAACGAAAGATGTTACACTGAACCTTAGTCCAGATGCACCAGCGCCGTCTGGAGAATGGGCTGGAAGAGAGTGGCGCCCTGGAGAACTCTGGATAGCAAGATGGACAGACAAGCTCAACAGCAAAGTGAAGTACGTCTGGTTCCATGACGCTACGCCAATGAAACAGGAACGTGTACAAGAGAAATTTGATCTAGCTCTATCACTCGAATCAAGAGTAGACCAAATCCGCGCACACATCCAACAGAACCTAACTGCCGATGATGTTAAGCGAAGAAAAGTTGCCACAGTCGCCTATCTCATAGACGTTTTCAACATTCGTGTTGGCGACGAAGAGGAAACCGAAAGTGGAACCGTGGGTGCAACAAGCCTCAGACGAGAACACATCCGCCTAGCACATAACAGTCCACCAAAAATTCGACTACATTTCCTCGGCAAAGACTCCATACTTTTCGAAAGAGAACAGGAAGTTTCAGAGGCCGCCTACCGAAACCTACAGGAGTTCATATCCGACGGAGACCGCGTATTCAGCGGCATAACAACAGAACAAGTGCGCGAATTCCTATCCGAAGCAATGCCCCGATTGAGCCCTAAAGTCTTCAGAACCTTCTCAGCAACCCACCTCTACAGACAGAAGTTAGATTCATCCAGAGTCGAACCTGAAAGCCAAGACAACGAGAAAAAAATGGCACTGATGGAAGCGAACGCAGCCGTAGCACAACTGCTTAACCACCAGAAGGCAGTTCCAAAGAAATGGCAGGAAACTTACCAAAAACGCGTTGAGATGCTCCAGTCGCTTAAGGAGAAGAAGGGAAAATCGGTCGACAAGAGAAAACAATCATTGAAACTTAGACTGACCCAGATGAAGCTGAGCAGAACATGGAACCTGGGCACTTCCTTGAAGAACTACATTGATCCGCGAGTTTCGGTGGCGTTCTGTAGCAAAGTTAACTATGATTGGAAAAAGTACTATCCGAAAACACTCGTTACCAAGTTTGCGTGGGCAGAAGCAAAATCAGAATAAACTACGATACCCCACGTCCTATCAGGTCGCACTTAGAACCCCGTCTTAGCTCGCGACCAAGGCGTTTCAGTAGTACGCGCGGCGTTTAAAGAAAGGATAGAAGTTTACTTTAGTGTCTTGAGTGCTTCCTCGTACTTGCTGGCATGAGCTTTTTCGGCTTTGGCTAGCGTTTCAAACCATTTTGCGATCTCTTCGAATCCTTCTTGGTGTGCAATTTTCGCAAATTCAGGATACATTGAGGAACACTCGTAGGTTTCGCCCTTAACGGCTGATTCTAACATTTCTCGTACGTTAGTTACAGGAACATTTGTGATTGGATCGCCAACACTCTTCATGAAATCAAAGTGTCTCAGCGCGTGCGCCGTTTCACCGTCAGCTACAGAACGAAAGAGAGTAGCGATTTCGGGATACCCTTCTTCATCAGCTCGCCTAGAAAAGTATGTGTATCTACGGTTCGCTTGCGACTCTCCTGCAAAGGCGCTCCTAAGATTCTGTATAGTTTTAGACTTAGCCAGTTCTGCCAATATGACTCACAAGATTTCTGCAAGTGAACCCACGTAAGAAGTTGTTTCACGTTTCTCGAAACTGGTGTCTCTCTAAGGTAATGCTTAATATCCGGTGCACTGTTGCGTGTGGATTCGATTTAATCGGAGTACGGATCGATGATTAACGTTGCCACGACTATTAGCCTTCGTCAACATTTTTGTCGAGTCGCCCACGTTGGACGACGTCGTACAAGCACTTGCCCAACTGTCTAACGTAGAAGAACTCTACGAAGTTACAGGGGAATTCGACATTGTTACGCTAGTCTCAGCGGCGGACATTGAAGAATTTCGAGATTTTGTTAAGAACAAGCTTCTGAAGATTAAAGGTGTAAAGAGCACAGTAACTTCTATCGTGTTAAATGCGCCGAAAGGACCCAGAAACGGCGAACACGGGTCCCAATCACAGTAGCGAACTACTCCTTACGAGGTTGAAGCCCCTCTATCCATACTAGGAATATTGGAAGAACTATGGTGCAAAATCAAATTGATCGATGCAATACAAGCGTCAGTTGTAATTCTAATTCTTGGCCTCGTGGTCGCCATAGGCCGCTTCTTCGCACCGTACGTCACACGAGTTTTCTCTCGCGCGCCTAGCCGCGTTGACCGTGTTCTCCTTCCTGTAGAGAGGTTAATCTACCGAATCGGTGGGGTGAATCTAAATCATGTGATGGATTGGAAAGAGTATACTGTATCCCTTCTACTTACCAACGTTCTCCAGATGGCTTTTGCGTTTCTGATCTTCATCTTCCAGGACCGATTGCCTCTGAACCCTCAAGGTTTCCCGGGCTTAACGTGGGATCTCGCTTTCATGCAGGTCATCTCATTTGCAACTAACACTAATCTTCAACATTACAATGGTGAAAGTACACTATCGTACTTGAGTCAGATGTCGGCGGTTCAATTCTTGCAGTTCACATCTGCTGCCTCAGGGTTATGCGCTGCAGTAGCGTTGATAAGAGGTTTCAAGGCTGGATCCAAGGATCTGGGCAATTTTTACGTCGATTTTGTTAGGTCCCTAACACGAATACTTCTTCCCCTGTGTTTCGTGGCGGCTTTAATCTTCGTATGGCTTGGCATTCCGCAAACACTGAGCGGATACACTACGGTTACCACGGTGGAAGGGGCCACGCAAACCATTCTCGTTGGACCTGTTGCCTCTCTAGTTTCAATAATGCAGATTGGCACTAATGGAGGAGGATATTATGGAGCCAATTCAGCCTATCCTTTACAGAATCCTAATCCCGCATCAGATGTCTTACAGATTATCCTGATGCTGCTCTTACCTACGGTACTATGTTTCGTATACGGAGAGATGTTGGGAAAGGAGAAAGAAAGCAGGCCCATACTCTGGGCATCTTACGGACTGTTCATAATCGATTTAGTAATCGCATTCATTCCCACATCTGTACTTGGTCAGGGTATTGAAGTCCGGTTTGGTGGATTTTTCTCAGCCTTTTGGACTGTTGTCACTACGGCCGTGACGACAGGTTCCATTAACGCGTCGCTTTACGGGATACATCCACTCGTTATACTCTCCGCCTTCATGGGCATGTTGATCCAGGCGACACCTGGAGGTAAGGGTGTAGGCATGATGTATATGGTGATGTATATCGTCATCACTGTTTTCGTCGTTGGACTAATGTCCGGCAGAACTCCAGAATATTTGGGAATGAAGATCACAGGAAGAGACGTTTTGCTCGTAATGTTCACGTTCCTGATTCACCCGATAATAATCCTGATACCCACTGTCCTGGCATACGCGACGGGAGCTGCCAATGCAATAGGGGTTGGAAGCGGGTCCCTCGGGTTCACTCAAATCCTCTACGAATACACTTCGGCCGCAGCAAATAATGGGTCAGATTTTCTAGGTGCATCAGCTAACACTCCATTCTTCAACATTTCAACTGGTCTGGTTATGTTTGCCGGTCGGTATGGTCCGATTGTTTTGTTATTGGCCTTGGCGGGCTCGATGATCGGTAGAAAGAGACATGCTGACGTTGGATTAAGGACTGACAGCGTAACCTTCTCTATTGTTCTTATCGGAAGCACCCTGATCCTCGTAGTGCTAACGTTCTTCCCATTCTTGGCATTAGGACCAATTCTCTCGTTCTTCCAGGGGCACTCGAACGGATTCGGATAGGTATGGGGTGAACTAATGTCAGGACAAGATCAGACTCAAAGTCCATGGGCGGAGGCCATTTCAAGGAAAACATTCTTGGACTCCGTGACAAGACTCAACCCTGGCTCGCTAATAGCGAACCCAGTCATGTTCATCGTCGAACTCACCTTCTTCATAGTAGCAGCTATGGCGGTTAATCCACAATGGTTTGTTCCAGTGGCGAGTCCTAACGAACGAGTTTTCTACGTTGAAGTAGCCGTAATTCTGCTAGTAACAGTCTGGTTCAGCACTCTTTCGGACGCGATTGCTGAAACTCAGGCGAAGAACACCGCGAACAGTCTTAGAAAACTCGAAACGGAATCAGTGGCTAGAAAACTAGTTAGCCGTCAGGAAACGGAGCAAGAGAAAGAAATCGTTCTCACACCCTCAACTAAACTACGACAGGGAGACATGATCCTACTGCAGAAAGGAGACCTGATACCAATAGATGCGGAAGTAATTGAAGGTATTGCGATGGTTGATGAATCTCTTCTCACAGGCGAATCGACACCGGTCCGTAAGGCTCCGAGCGACCCATTAATCGGTGGTTCAAAACTCCTTAGTGATACGCTAACTGCAAGAGTTACCGTCAATCCTGAAGATAGTTATATCAACCAGATGATTCGTTTGGTAGAATCATCAAAGAGACCGAAGACTCCAAACGAGCAAGCGGTCACGATTGTTCTAATTGGGTTGACGGCTATTTTCACCATAATAATTTTCGCACTACTTGGAATGTCAGTTGTACTAAGTCTCGGGGCAGATCTATCCGTCCTAATCGCACTATACGTGTGCCTTCTCCCAACAACTATTGGAGCGCTTCTCCCAGCAATCGGTCTATCAGGAATGTCCAGATTATACGCAAGAAAGATCGTTGCGAAATCAGGCAGGGCCATAGAAACTGCGGGTGATACAGACACGATTCTCTTGGACAAGACTGGAACGATAACCGTAGGAAGCCGACAAGCAATTGAATTCATCCCCTTCCAGGGATATTCAGTACAGCAAGTCGGCGAGGCAGCATTTCTTTCATCTTGGCATGATGATACTCCGGAAGGTCGCAGCATTATCAGGTTGGCTTACAATGACCGTTTGATACCGAAAGAACTGAATGATCTAGCTCTTTCGGAAACGTACGAATTCTCGGCAACTACTCGGACAAGCGGAGTGAAATTCTCCAGCGGAACAGGATTCATGCTTCCGAAAGGATCTCTCGAGAGAGGTAGGGCCAGACGAAAGTTCACGGATGAGCTGGAAGCATCACTAGGAGCGGGCGAGATTGAGATAATCAAAGGAGCTCCAGACGCGATACGGACGATTGCAGGAGCAGCTCCATCCGACTTTGACGAGTTAATCACAAGAATATCTGACGCTGGTGACAGCCCAGTCGCGGTCTGTAAGAACCGTCAAATTCTGGGATTGATCCGCTTCCGAGACATATTGAAACAGGGAATCAAAGAGAAAATACAAGCAGTCAAAGCGATGAGCATTCGACCCGTCATGATAACGGGAGACTATCCACTTACCGCTAAGAGCATAGCGAAAGAGGTGGGGATTGATGAATATGTACCTCAAGCGAAACCCGAGGATAAGCATGGAATAGTTCTGCGAGAACAGGCAAACACTAGAATTGTCGCAATGATCGGAGACGGAACAAATGACGCTCCCGCATTGGCGGTCGCTGACGTAGGTTTAGCCATGAATTCTGGTACACAAGCAGCCAAAGAAGCTGCGAACATGGTTGATCTTGAATCTAATCCTGCAAAAATCATTGAAGTTGTTATGCTCGGTAAACAGCTTCTCATGACGCGTGGCGCAGTAACCACCTTCAGTATTGCAAATGATGTTGCAAAATACTTTGCAATAGTTCCGGTGATGTTCGCATTCGTACCAGAACTTCAAGCCTTGAACATTCTAAGACTTGGCATGCATAGTGCAGTCCTATCGGCTTTGATATTCAACGCGATAATTATCCCACTACTAATTCCGCTAGCCATGAAAGGCGTATCCTTCAAACCATCCGACACTATGACTCTATTCCTAAAGAATACAATGATTTACG
>Ga0187780_10000874_pt1 | contig 22484 bp, 15 predicted proteins | sample 1015_Q2_SP10_20__FD_132429 | JGI IMG/M metagenome (GOLD analysis project Ga0187780, IMG submission 132429) | Tropical peat soil microbial communities from peatlands in Department of Meta, Colombia - 1015_Q2_SP10_20_MG | ecosystem: Environmental > Terrestrial > Soil > Wetlands > Peat | place... | reverse complement strand
GGTTCCGGATTTGCCGGAGAATTCAATCCCCTGGAGCTTAAGCGCGGCTCCCGTGCCGCCACTGTTGATCACGCCATACATGTCATCGGTGATTTTTTCAACCGTAGAATCGGAGAGGGGAAATTTATCTGCCGCGACGTTTTGCGCGTCTTTGAGCATGTGCGGCTGCATGAACACCCCGCCGGAGGCGATGCCGCCGATCATTCGAGCGAGCTGAAGCGGAGTTGTGATGACGGCGCCCTGACCAACGGCAACGGAAACCGTCTCGCCCGGATACCACTTGCGGTGGAAAACACGCTGCACCCAATCCTCGCTGGGCATCAAGCCAGGTTCTTCGGAAGGAAGGTCGATGCCGGTTTTGCGGCCAAGCCCGAATTTTTCCGCGTAGTAGGAAATACGGTCAATGCCGAGGCGTATCCCCAAGTTGTAGAAGAAAATGTCGCAGGACTGATTGACGGCCTTGTGAACGTCAACGACGCCGTGCACCGGCTTGTGCGACCAGGAGACCCAGCACTTGAATTCGCGCCCGTAAAAAACGCCGTAGCCGGGACAGAAGACGGTATAGCTTTCAGGAACAGCTTTCGTTTCGTACATGGCCGTAGCCATGACGATCTTGAACACGGAACCGGGAGCGAGCTGGGCTTGAATTGCCCGATTCAGCAGAGGCTTTTCTTCGTCTTCGTTGAGCTTCTTCCATTCGTCGGCGGAGATTCGCACGGCAAAGTCATTGGGATCGATGGCGGGATGGCTGACCATCGCCAGCACTTCGCCGGTGCGCGGGTCGAGGGCGACGACAGCGCCGGGGCGCGCGCCCAGAGACTGCTCGGCTATTTGCTGCAAGTCATAGTCGATGGTGAGCTGAATCTGCTTGCCGGGAATAGCTTCCTGCGTGGTGAGCCGGCCGACTTCTTTGCCGATGCTGTTGACGATGACCCGGCGCTTGCCGTCGGTGCCCATCAGGATGTCGTTGTACTGGCGCTCGAGGCCAAACTTTCCGGCGAAGTCACCGGGGCGAAGCTTGCCGTTGCTGGCTTCGATTTGCTGCTCACTGACTTCACCAACGTAACCGGCGGCGTGGGCCAGGAAGCCGTCCGGCAAATAGCGGCGGCGCGAAACGGAAATCATTTCGAGTACGGGGATGTCGGAGCGGTGAGATTCGATGTAGGCGATGTCCGCCGGGGAAGCTTCGGGCTTGATGATGATGGGCTGAAATTTTGGAAGATTCTTCGCATTGTCGAGCTGGTCTCGCAGGTCGTCCATGGAAATTCCGAGGCCGTCGGAAATGGCAGGAAGATATTTTTGGACGAGCGCGGGATCGTCGCGCAGGAGCAAAACGCTGAACGAGGGCCGGTTATCGACAAGCACGCGGCCGTCGCGGTCCAGCATGCGGCCTCGCGGCGCAATGACGGGGATTTCGCGGACGCGGTTGCGCTCGGCAAGCGAAGTGTACTTGTCGGAGTCAATGACCTGCAGCTTCCAGAAACCGAGCAGCAACACACCGATCATGCCCACGATAACGTAGGAGGCAATGGCCAGCCGCGCTTGCGGCAATCGATTGTCGTTGCGGAACCAGTACGACACGAAAACCCCGCGCGCGAGCAGTCAGGGCTTGCGGCCCGGTCCAGCCCCTGAGCACTCGGTTGGGCGGACTAAACTCGCGTCACGAAAAAATCCACAGCGTGGGTTTCGAGTTGCTCCGGGCCAGGCCGGAGTTCCTCTCAAATTGTCCGTCGAAAATTTCCTCGAACCTGCCCGCAGCAGGCTGGCTTGGGCCACGAAAAAATCTTCCGGAGCTCCCGAAGTGCCGCCGGACTCAAGCTGCGCTGAGCAGCACAAGTCTTTTCCAACGTACCATTTGCGGGGAGGTGCCGCAAGCCGTCCTGGAGGACAGGTTCCAGAGTTGCATTGGTGGTTCGGATTTCCGATAAAGGAAGTTAGTTGCCGGGGTTGGGCGTGTCACGCTATGGTTAGGAAATTCTCTCATGATTGCTGAAAAACACCGAGAAAAGCCGCTGCGTATAGCCCTGATCGGGATGTCCGGGGCGGGGAAGACGTTCTGGACAAAGAAGTTAGCAGAGGGCGGGGTGCCCGCCATTTCCTGCGACGACCGCATTGAGCAGCGGCTCGCGCTGAAACTGACGGCGGGTGGCTACGCAGGTATCAACGGAGTCGCGGCGTGGATGGGCTGGCCCGACAGCGCCACTTACGCTGAGCGCGAAGCGGAATATCTTGCGGAAGAAATTCACACGCTCGACGAAGTTTTGCAGCAACTCGAAAAGGACGCAAAGAAATCGCTGGTGCTGGACACGACCGGGAGCGTGATCTACACCGGCAATCATTTGCTGATGCGGCTGCGACGGCAAATGACGATTGTGTATTTGGCGGCGTCGGCGAAAGAGCAGGAATTGTTGATCGAACGATACTTGAGCGATCCGAAGCCGGTGCTGTGGCGCGGCGCGTTTCAGCCGAAGCCCGGAGAAACGGCCCGGGAAACGGTGGCGCGTTGCTATCCGGCGCTGATCGCGGCGCGGCGGCAAAGTTACGAAGCGCTGGCGCATTGCACGCTGGCCGTGGCGGAGTTGCGCGATGCGGCGTTGGATGCGGACACGTTCTTGAGGATGGTTCAGGGCAGCATGAGAGGCAAGTCGATCTAGTCTAAATGGGACTAGTCTAATTTAGACTAGCGGAGGAAAGGGAATTTTTGAGATACCGGAGCACATCTCGACAGTCGCCGCTGACTTCGTTGCGGGGCGCGGTGCTGCGCGGGCTGGCGCCCGACGGCGGCCTCTACATGCCGGCAGAGATTGCGCGGCATTCCCCGGAAGAATTGGAAGAATTTCGCGGCCTGCCGTTCACGGAAGTGTGCTTTCGGGTGGTGCGGCCGTTCGCGACGCCGGACGTGCCGGAAGAAGTGTTGTGGCAAGTGGTGAGCGAGGCAATTAATTTTCCGGTGAAACTGGTTTCGCTTTCGCCGGGGCTGCACATCCTGGAGCTGTTTCACGGGCCGACGCTGGCTTTCAAGGATTTTGGCGCGCGGTTCATGGCGCGGCTGATGGGCTATTTTGTGCGCGGAGAGACGAGGCCACTGACGGTGCTGGTGGCGACATCAGGAGATACGGGAAGCGCGGTGGCGCACGGATTTCTTGGCGTGCCGGGAATTCGCGTAGTGATTCTTTATCCTTCGAAGCGCATCAGTGAAGCGCAAGAGAAGCAGTTCACCACGCTGGGCGAAAATATCACGGCGCTTGAAGTCTCTGGTACGTTTGACGATTGCCAGCGGCTGGTGAAGCAAGCGTTTTCCGACGCCGACCTGAACAAGCGCGCGTTTCTTACCTCGGCGAACTCGATCAACATTGCGCGGCTGCTGCCGCAAATGTTTTATCACGTCGCGGCGTACCGGCAGTTGCCGGTGGCGTCCGTGCCGCTGATTGTCTCCGTGCCGAGCGGGAATTTCGGGAACTTGACGGCAGGAATTTTTGCCAAGCGCATTGGCCTGCCGGTCGCCAAATTTATTGCGTCAACCAACGTGAACGATGTGGTGCCGCAATATTTGCAAACCGGAGAATTTCGGCCGCGGCCGGCGACCGCGACGTATTCGAACGCGATGGACGTGGGGAATCCGAATAATTTTCCCCGCTTGCTGGATTTGTGCCGCGGCCGGCTCGAATACGTGAAGAAAGAAATCTGGGGCCACGGCGCGACGGATGATCAAACGCTGGCAGCGATGAAAACGTTGCACGACCGGTTTGGCTACATCACCGATCCACACACCGCAGTGGGGTTTCTCGGCTGGGAGGCGTACAAGCTTGAGCATGCTGATCCGGCACAAGGATTAGTGCTCGCGACCGCGCATCCCGCAAAATTTGCTGACGTGGTGAAGAAAGCCATCGGCAGCGCGCCGCCGCTTCCGGATCGATTAGCGGCGTACCTGAAGCGCGACAAATTGTCCCTGCCAATGTCGAGCTCCTACGACGACTTCAAGCAGTTCTTGCTGTGCCACTAGTTGGTGCGGCGGTATGAAATCAGTTTCGCGCGTCTCTATTAGGACGGTTTGCGGAGGCGGTCGAGGAGGAGAAAGAGGAATACCGCGACGACGGCGTTGATGAACGCGGCAACAGCGAGATGCAAATTGAACCACGGCTCAGGCTGGCCGAGCAGAATCCGCCGCGTGAGGACAATCACGCCCTGATGTACGACGAAGAACCCAGCCGTGAGCGCGAAGCGCGCCAAAGGATGTTCGGTATCCAACCGCGCGCCAATCGAAGAAGCCAAATAGCCGATGATCGTTTTGGCGATGCCGTAAAGCCCCAGAGGAACGGTAGGGCCGCTGAGACTATCCTGCAAAAGACCAATCACCATTCCCAGCAAAAGACCGGTGGAAGGATTGCGGCGGCTGAGACCGAAATAAATGGTCACGAGCAGCGGCAAATCCAGAATGGCGGCGCGCATCAGGTGAAGCGGGAACCAGGCCTGAATCACCAGGGCCAGCAGCGTAGCGATGATGATCGCGCCGGCACGAAACTTGTGCACTTCAATGTGCGATTCAGCGCCCCGAATTTCGTAGGCGTCGTGCATCAGCGAACCACCGGAGATGGATTCGAAGCGACGGGCTGCGCGCCAGCGGGCTCCGCGTCTTTTTTCATTTCGAGAGGGTGAAGCGTCAGCAGCACGAGAACTTCTTCGAGGCGCTCGAGATTGGCCGCGGGCTTGATGCGAATCTCCTTGAAGGGATTGCCGGGTTTGATTTCAGCAATGATGCCCACGGGCAAATCGCGAGGGAAAATGCGGTCCATGCCGCTGGTGATGACGCGCTCGCCGAGATTCACGGTGTCATCATTCGGAACATATTTCATCGTGAGCAGCGGCTCGCCTACACCGCCCACGGGACTTTGAATGCGCGAATCCGCAAGCATGGCGCCGACGCCACTTTCCTTGTCGGTGAGCAACAAAACCTGCGAAGTGTTGGGATAGACCTCGACGACTTTTCCAACCACGCCATCAGGAGTAATAACGCCCATATTGCGCCGGATGCCGTCGCGTTCGCCGCGATCCAACTGGATCGTTTGGCTGGCGCTGCCAGCGCTCGCGCCAATCACGCGCGCCCCAACCATGGGCACTTCCGCGTGGGTCTTGCGAAAATTGAGCAGGACGGCCAGCCGGTCGGCTTCCGCAGCTTTTCCCTGAAGCTGCGCGATCTGCAGCTTCAAAGCCTCGTTCTCCCGGCGAAGCTGTTCGTTTTCCTTGGTCGTGTTTTGCAGCGCGAAGTAGTGGTGCCACACGTTGCGAAACCAGCCGAAGCCGTAAGAGCCGGCGCGCTCGAATGGCGAAACCGCGCCGACAGTCCACACGCGAATCAACCGCCCTTGCGAATCGCGCTTGATTTGCACGGCCAGCAGCAGCACCTGGAGCAAGATGACTCCGGCGAGCAGCACTAACGATCTGTGGCGAGAGGGGACGCCTACCATAAAAGTTGGCAGTTAACAGTTCAGAGTCAACAGTTCAGAATTCTCGATACAAACCGCTTTTCTCCGGAAAACTCTCTCGAAGAAAACTTTCGCCCAATTAAATCTTGCAATTCCGCGCTCGTCATAACTGACCACTGACGACTGACCACTGAAACTGCCGATTAGTCGATGCAGACCATCCGAAGCAGTTTGAAGTCGCTCAGCATCTTGCCGGTGCCGAGCACCACCGAAGCCAACGGATCATCGGCGATGGACACGGGCAAACCGGTTTCTTCGCGGATGCGCTTGTCGAGATTTTTGAGCAGCGCGCCGCCGCCGGTCAGGACAATTCCGCGATCGCTAATGTCCGCGGAAAGCTCGGGAGGCGTGCGTTCCAATGCCACGCGGACGGCATTCAAAATGGTGGCTACGCATTCGCTGAGCGCTTCGCGGATTTCGCTGTCATCGATGGTTACGGTGCGCGGCACGCCTTCAATCAGGTTGCGGCCTTTCACTTCCATGGTCAGCGGTTTCTCGAGCGGATACGCGGAGCCAATTTCCATTTTGATTTGCTCGGCGGTGCGCTCGCCGACAAGCAAGTTGTACTTGCGCTTCAGATATTGCATGACGGCTTCGTCCATCTCGTTGCCGGCCACGCGCACGGAACGCGAGTAGACGATGCCGCTCATGGAGATGACCGCGATGTCGGTCGTTCCGCCACCGATGTCGACCACCATGTTTCCGGAGGGCTCTTCGATGGGCAGACCCGCGCCGATGGCCGCAGCCATGGCCTGCTCCACGAGAAAAACTTCGCTGGCGCGCGCGCGGTACGCGGAGTCCTGCACGGCGCGCTTTTCCACCGGCGTGATTTCGCTGGGCACGCCGATGACAATGCGCGGATGCACCAGCACGCGGCGGTTATGCGCCTTTTGAATGAAATACGTCAGCATTTTTTCGGTGACTTTGAAGTCCGCGATGACGCCGTCTTTCATCGGTTTGATGGCCACCACGTTGCCCGGCGTGCGGCCCAGCATTTCCTTGGCTTCGCGGCCCACGGCGACGACTTCGCCGGTGGCCTTGTTGATGGCCACAATCGAAGGCTCGTTCACCACAATGCCTTTGCCGTGCGAGAAGACCAGCGTGTTCGCGGTGCCCAGATCAATAGCAAGGTCGGAAGAAAACAGACTAAACACCGACCTCATGTTGTAACCGTTCTTATTCATCCCTACATCCCCCGCGGAGAAAAACTCTCCGCCTTCCGGCCGGCAGTAGCGCTGAGGGCTGCGCGATCAGCCTCCTCCGCTATTGTCTCCGGGAGCCACGACCAATGCAAAACGCAGTGGCTTGTCGTTCGGAACTCTTACTTTGGCACGACGATGGAAAACTGCTTCATGTTCGTGCCGCCGCGGCGGTTCGAGCCCATCACCACAATAGTATGCTGTCCCGGCTCGAGCGGCCCCACAAAATAGTGGAACGTGCCGTCCGGCGCAATATTTGGCACGGGCTGGCCGTTCACGATCAGAGCGGCACCCGGCTCGCTGCGGCCCACGATTTCCGCCATGCGGCCCTGCAATTGCGTGCTCTCGATTTCCAGCAGCATTTCCTGTGATTTGCCTTGCGCAACCACCGTGAATTTGTAAGGAGCACTGACTTCGCTGATCTGTTTCTTGGCGTCGGTAGCCGACACGTCCCAGAAGTAGTCGCCGACATCGAGACCCGTTATGTCAACGCTCGTTCCACTTACGACCTTATCCAGCAAGGTCTTCGTGAACATCGCCGTGGTGCTGATCCGCAGCTTGTAGGAAATGGCGTCTTGGACCGGTTTCCACTCAAAGTGAATCGTAGCGAGCTTCGGGTTCTCGCTGATAATGGGCGCGAGATTCAAAGGTTGGAGAGGCTCGGGCGGCGCAAGCACGTCGGTTTTCTGGATTGGCGTTCCGCTGGTGACGGTGGCTTTCTGCCAATTGGTGAGCTCGATGCGCTCGGCGCCTCGTTGCACTTGCGCATTACCGCTGGATACAACGATTTCACTCGATTTCGTATCGGGGTCCGCCTTAACCGCGCCGCGGCTGTTCGAGCCCAGTTCGGCCCGCGTATCTTCCACGCGCACTTCCGCTTTTGACTCCGAGAGGGTAAAAGTAGGCGTTGAAAAGTCTACGGTACCCGTGGTGATGCCGATTGCTGAACTGCTTGGACTATTGGCCTGCGTGGAGTTCTCTTCCACCGTGACCAGAGCGTCCGGCTTCATCGTGTACGTCGTGCCGTCGGCGAAAGTGATGCGGGCCGCGCCGTCCGAACCGGTTTTGATTTGATCGCCCTTGTCGAGGGTCACTCGGAAGTCCGCGTCGACCCACTGGATGGAGTCCTTTTTCTTGACTTCCACTTTGCCGTCGAGGTTCACAAACTTGGCGCGCTTCTGGTCCGCATCGACGGCCGCGTTCGCCTGGTTGGCAAGGCCTTTGTCGATTTTGTTGACCAGATTCGGAAAGAAATCCGGCTTGGCCACGTAAATGCCGGCGGTAATGAGGGCGCCAGCAAGAAGGACGCACAGAATCACCGTCTTGTAGGTGACTGCAGTCCAATAGACTTCGACGCGCGGCACATGGTGGCGGGGTCGTGTTTGTCTCGGGTCGATAGGGGCTTGTGTCGTCACTGTCAGGTTCGCTGGTGAAGCTCCAATTTTCAAATCTAGCACAGCGCTTTGCGCGTGCTGAATTTGCGGCGGGCTCCGTACTCAAATTATCACTAACCGATGGGAACAAAAGGGAAGCTGTACCTTTTCTGTACGCGTGGACAGGCCGTTCATTGCGAAGAGAATTCGTTCTTCTAGCGCAGGAAGAAATGCTGTTTGTCCATGCCGACGGGCACGGCGACATCGAAAAAACCGACCATCATCTCGTCGTAGGTTTGTTCGCCCCAGCGCACGGCCGCGTTGGGGTCGGGATTATGAGGATTGTTTTCGGAATTGTCATACCAGGCGATGGCTTGCAGCTCGGTGCCAGCCTTGAGCGCGCGTGGCTCGGCCAGACGATAGCTCATCTGCCAGTGAAAATGATAATGCACGCGCAGCAGCGGCTCGATTTCGTATTCAGGCTTGCCTGAGGTGTCCTTGTTTCGGTGAATGATGTTGTACTCGAATTCTTTTCCCCGCAGATGCATGTGCGGGAGGAAGCTGAGCAACGTCGCATCATTCGGCAGCGTGCCTCGCGCCTCCACGCGGTAGTTCGGGTCGCCGGGAGGAATCAGGAAATGATCGTTCGTGAGTTGCAAAGTGAGGATTCGCTGAGCGGGCGGGTGCTTCGAAAAAATCAGGCCGATGCTGGATTGGTCGGAACCGGCGTGGCCATTCGTTGTGTAATGCATCTGAAAAACGAGATCCGAACCGGCCGGAATGAACTTCGCCATGTCCGCTGGCCACGCGTCCGGAGAGCTTCCCGGCGCATACACCAAGAGGATGTCGCTGTCGGTCCAGTGCGCGCCGTGGCGGTCTTCCGGGTCGCTTAACGTGGAAGCAGTAAATGGCGTTCCTACGGGCGCGTGGCGCAGCCAATGCGAATCGGGCGGTCGAACGTAGACTACGGCATGATGCACGTTTGCGCGTAACCCCGGTTGGACTTCCGCGGATTGCACCCAGCGGTCTTCGGCAAAGTGCGTGGGCACGATTTCGTAGGTGTATTCTATGTCCCCGCTCGCGGGGAGCGCGACGGGTTGCGGCATCTTCACCACCAGGTCCGGCGCAGGAATGGTCCAGCCTTCCGCCCACGGGCGCGGAGGCGGAGCATCGTTTTTGTCGCCCGCAGGGGAATGGGCTTCGACCCAAGCCGCGAGGGTGGCGATTTCCTGCGCGTTGAGTGAAGGGTCATTCGAGAAGCGCCCAACGCTTGGATCGGCAAACCACGGCGGCATCGATTTTTTCTCTACCGCTTGCCAGATCGCCGCAGCAAAGGGGCGAGTCTGCTCGTAGGATTCGAATGCCATGGGCGCAATGCCGCCCGCGCGATGGCAACTCTGGCAATGCCGCTGAAGAATCGGCAGCACGTCGCGGTAAAAAGTTGGTGGCGATACTGTGGGCTTTTGTTGGAGGAGCCTTCCGCCGGCTTGGGTGAGTGCCGCAGCGAAAACCACGACTGGAACGAGCAGCGTGATTCCCGAAGCCTGTAAAAATCTCTTTTTCATATCTTAATTTTTGATGCCGCACCCTGAACTCCGGATTGCCGTTCCGGTCAGGCCCGATTCTATTTGAGGCGCGTGCGGCTATCACCTATAATCTAAAGTTTGTCTACTGACGTGGGAGACTGTTGAGATGGCAGGCGCAAAAGATAAAAGCAAGCTCGGCTACCGGATCCTGTTGGGAGCTGTGGTCATGCTGCTCGGCGGCAGCATGCTGCTCTACCTTGTTCCCCAAGGCACGACCTCCAACGAAGTCTCCACCGACACCGTTGCCAAGGTCGGCGATCAGTCCGTGACGGTGCAAGACGTTCGCCAGCAACTCGACCAGATTGAACGCAACAATCAAGTGCCGAAGCCCCTGGAAGGATTCTACGCGCAGCAAATCCTTCAGCAACTCGTTTTCACCAAGGAAATCGAATTCGAAGCCAAACGCCTTGGGATCACTGTTTCCGATCAAGAAGTGGCCGACCGCATCCGTCAATACCTGCCGACGGCCTTCAGTGGCAACACGCCCATTGGACAAGAACAGTATGCGGCCATGGTCCAGCAAAACTTTCGCCTCACCGTACCTGCATTTGAAGAGCTGATTCGCCAGGGCTTGCTCGAGGAAAAATTCCGCAAACTCGTGACCGATGGCATCAGCGTGGGCCCCGACGAGCTACAGCAGGAGTTTCGCTACAAGAATGAAAAAGTAAAGCTCGACTACGCGCTCATCAAGCCCGAAAACCTCGAAGCCAAAATCACGCCGACGGACGCGGAAACCAAGGACTTCTACGAAAAGAACAAGGCCAAGTATCAGGTTCCTGAGCGCCGCTCCGTGCGTTACGCCCTTCTCGACGTCAATCAGCTTCGCCAGTCGATCAAAATTTCCGACGACCAGCTCAAAGCCCAGTATGTCCAGAACATTCAAGAATACGAGGTTCCCAATCAGGTTCATGTCCAGCACATTTTGTTCATGACCGTCGGGAAGACCGACGCCGAAGTCGAAGAAATCAAGAAGCGCGCTGAGGACGTTCTCCAACAGGTCAAGAAGGGCGCCAAGTTCGACGAACTGGCGAAGAAGTATTCGGAGGATCCGGGGTCCAAAGACAAAGGCGGGGACCTGGGATGGATTCGGCAGGGCCAGACCGTCCCAGAGTTTGAGAAGGCAGCGTTCAGTCTCGCGCCCGGTCAGATCTCCGACCTGGTGAAGACGCAGTATGGCTTCCACATCATCAAAGTGCTGGAAAAGCAGACCCAGCACACCAAGCCCTTCGACGAGGTGAAAGAGTCTCTGCGTACGCCCCTGATGCTTTCAGAAGCCGATAAGCAGGCCAACGACACGGCCGACCAGCTTTCCCTGGCCATACGGAAGTCCAGCAAAATCTCGCTGGATGACCTGGCCAAGGAGTACCACCTCACATTGGGCGAGACCCGGCCGGTTTCCGCATCCGACCCGCTGCTGGAGCTTGGCAATTCTCAGGACGTGAAGGACGCCATCTTCCGGCTGCGCGCGGGGGAATTGAGCCTGCCAATCAAGAATGACCGCGGGTTCGTCTTGCTTTTGTTGAAAGATGACCTTCCAGCGCACCAAGGCACGCTCGAGGAGGTTCGCGACCGCGTTATCACCGACCTCAAGAAGGAAAAAGCTACCGAATTGGCGAAGACTGAGGCGGATCAGTTGATCAAGCGCGTCTCGGCGGGAGAAAAGTTCGATGCCGCAGCCAAAGCCCTGGGGCTGGATCCCAAAACCAGCGATTTGTTCCCCCGGAGCGGCTCCATCCCTGCGGCTGCCAGCGGCAAACAGCTCAGTGCCGCTTTCGGCCTCAAGCCCGGCGATGCCGGACCGCCACTGAGTCTCGGCCAGAACTGGATGGTTTACCGAGTGGCGGAGAAGGTAGAAGCCAATCCGGCGGATTTTGAGACGCAGAAGAAGCAGCTAGCCGAAGAAGTTTTGCAATCGAAGCGCAACGTGGCGTTCGAAGCCTTTCGCGCGGCCCTGAGCGACCGGCTCAAGCAGGAAGGGAAGTTGAAGCTGATGCCGGAAAAGTTGAAGTCCTTCGGGAGCCTTGGCTAAGCGAATCTGTTGATCTAAGATATTCAGAATAAACAGGTTAGCTGTTTTTGCACACACCCGCTTGACCCCACTTGCCTTTCCTGGTGCGCCCTTTTACCCTATTAGTGTCGGATTTCGGGGTGGAATCGGCCTCGAATTACGACGCCTCGCCGGAGCAGGAATGGGGGGAACACCACGTAGCTCCTCTCTGGCCGGGAATTGAACCCAGCGGTCCACACACTCCGGTTTTTGGTGAAACAAACATGGCAACTCGCACGACCACCGCTCGCAACGACTATCGCTGCAGCATCGAACGAAATCAGTCCGGAAAGTATTGTGTCCGCCTTCGCGTTTATTACCCCCGGCATGCTTGGACTCTGAACGTTTATTTTCTGGCTTCGTCCTTTGACCGGGCCATGAAAAAGCTGGAAGAGGGCCTGGACTTCCTTCAGCGGCAGGAAGAAAAGCTCTGGTTCTGGGGAGTGGACCGCGCGGAGGATCTGGGATTTTCGGCGGAGTTTCTCAAAGAGGCCGGCCTGCGCCTGGACCGGCGAGTGGAGTTTCCGAAGCGGGCGACCAACGTTTCCCTGGTTCCCGAGCGGGAAGTGCCTGCTTCCGTCCTCGGGCCGATGCGCCGGGGATTGGCCGAATCCGTAGAAATGGTCCGAGCCGCTGCAGCCAGCGCCGGCGACTGAGCCCTTTTCTGCCGCTATCGTGGCTTCCGAGTAGCGGCAGTGTCAAGAAAACCTCCCGCCTCAGACGGGACGTATCCCGGCTTCGAAAAATCACTTTCCTGCTTTAGTTCCGGCTGCGGAAGCTGGCGCTGACTCGCGGATGAGCAGGGGGAAGCGCGGGAAGGCGAAGCTGCCTGCCACATCGTCAATGACGTTGACTTGGCAAAGATACAGACCCGGTTTGAGGGCTTGCAGGGGCACATCGATCTGGAAGATGACGGCTTTGCGGTCGGGAGCGGCCACTTCGTTGGCCACCACGGGCTTCGACTCATAGACCTTAGCGCCCGCTTGTAAGAACTCGATGCTGGTCAGGACGCGGACGCTTTCTTTGGGCTTGGGAGCTGTCTCGGCCTTCGCAGCGGTCGCCTGGCCGTTTGTAGCTGCTGATGCTGCCGGAGTTGCCGCGGGCGCGGGGATAGGATTCTTTCCTTTCGCGGCTTCGTAGACTTCGTACTGCAAATAGAGATGCTGGTCTGCCGTAAAAACGTGAGTGATGTTCGGAACCGTCTCCATCTGGTCGCGCACCAGCGGATTTTGGCCCGCTTTCTTGCCGGTAGCGGGTGCGCGCAGGCTGCTGAGCACCACCGAACTCATTTTCAGCGGCGCTTTGCGCAGGTCGGGAATGGTTACGTCGGTCTCAAACGAGCCCATGCGGCCGGTCTGGTTCTCGCGCACGACGAATTTCAGGTGATAGCTGCCCGGCGCGAGCACGAAGCCGGTGTTGTACTGCACGTTTTTGCGGCGAACTTCGCGCGTGCTGTCCACGGCCAGCTTGACGGTGTCGCGCAATTGGCCTACGGGGAGTCTCTTGTCCGCCAGAACCTGGCCGATTACGTCGATGGTGGCGTTGTCTTTATCTTTTTCCGTCACGAAGGGGATTTGCGAGCCGGGGATCACGAGGGAAATCGTCAGGTAGTAATGGGAATCGTCCTGGCGGAAATACGCGGCCCCTGCGTACAACGGCACGTCCACGCGCGGCAGTTGCGCGGCCAGCTCGTCATCCAATTGTTGTTCGCGGTCGGCTTTGTTCAGGTGCTCGAAATCGCGGTCGGCGTAGTAGCCGGCGCGGTATTCTAGTTTCAAGTCCGGGCGGTTGATTTGCACTTTCAAGTGGCGGAACCGGCCGTCCTTCATCGGATTGTTGCTCGAGAATCCCAGGACGTAGTAAGCGGAACTGTCTTTCTGCACTTGCGAGAAAACTGCGCCGAAATCGTTCGAATCGAAGAAGGCCTTCCCGCCCGTGTCGGACGAAAGCGTCGCCAGCGTTTCCTGCGAAGCCTGGTTGTTGTTCAAGTCGTTCAAAATGGACGCGCCGGAATACGCGGATTGTCCATGCAGGCTGGCCGCTTGCGCTTCGCCGCCTGGAGGAAACGCCTGCAAGCCGCGAATGTCGAGCGAGTAAATCGAGACGTTGGCCTTGACCGCGGCAGCCGTGGCCGCACGCAGCGCCGATTGATTGTCGACGCCGGATTGGCTGATTCCGTTGCTGAAATAAATCAGGCTCTTTTTTTGCGGCAGCTTGCCAAGCGCCTGCATCATGGATTGCAGCGCGAGTAATTTGCGGTCCGCGCTGAAGGTGTTGTAATCGGTGTCGTCGGCAGTGAAGGAGCCGCTGGTTTCCGCTTCGCCTTCGGAACTTCCGGTCGCGCCGTTGTCGAAGCCCTGGCCTTCCCCGGAGGTATAGGCGGAAAGCGCGGCCGTCAACTTCGCCTTGTCGTCGGTAAAATCCAAATCCACGTGCATGTTGGTGGACAGCGAAACCAGAGCCATCAGGTCCGCCGGCTGCATTTTTGTGGACACGAAATTTTTCGCGGCATCCACCGCGCGGTCAATTTGCTCCGGGTCCATCGCGGAGAAATCGAAAAACAGCAGCATCAGGCGGCGGTCGCGCGCGTCGATGGACGGCGGCGCCTTTTTCGTGCCCCGCAAGACTCCCACTCCGCCCGCCGTGCCGGAGACGGTTGGTTCTGTCGTGGCAGCGGTCATCACCTGGTCGACATTTTCGAAATCAAACGTGGAAATCTCCTGCTTTTTGCCGTCTTCGTAGAGAGTGAAGTCGTCTCTCTTAAGATTGAGGATGAGATTGCCCTTTTTGTCGCGGGCCACGACGTTCACCAGCACCAGCGTGGTCGTCACGCTGATTCTGCCGGGGCTTTCGGGAACCTGAGGCGATTGCTGCGCGGCAAGTGGACCTGCCGCCTGGAGCAGCAGTGCCGTCATAACCAACGCCGCAAAGTTTTTTCGAAGTTGCCGCATTTTTGCCGCCTTAGAACCGAAAGCGTGCGGTCATCGTCACGCGCCGCATGCTGCCCACCGAAGTGACCTCCCCAAATGTCTGGGAGTTCACCACGGTGTTGATGGCCGTGAAATGCACGTTATTGAAAATATTGCTCGCTGAAATGCGCAAGTCCATGGCGCGAAATTCCTTGAATTGAATCGTCTTGTTGAGGGCCATGTCGAGCGTCACCTGTCCCGGCCCTTCGATGATATTTCGCGAGGCGTCGCCAAAGCCAGTGCCGCTGGGATTCACGCAAGTGGGGCTGGGTGCGCAGAAGGCGGCGGTATTGAACCATTCCAGCGCCGTTGGGTTACTCAGCGCGATGGTTTGTCCCGCAACGGCGTTGGCGCGCAGCGAGCCGCTCACGCCACGGCTGATGTCGAGCGCTCCACCCAAGACCCGCGGCGTGAAATACAATCCCGAGCCAACCGTAAAGTCGCCGCTCCACTGCCATCCGCCGAAAATGCCGCCCCACGCGCCCTTCGGCGAAAAGCGGCGGTTGTCTCCAATCGGGAAATCGTAAATCCAGTTGCCTGTGAACTTGTGGCGCTGGTCGAAGCTGGAAAGTCCGCGGTCCGCGGAAATGTCGAATGGGTTTTGCGCCACCACCACGCCGCCGCCTCCGATCGAGGAAGCATCATCAATCGACTTCGAGTACACATACTGCGCGCTCAAGCCAATCCCCTTCGCCATGCGCCGCCGCACGCGCACCGTGGCTGCGTGCAGAATCGAGTTGCCTTCCGAAGATTCGTAAGTGAATGGCTGGTTTCCAGCGAAAACTAGCGCGCGTTCGGTATCCAAGCGCGTGCCTTTTGCGCCGTTGTATCCCACGTTCATCACCACGCCGCCGGGCAATTCCCGCTGGATGTCCAGGTTCCAGATTTGCACGTACGCCAGCCGGTAGTTGGGATTGACGGCAAAGTTGTTGGTGACAGTGCCGGTGGACGTGGCGGGGAATCCACTGGCCAGAGTGAGCGGGCTTCCGGAAATGAGGCTAGCCACGGTCGTTGCGTTCGTTGCCGAGGTCGCGAACGGTGGCTGAAACGCGAAATTCTGAATCATCGTGCCGTACTGCGCGAGGTTGTAGTTGATGCCGTATCCCGCGCGCACCACCATTTGCTTCTGCGGCTTCCACGCGATGCCGACGCGCGGCGCCCAATCATTGTGGTCGGGCCGAATCAACGAGGCAGGAAACACTCCGTTGAATGGCCCGGACTGCCCCGCAAGGACCGGTACCGCCGCAGTGAACCCCGGCGCTACGTCCAAATTCACGATGCGGTTGTTCGCCTCGGTGTACGGGCCGTTGTATTCGTAGCGCACGCCGAGGTTGAACGACAGGTTCGACCGGAATCGCCAGTCATCTTGCGTGAAGAAGTCGTAGGCGTTCGAGCGGAAGTTGTATGCCGTGGTCCCAAATTGCAGCGACGTTTGCTGCGGATAGCCCAGCAAAAAGTCCGCGAAGTCGTATCCCGTGTCCGTCACCTGGCACGGCTGAGTTCCAAGGCAAGACCCTGTGCCCACCGCGTTGTATTGCGACGTCGCAAATCCGGTAAACACAAAGCTTCCTTCCGCATTTCGTGCCGAATGGAAGCTCTGCAAAATTCGCCGGTAATCGCCGCCAAACCGCAGGTTGTGTTTTCCGTGATTCCACGTGATTGTATCGGAGAGCGTGTAGGTCTGATCCAATTCGCGGCGAGGCGTCGTATTGGTGGCGCTTAGTCCTCCAAACGAAGTGAAGCCGATTCCCGGCAATCCCCAGTTGAATGGGTCGGTCGAAACTCCGCCGATGCCCGCGAGCCCGTCCACATTGGTCACACCCGCATAGAGATTCGACGTGGAGACGTGATTGTGGTTGTAGTTTGCGCGCAGGATGTTGGTGGCGCGGCCTTTGCTGTAAACCCAGCCTGCGCTGGCATTCAAGCCTTGCGTGTTCGTGGCTCCTGCCAAAGAAGGAAAAGGATTCACGATGCTGCTCGAGCTGCGCGCCCAGTTCAGCCCGAAATTGATGTTGTTTTGCGCGCGCCTTCGCCCTCCGCCACCCCCTCCGCCTCCTCCGCCGGCCATCGGCCCGAGGATGAGCGGGCCGCTGCTCGTGCCGAAGTTGTGGATGAGCCGAAAAATCACGGTATCGGAGCTGCTGGTCGCCGAAGTCACATAGTGAAAATTTTGTCCGGAGGCGGTGGTCGTGATGTTTGGCAGGGGAATGTAATTCAGCAGCGCCTTCGCTTGCGCGGTGATGAGAGACGGATCCAGGATATTCAGGCAAGGCAACGTGCACGAGCCATTGTTGAACTGATATTGCTGCCCGGTCGCCGGGTTGAAGATTTGCACCGCCTTACCGTCATTGTAAGCAGCCTGGCTGAAATCTCCGTTGCGTTCCGCTTGCGTCGGCACCGTGGAAAACGCATCGTAGGGAGTGCTGCCGCGCGAGCCGTTCCACCCGCCAAAGAAAAACCATTTGTTGCCGCCGTTGAAAATTTTCGGAATGTTGAGCGGCCCGCCGACGTTCGCGCCAAACCGCAGCTGGTTGTAGCTCGCCTGTGCAGCGGGGATTCCCGTCAGCGAGTACGGCCGCGCATCCAAACCGTCATTGTCGTCGTTAAAATAAAGCACGCCGTGCGGCTGATTGATGTTGAAACCGCGCGGCATCCTGCCGATGGCTATGATTTGCCCGCCCCCAGGTCCGCCGAATCCGCCGCCTCCGCCGCCAAATGGGCCGCCGCCTTCACGCTGCATGCGCTCGCGGAATTCCTGGATGCGCTGCTGCAAATCATCTTCGCTGCCCATGCCGAAGTCCTGCGTCCGCCCTTGGGCGCCGCTGATGCTCACCGATTCTGTGGGACCTTCCGCGCCGGCGCCGTTCAGCGGCAAGCTGGAGACGTCGCCGTTGTTTTGCCCGCCGTTTGCCCCGCCTCCACCGCCGAACCCGTTGCTTCCACCCGAAAGAGACGAAAACGCGTTCTCGAGCGCCAAACTCTGGAAACCGCGGCCCGCTGCGGCCATGGCGGCAGCCGCGTTATTCGATTGTTCCTGCTGCCGCGACGCCAGAGTCAATTCGGCTTCGACTTTTCCTGCCGGATTTTCCGGGTTGAGCGCGACTTCCTGGGTGAACGCGGCTAATCCCATGAACTCGATGCGCACGACATATCTTCCGCGGGTCATTCCCGACAAAGTGAACTTGCCGTCGAGACTCGTGGTTGTCGCGTACTTTTTCCCGGTCAGGGTATTAGCCGCAGTCACGGTTACGCCGGGCAACGGTGTCTTGCCACTTTTTGCAGTCCCCGTGATTTCGTAGGCGGCGGGAGCAGCGGCCGGCGCGGCTTGCGGCGCGGGGGCCTGCGTTGCGGTTGCGCTTCCCGATGGAGCCGCATCTTGCGCTGGCAAATGCAGCGGCGCAAAAATGGCCAAGCAACTGAGAATAAAAATGCGCTCTCGGCTGAACTTCACTTACGGGGCCCCCAGAACATTCTATTGCTGCGGTGGATTGGGTTTGCTTTCGCCTGCCGGTTTATTTGCGCCAGGCATCATTCCCATTTCCTGCATGCGCTTCCATTGCTCCGGCCCGATGACCATCACGCTTTTTGGCACGAAGGAATTGTTTTGCATCGCGCCGCGGACGAACACGTGATCTCCGGGCTGGATGTCCGCCATCGTCACGCTCTCGCGGCCTTTGTGCAGGGAAGTGTCTTCATTCAACTCGATGGTTTGGGTCACGTTGTCTGGTCGCAAAATGGTGAGTTGCGGCGCGTCAATCGACTTCACTTCGCCAAACACATAATCTTTACCCATCTCGCCCATCGCCATCATTCCGGCGCCGGGACCGCCCATTCCGGTGCCTCCCGGCCCACCACCCGTGCGTCCGGCAATCATTAGCGCGGTCAAGCTCTGCCCTCCGCTGTCATCCGTGCGCACCATCACCATGTCGCCGACTTTGAAATCTTCGAGCTTGGCGGGCTGCCGGTCTTTGCGAAACTGCGTTTGGTCGCTGATCTTCACGGTCGCCGTCGTTCCGTCCGGCTTGGCCAGCTCGAGCGAGCCTTTGTTAATCGCGGTAATTTTTCCAAACAATCCCTGGCCGCGCCCTTCCATGCCGCCTTGCCTGCGTGGCGGTCCCTGCTGCGCGCCAGGCTGTTGCTGGTCTTGCGAAGGTGCAGGATCCTGCGCCAGCGCGGTTGCGACTCCCAGCAGGAGCAAGAGACTCAGCCACAAACTCTTGTACGTCATTCGCTTCATGCCCATTTCCATGTCCCCCTCACACACTCCCTCGCCTAGTAAGACGCGGCCGCATGCCACAAAGTAACTTCTTCTGCGTCGGCGGCATAGATAAAAACTAGCCTATCCATTGTTCCCCCGAACGCACCGCGAAGTTCCCGCTCATCCCTTTGCAAACAAAGGCACTTGTTAACAGCGCGGAGCTACTTTCCTTCCATCCTTCTTTCCCGCGCAATCTTATTTTCGTCTTTTTGCTGCATATTTGATAAAGTGCATCGCCATAATAGCCCGTGTCCCCTTCCAGGGAGGTTGGCATGGCCAACGTTGACCTGCGCCCCTTGTCGCTCGGCGAAATTCTTGACCGCACATTTTCGCTCTATCGCCGCCATTTTGCATTTTTTCTGGGGATTTCTGCCCTCCCCTATTTGTTGGCTCTCGGGCTTGGTCTGTTGCAGACTCTAGCTCTTCCAAGGATCGGGGGCGGGAGGCAGTTTCCCAATCTGAGTGGTGGAGTTTATGCTGGCGCCGGTTTCTGGCTCATAACAATTGTCGTGCAGTTCCTCGCGTACATTCTTTCTCAAGGTGGAACAGTCTTTGGGGTCTCGGAAATCTACCTCGGAAATCAAACCACGATCCGTGAATCTTTTGGCCGCATGGTCGGTGAATTCGCAAATTTATTTGGCGTGCTGGTTCTCTGGGTCCTGTTCGCGTTTGGAGCGCCTTTGGTTTGCTTTGGAGCTGCCATCGTGTTCAAGGCGCCGGGCTTTGTCTTTCTGGCCTTCGTCCTCATCCTGTTTCCCGGCTTCTATCTTGCTTGCCGCCTTATGGTTTGTGTACCTGCGGCGCTGCTGGAAAACATCGGCCCCCGCAGTTCACTGGAACGCAGTTTCAGCCTCACAAAGGGCAATGTAGGCCGGGCTTTTCTCATTTATCTGTTGTATATAGTTCTTGCCTGGGCGGCGGCTAGCTTGCTCACTTGGCCCTTCACTGCGGGATTCGCCGCGGCAAAGAACGATCCACAGATGGTGCGCGTTTGGTTGAGTCTTACACAGGTGGGTTCATTTGTCGCGAAAGTGCTGGTAGCTCCCATTCTCACGATCGCCAGCGCGGTCTACTACTACGACCTGCGGGTTCGCAAGGAAGCGTTTGATTTGCAGTTCATGATGTATCCGGGTGGCGTTGCGCCCGCTAGGACAGCAGGCGTGCCCACAATGCTTTCCTGAGATTGCCAGGACACCGTTCAAAGTCCCCATCATCTCTCAGCAGACAGTTTGTCCTGCCCACCAGCTGTTGAGGTCCTGCCCGCGGCCTCCGCCGCTCACAGCAATCTTCTTTTCGCCTTTTTGCTACATATTTGATAAAGTGCATCGCCAACGCGGCAGGTATCCCTGGCTCCGGGAGGTCCTCTTGGCTAACGTTGACCTGCGTCCCCTGTCACTTGGCGAGATTCTCGACCGAACGTTCTCCCTCTATCGCCGGAATTTTGTGCTTTTCTTTGGCATCACCGCCATTCCACAACTCCTAATTCTCGCATTGAACCTGGTTCAAACCGCGTTGGTGAGGCCTCAGATCCCACGTCCGCAACTTCCTGTGGAACAACTGCAAGCCGGACCTTCCAGCGGGCTTTTGGCTTTCGGCGTTGCCGGCGCGGTTGTAGCGATCATCATCTACATGGTTGCGTATCTGTTTGCCCAGGGTGGCACTGTCTATGCAGTCTCCGAACTTTACCTCGGACGCCAAACTAGCATCGGAGCGTCGCTTCGCCGCATGCGTGGCCAGCTGGGGAGCCTATTTGGCGTGCTCTTTCTCAACGGACTCGTGGTGATGGTCGCAACACTCTTCTTGATCATCCCCGGGATTTACATGGCTTGCAGGCTGATTACCTGTGTTCCCGCTGCATTGTTGGAGGATTTGGGACCTCGGGCTTCGCTCGAGCGTAGTTTTCGCCTGACACAAGGCAGCGCCGGGCGCTCCTTTGTCATCTTCCTCCTGTATTTCATTCTGGTATACGCTGCGATGTTCCTGCTTCTGCTGCCCTTTACGTTCATGGCCACAATCTCTGCCAAGGATCCGTCGATGCTGCGAGTTTGGTTGGCGCTTAGCCACGTGGGAGAATTCCTTGCGGGAGTTCTGGTCGCTCCGGTCCTAACCATCGCCACCGCGGTCTTTTATTACGACCTGCGGGTTCGCAAGGAAGCGTTCGATTTGCAGCTCATGATGAATCCCAGCGGTGCATCTCCTGCGGGATCTTCCGGCGTGCCGACCATGCTTTCTTGAATAGGCGAGTCGAGAGCTTTTCTTTTCCGACCGGGTGCCAATGATTCACCGCTTCTTCTTCCTTGTGCTTTTGCTCTCTGGCCTGTTACCTCGCGTGCTTGCCGGCCCGTTTACGGAAGCGCAGCAGAGTGCTCCCCAGGTATCTTCCGATGCTCTTGACGCTCGTTCCTTCGTCGCGGAACTTCACCGCGTTGCCGATATTTTGAAGCAGAAGCCTTCCACCAAGGATTTGGTCGCGCTCAGCAACACTCTTCCTCCGCACTGGACCGTTTCCACCCCCCAGTTCACCTATTCGGTCTCTTCGGAGCCTTTGCGCCACCAGCTTACGTCGCTTTCCGCGAACAATGCGCTGACCTGGGTCAATCACCTTGCCGCGGAAGTGGAAGCTACCTATGCCCCGGCCGCTGCGGCTTCCCCTCAGGCTCGCGCGGAGCTCGATCGCATTCTCGCCCGGCCGGAATTCGCTGCCGTGCATCCTCCCTCAGCGTGGGAGCTTCTTCGCCGGAGGGTTGTCGCTTGGTTGGAAGAGCAGTTGGTTCGGCTTTTCCAGGGGCTCGACAGGCATCCTCTCGGCGGCAGAATTCTTCTCTGGCTCATCCTGCTCGGCGCCGTTGGGTTCATTGCGCTGGGATTATTCCGATTCTTGTCGAGTAGAGACCGCGCCAGCGTGCTGCCTCGCAGCGCCGTCGTCCTTGCCACGCGCACCTGGCAGGAGTGGGTCCACGCGGCACACGACGCGGCGAAACGCGGCGACTATCGGGAGGCCGTGCACTCCGCCTATTGGGCGGGCATCGCTCGGCTCGAAGATGCCGGCCTGCTGCCGCAGGATCGCACCAAGACTCCGCGGGAATATTTGCGACTGGTCGACGTTCAGGGGCCCGGACAGCTTGCCCCTGCTAAAACACATCGCGAGCCTCTCGCTGCGCTTACCTCGCGCCTCGAAAAAGTGTGGTACGCCAATCGCGGCGCACATCCCGAGGATTACCAGGATTCGCTTCGCCAGCTGGAGGCGCTCGGATGCCCCTTGGAATAGCCGCTTCCGACCGTAAGATTCTCCTCATCGGCGGAGGGCTTCTCCTTTTGCTGTTGACTGTCACAGTCCTTCTCTCGCCCTCGGGCGACGAGCGCGACTCTGACTTTCCCTCCACGTACTCGGCGCAATCTTCCGGAGCCCTCGCGGCGTATGACTTGCTCGCGAAGCTCCACTATCCGGTTCGCCGCTGGGAAGATCCGCCCAGCGAGTTGCCGCAGCAACCGAATGGCTTTTTGCTGATTCTTGCTAATCCGTTCTTGCCTCCCAGCGAGAAAGAGCAAAAAGCCCTCGCCAGTTTCGT
>Ga0187780_10000873_pt1 | contig 22491 bp, 16 predicted proteins | sample 1015_Q2_SP10_20__FD_132429 | JGI IMG/M metagenome (GOLD analysis project Ga0187780, IMG submission 132429) | Tropical peat soil microbial communities from peatlands in Department of Meta, Colombia - 1015_Q2_SP10_20_MG | ecosystem: Environmental > Terrestrial > Soil > Wetlands > Peat | place... | reverse complement strand
GGTCGGCAGCTACCACACCGAGCTGAGCGCGTATGCGGGGCTGCGCTCGGGCGATCGGCGTGTCGCCGACGCGATGGCGCTGGCCGTCAGCACCTTCTACGGCGCCTGCGACGTGATCCTCTCCCCCAGCCCCGCCTCCGACGAGGCGCTGCGCGCGGTCGGTATGGGCGCCGAGCGCGTGCTGCGTTGGGACCGCGGCGTGGACACCTCGCGCTTTGACCCCAGGCTGCGTGACGATGCGCTGCTGCCCGGCGACTTCAACGTCCTGTACTCCGGTCGGATCACACGCGAGAAGGGCGTCGAGCTACTTGCCGACGCGTTCCTGCTCGCGCACGCCCGGGATGCACGCCTGCACCTGGTGCTGGCCGGCGGCGGACCCGAGCAGGAGCGCTTGCGCGAGCGCCTCGGCGCACACGCGACCTTCCTCGGCTGGCTCGAGGGTGAAGCTTTGGCGCGAGCGTACGCGAGCGCCGACGCCTTCCTGTTCCCCAGCGCCACGGACACCTTCGGTCAGGTCATTCTCGAGGCGCAGGCCAGCGGCGTGCCGGTGGTCGCGCTCGCGCAGGGCGGTCCCGTGTCGCTGATCGAGCATCGCGTCAGCGGCCTGCTGTGCGAGGCCGATCCTGTGGCGCTCGCCGACTGCCTGCTTGAGCTCGCGGGCTCGACGCTGCTGCGCGAGCACCTCGGCCGCGGCGCGGTGCGTGCAGTGCAGACGCGCACGTGGGAGCGCACGCTGCAGCGCCTTGCCGACGGCTACAACCACGTGCTGCTCGAGCACGCTGTCGGGCACGCGCCAAGCGGCGCGAGCGACCGCGCAGCGTAGGGACGCGGCGAGCGTGACGCGCAGCCAGCGCTGAGCGGGTCGCTCAACCCGAGCGGCGCGGCCTCGCCAGGATGTGCGCTCGCCACGACTTCCCGTGCGGCAGGTCCTGCTCGATCGGCCTGTGTTCGTAGTCGAAGCTGTCGAGCAACTCCGCGACCGCTTGCCGGGTGCCATGCGGCTCGATGATGAGCGTCGGTTTGGCTGAGCGTAGCGTCTGGCTCATGCCTCGCAGCGCGCTGATCTCGGCGCCCTCGACGTCCATCTTTATGAGCGTCGGCGGCGCTTGCGCGGTTTGCGCGATCCACGTGTCGAGCGTTAGCACCGGCACGGCGGTCCTCCCGCGAATGTGTTGCTCACGCGTCGCGCGGCGTCGCACCTGCGCCTCGTCGTCATCTTTGTCCAAGCGGCTCTCGAGTGGGCCTTTGTTCAAGAACACCGCCCACCCGTCCTGGTCGCTCACAGCCGCCGGCACCACTGACACGTTGGCGAACCGATTCGTGGCCGCGTTCCAGGCAATGTACGCCGCGTTGGTGACGCTGGGCTCGAACGCGATCACCTTGCCGGTCGGCCCCACGCGCTGAGCAGCGAGCATGCTGTACCAACCGATGTTGGCGCCGAGGTCATAGACGACGTCGCCCGGGCGCAGCAGCTCGAGGAAGCTGTCCTCCGCGCCTCGCTCGATCACCCTGACGATTCGACTGACGTTAGAGTCCCCGAAGCGCACTCGCAGTCCACGGCCGTTACCTTTGATCACCGGCAGCGGCGCGCGACGAACGAAACCCATCAACCAGTGCGACGTGAGCCGGCTCCGCAGCCTTTTGAGCCGGCGCCGCAGTTTCGCTTGCGTCATAGAGGGAGTCTATCCGCCTGCTCCGCCCGTCGCAGCAGGACAGAAATCACCAGCGGTATGATCATTTGGTGCTCTACGTGGCAACTGTTCACTTCAGATCTCCGCGCTGGGTCGAGATCCAGACGCGGTATCTACGTGAGCACATCTCGGCGCCGTATCAGGTGTGGACCTCACTCGAGGGCATCGATCCGTCATACGCACGCCACTTCGATCGGGTCGTCGAGCAGGTGGGGCCCCACGCCGGCAAGCTGAACCACCTGGCGATGGAGATCATGCAGGAGGCCTCTGACACTGACTTGCTGATGTTCCTCGACGGCGACGCTTTCCCGATCGCCGACCCGATGCCCGTGATAACCGACGGCCTCTCCAGGGCACCCTTGATCGCCGTACGTAGGGCTGAGCATCTGGACGATCCGCAGCCACACCCCTGCTTTTGCGTGACGACCGTCGGCGCCTGGCGCGAGTTGCCGGGTGACTGGTCGAAGGGGCATGCGTGGTCTCGTCACGCGGGTGGTCCACTGTGGACAGATGTGGGGGCCAACCTGCTGCGAAAGCTCGAATTGACGGGAACACCGTGGGTCGAGTTGCTTCGATCCAATCGGGTCAACCTCGACCCGATGTACTTCGCGATCTACGGTGACATCGTGTATCACCACGGGTCCAGCTTTCGGCCCGCCACGCTGAGTGGAGTCCATCACGTCTCGGGCGCATCGCCGTCACCATTGCCACTCCCCGGCGTACCGCTGCTCGATCGCGCGATAAGAGTCGTCAATCGGCGGCGGTCGCAGGCATGGGAGCGCAGGACCGTCGACCAGCGCGCCGAACTCTCTCAGTCGATGTACGAGAAGATCCGTGCGGGCGGCTCAGACTGGCTGACTGAGCTCAAAGGCACAGACAGCACGGCTGGCAAAGTCGGCGACGTCGTAGCGCCGCCGGCGCTCTCATAGCACGTCCGGGAGCGCCTCGGGGAGCACGCCGCCCAACGCCCCTGCGGCGATCTTCGCCGCGGAACGATAGTAGGGATCGTTCTCCTGCAGGTACTCTCTCGTATCGAACGCCATCAGTCGCCCGTCGAGAATCACCATCACACGATCACACGTGTCGAGTGTCGACATGCGGTGGGCGACGATAAAGAGAGTCAGTTCACTCCTGAGCCCATCGAGCGATTCACCGATCAGCTTCTCCGAATACGGATCGAGCGCGCTCGTCGGCTCGTCCAGCACGAGCACGTTTGGGCGCGCGGCGAGCGCGCGAGCAAGGCAGATCCGCTGCTGCTGGCCACCAGAGACCGCGTCGGCGCGAGGACCGACCACCGTGTCGTAACCATCCGACCAGCCCACGATGTCGTCGTGGATGCGAGCCAGCCGCGCCGCGCGCTCCACCGACTCGTCATCGATGTCGGTGCGGTAAAAGCGGATGTTGTCTGAGACCGACGCGTGCAGCAGGCGGGGTTCCTGCGGCACGTACGCGACCAGTTTGTGCCAGTCTGAGCGCGCGAATTCCTGAACGGGCTGTCCGTTGACGAGATATTGCCCCTCGGCTGGCGGGCGCAACTGCAGCAGCAACTGGACGAGCGTCGACTTGCCTGCCCCCGAAGGACCGATGATGCCAATCGTTTCACCGGCGTCCACCGCGAAGCTCACCCCCGACAGCACCGGATGCCCGGGATTGTAGGCATAGCCGACATTCTCAAAGGCGAGCGACTGCACTACCGACAGTGGCCGGCCGCCATCCACCGGAGCGCTTTCCGCATATCTCTTCGCGGCGTTCTGCACGCGCTCGATGAACGGCAGGGACTGCTGTAGCGCCTGATATCCGGACTGAATCGACTGTCCATTCTGCGACGCGCGCAGCAGCAGCAGCACGATCGCCCCGAGCGAAGCCGCATGCCCGCCGCCGAGCTTGTAAAGCGCGGCGAGCACCAGGATCAGCACGATGTAGGTGAGGCCCTGATAGAAGTTCGGAACCAGTTTGGAGATCACCTGCGTGCGATAGAAGAGATAGCGGCATTTCCCGGCCAGTCCGGCGATGCGTTCGAACTGAGCGCCGGTCACGCCGAACACCTGTGACTCTTCCGCGAGCCGGTTCGCCTCGGCGATCCCCCCTGCGTACTGCACGAGCGCGTGCGAGAGTTCTCGGCTGCGACGCGCACCGAGCGTCCGCATCGGCCGCAGGACCGTGAACATACCGGTGGCGATCACGAACACCGCGCCGGCGGCCTCCGGACTGAGCGCAACCGCCGAGGCCATCAGGATTATGAAGGTGAGCACCGAACTGATCAGTCCCGTCGCCTGCAGCGCGCCACCGGTCGCCTGCACAGTCTGACTGGTCATGTTCTCCTGCAGCGCGCCCTCGCGGTCGCGGGACTGCACCTCCCAGGACGCGCGGGTGAAGGCGCGGAAGACCCGTAGCCGCACTCCCTGCTGCACGTCGGCGGCGATCCGTGCGGGCAACGTCGAGCCCGGCCACTGCAGCACGAACCTCAAGAGCGTAAGCCCGAGCCCAACCCACAGCAGCGTGGAGATCGACGCGTGTATGTGAAACAGGCTGTTGGCTCTGGCGGTGGCGTGTTTGGCCTGCTTGCCACCCACCCCCGCGAGGTCGGCCGCGACCTCCGCGACGATCACGATCACTGCCGTTTCGGTGAAAGCGGAAACGATCGAGAGGAACGAAAGCGCAACGACCAGCCTGCGCCTATCGCCGATCAGCACATCCAACTGGGCCCACATTGACGATCGTTGAGGCAATCCCTCGCCGCTCTTGGTCGACGCTCCTGAGCTCATTTCATCCCATCCTTAGAGTTGACAGCACGCTCGACCTCGCTGCGCTCGGCGCGCTCGCGGCGAAGATCGTCGCACGGGGTCGCGCAGGCTGTCACCGTGACAAGTGTAACGACATCGGGCACGCGATGACAAGCCTGCCGAAGGACTTGCGGGCTGAGAATTGGCCGTCGGCATCGCCTGCCATGGCCAGCGCGAGATCGGGTCAGGCCGCGGGCCGGCCCGATGGCTCCGAAAGACGCCCACCGACCGCGGAGCGCGCGGTCTCCTGCGCAACATGGACCGCCGGGCTGTCGAGTTGCCAGCGCACCTCGAAGCTGTGGAGTGTCGGATCGGCCAGCATGCGCCGAAATCCGTAGCTGAGACTGTTTTCGTAGCTTTCGATCGCCTCGCACTTGGCCTTGGCCATACGCTCGTCCAGACGCTCGACCTCAGCGGAGCGCAACGAGACGAGCTCCGGCACGCCCGCGAGGAAGGGCTGCCAGTAGGCGTCGACATCGCGGTTGGGCGCAGGCTCACGGCCGTCGACCCACGATGGCCACCCGTGCAGGACGCAGTAGGGCAGATCCGCATAGAGCGTCACGGGCATGCCGTACCGCAGCAGCATGCGACCATAGCGACGCGTCAAGCGGTGGTCGCGATGAGCGCCGATGCCAGCGGGCACATACACGCGCGACGCGCTCGGCACCTCGGTGGCGAGCGCGCGATCGAGCTCGTCCAGGCTGACGTGGTGCGGCGCCTGGTGGCGGTACCCGGAGCCCAGCAACGGCAAGTTCAGCGGCGTGCGCCCCGTGCGGGCGAGTGCGGCCGTGTCCTCGGCCATGCGCCCTCGTGCCCGCTCAGCCGGATCGCTCGCGCCGAGCACCGCCTCCCACGGCCCGGCGTCGGTGCGTTGCGGGATGCCGCCGAACACGTTGACGACGTTCAGCTCGCGCTCGCTGACCAGCAGGCTCCAGCAATCCAGCACCGAGTCATCCCAGTGCGGCGAGAGCATCAGCTCGGGTGCCTCAGCGTCTAGGCGCAAGCGCGGCTGGAAGCGATCCTCCTCGCGAACCTCGGCGTGCCCCCTAGCACGGCGGTAAAGGTCACGTGAAACGGCCGACAGTCTGCGCAGGCGACGGCTCATCGTTTGGCTCGCGGACAGTATAGGTAAGCTCAGCACAATGTCAGCGTCGGCCGAGTCAACTACCGATGAAGCTCGCGTTGGGACGAAAGTTCCCGACTTCTTCGTCGTCGGGCAGCCCAAGAGCGGAACAACCGCGATCTACGAGATGTTGCGGCGTCACCCGCAGATCTACATGCCCGATATCAAGGAGCCGATGTTCTTTGCGAGCGATCTGCGCCCCAACGCCAGAGCGCAAGCATCCGGCCACGAGCGGCGACCGGTCTTTCCATCCACCTACGAGGAGTATCTGTCGCTGTTCGCGCCAGCCACAGCCGACCAGCGCGTGGGCGAGGCGAGCTCGTCATATCTCAGATCTCGTGTCGCCGCGAGTGCCATCGCCGAGGTGCAGCCCTCAGCGCGCATCATCGCGATCCTGAGAGAGCCGGCCAGCCTGCTGCGCTCGCTGCACCTACAGCGACTGCAGGAACATGTGGAGAGCGAGCCCGACTTCGCGCAGGCGATGGCGCTCGAGGAGACGCGACAGCAGGGCATCCGGGCTCGACCTCGCGACCGACCACAGATGCTGCTGTATTCGGACTTCATACATTACGTGGAACAGTTGCGCCGATACGACGCCGTGTTTGCCCGCGAGCAGATGCTCGTTCTCATCTACGACGACTTCAGGCGTGACAACGAGGGGACGATGCGCGGCGTGCTGCGCTTCCTGCAGGTGGACGACGCCGCGCCGATCGAGGCGCTGCGCGCCAACCCCACCGTCGCCGTGCGGTCGGAGCGCCTCGAGCGGATGGTGCGCGGGGCACAGTCCGGGCGCGGCCCGCTCTCACGCCCGGCGCGCACGATCGTCAAGGCAGTCACCCCCCAGCAGCTACGCAGGAGGCTGTTTTACCCTCTTCGCAGGCGCGTCATGTACCGCGCTCCAGAGCGGGTCGACGAGACCGTCATGGCCGAGCTGCGTCGCCGTTTCAAGCCCGAGGTGGTGGCGTTGAGTGAATATCTGGACCGCGACCTGGTTGCGCTATGGGGCTATGACTCGCTCGAGTGACTCTTGATGAGCGTCGTCGTCTTCAGCCGCAATTTCCAAAGACTCCAGGGCGGCCATCTCAAGGTCTTTCACTATTTTGAGCATGTGCGTAGCTCGCCCTCGCACGAGGCGCGTATCCGCTTCTCGCCGGACTCGCTTTGGGACTCGAGCAACCCCTGGTGGAACTTGCCCGAGACGGTCATCCACCCGGATGAGGATGCTCGTGCCGATGTGCTGTTCCTGGCGGGAATGGGCTGGCGCTCGCTGGACCCGCAGCAGCGGGTGGCGTCGCAGCTGCCGATCATCAACCTGATCCAGTATTTCCCGCTACCCGGTCGCAAGGGGCCGCTCAATCAGTTCCTCGAGCATCCCGCGATCCGCATCTGCGTCAGTCCCGAGATCGAGGACGCGCTGCGGAGCAGCGGCTCGGTTGAGGGACAGATCTTCACAATCCCGATCGGCGTCGACCTCGAGCAGCTGCCACCGCCGCGAGCGGCCGACGAGCGGGATCTCGACTGCATCGTGCTGGCGATCAAGGATCGACCGCTCGGGCGACGGATCGCCGAGCGGCTGCGCACGGCGGGACATCGAGTGCTGCTGGTCGACGATCCGCTGCCCAGGGCCGAGCTGCTCGAGGCGATGGCGCGCGCACGCGTCACCGTGCATCTTCCGGCGTCGGTCGAGGGCGCCTATCTGCCCGCGCTCGAGAGCATGGCACTGGGCGCTGCGGTCGTCTGCCCGGACTGCGTCGGCAACCGCTCCTTCTGCCGCGACGGAGAGACTTGCCTGGTGCCCGAGCGCAGTGAGCGGGCCATGACCGAGGCCGCACTCACATTGCTGAGGGCATCGGACGACGAGCTTGAGCCGATGCTCGCGACCGCATTCGAGGAGAGCACCGGGCGCGCACTGAGCGTCGAGCGCGCCCGCTTCCTGGCAATCCTCGACCGCGTGGAGGAGCTGTGGGCGGCGCGTGAGCGCCGTTAGGATTCGCCGCGCGGGAGACGCTGGGCTGGGCGGTCAGCCGTCGGTTTCGGGCGTCGCGCGATCTGGTAGGTCAGCGATTCGGAGACGCCCGCCAGGAGCGTCCTGTTGGCCGGGACGATGACGCGCACGCTGGCGTCTCCGGGGATGCCGAACGTGTGCGTAATCGAGTACTTGCCTTCGGCGCCGACCGTGCCGACAGCGACTGGGTGCCAACCTCCTTCGACGTTCGCGCCCTTGCGCTCGAGCACCACCCGTCGGCCGACCTCGTTGGGAGTGACCGTACCGCTGAACGTGACCGTGCCCCCCGCGCTGGGGCTGGCCGCCGACTGATGGGCGCCGATCGACAGCTGCGTGGCTGTGGGCGTGGCGGCGATCGTGACCAGCGGCGCGACCTGCACCGAGGCCCGTGCCCGACGGTCACCTTGGACGTGGGCGTAGAAGACGCTGTCGCCGTCGAGCGCTTCGGTCGTGAGATGAAAAGCGCCGCTCGCTTCTGGCGTGGCAGTGCCAACGACGCTGGTGCCGGGCGTGCCGACCGAGTGACGCAGGACGGTGACCGTCTGTTCGACGACTTGCGAGGCGCTCGGGCAGGTGACCGAGCCGGACAGCGCGGCCGATTCTCCCGCGGTGAGATGGCGCGGTGCGACTTCGATCTGGACCTCGCAGGCGCCCAAGCGCCCGCTGTGCCGTTCTCCGCCCGCGCCTCCTTCGGGCTGGCCCTGCGCTTCGGACTTAGTGCCGGAGCCGGACTGTTGCGGCGGGCTGGGCGGGGTTTCACCCGGCGCCGTGGCCGTTTCGCCGCCCGTGGTGGTGGTGGTGGTGGTGGTGGCGGCGGCGGCGGCGGCGGCGGGTGCGACGGTTGCGGGCTTGCGTCTGGCGGGTGCCGCTGAGGGAAGCACCAGGCTCGGGACGGTCGCCACCGCCACAGCACTGAGCAAGAGCGCAAGCCGCGCCAGCAAGCCCGAGGCTCTGCACAGCAACCGTTTGAGGTCGGCCCGAGGACGCGCGCTCATCAAGACCTCATCGGCAAGGCAAGCGCAGGGCTTGAACGCTTTGGACTGCGACGGAAACGCAGACCGCCAAGTCCAGGCGTCCCTTTGTCATCTTGTTCACACAAACGTAACGAGCTGGTTTCGCACTAGTCACAGGAAACATGGTGTTTGCAGGAGAAACTATGGCTCTATAGTCATGCTCATTAAGCGCTCCCGGCAGCCCACGCGTACGATCGCGGTCGCCCTCCACGGTATCGAGCCGGCGACCTTCGAACGCTGCGCGCTGATCCGCGATTGGCTCGACGATCACGGCGTCGAGCGCGTCACGCTGCTCGTGATCCCAGCGCGCGATCTGCACCCGGTCGGCGAGCGTTCGCCCGAGATGATCGACTGGCTGATCGAGCGTCGCCGCGCCGGCGACGCTATCGCCCAGCACGGCTTCCAGCACGTGCGCCACGGTCACGGTCGCCTGCTCACCGCTGCACGCGGCGCGCGCGGCGGTGAGTTTGTCGGACTCGACGGGGACGAGACACGCCGTGCGGTGCACGCGGGCTGGCGCGTGCTGAAGCTCGCCGGCATCGAACCGGAAGGCTTCGTGGCGCCCGCCTACGCATACACGCCCGCGCTACGCGAGGCGCTGCGTGTGCGCTTTCAGTGGTGGGCGGAATTGCTGCGCGTGCACACCGCGCGCACGCCCGGCGAGCACGCGGCACGCGAGCCGCTCACCCCGGCGTGGAGTCTCGCCACCGCCGGTCCGCTGACGCGCGTAATCTCGCCACCGCTGATCCGGCTCGGCTCGATGTTGCCGACGAACACGCTGCGGATCGACGTCCATCCCGCCGATCTCCAGCATGCACGTCACATGCTCGCGCTCGAGTGGGTGCTCGGTCACAGTGGGTCGCACCGCACTGCGATCACTTACCAGGAGCTGGCCGAGCGCCAGCACAGCAGTCTCGTCCACCTCGCCGGCGACGGCAGACTCGCCCAGGTGTGAGCTACCCGCGTTCTTGAAGCAAGCTCTAGCCCTTGCTGGCCAAGAACATCGCCGGTTCGAAGGGCTTGACCGCCGGTAGCGCGCTGTAGCCGAGGTGCTTCAGCGAGAACAGCTGCTCGATCGTGAGCAGCAGCGAGAAGTCGTTGAACGGTTCCTCATTGGTCGTGGCGCCTTTGACGTATGGCGAAAGCAGCAGCGCGCCGACCGTGCCCCCGCCCTTGGGTGACCCGGCGACCGTCCTCGCTGGCGCGTTGGGGAACAGCGGCTGCCCGCAGCAGGAGCTCGAGTCGGCGAACACGCCGCTGGAGGGCGCCTCGTCGGTGGTGATCACGAGCAGGCCGCTTTCCTGATAGGCCTTCGATTCCATGATCTCCGGCACGACCTGTTTCAGGAACGTGTTCGCCGGCGTCACGCCCGCCGGCGCGTCCGCGGTGCACGGCGTCGGGTTGCCGTCGTGGCAACGGTCGGGGACGATGTAGGCGAAGCTGGGCGTGCTCTTCGCATTCGTGAGGTCGCTCCTCAGCTTGACCAGCCCGACGTCGTTGGCGGCGCATTCCGGCGAGTCGACGATCGAGGCGAAGTACACGAACGGGTTGCGGAAGGTGGCGTAGGCGCCGCCGCTCTGGGCTTGGTTGGCGGTCGGATCGGCCTGGCCGAGAGCCGGGTGCGCACAGGCGACCGGCGTGCCGCCCCCTTCGTCTGTCCCCTGCAGATATGCGCGCCAGGCGAGGTGCTTGGCGGCGAGCTCACTTACGATTGTCTGCGTCGAATGCGGGTACACACAGCCGCTACCGAGCACCTGTTCATCGGCGCCCGTGCTCGTCGGCGTGATTTCCGTGTAGTTAGGGCAATTGGCGACAGTTTCCGCGGTCGGCCCCTGGCCGCTGATCAGCGCCGCCTCGTCGGCGAGCTCCTCGTGCGCGACCGCATCGAAGCGCGTCAGCAGCTCGCCCTGGTGCTCGAGCGTGCCCGACAGATATGGAGCCGTCGACGACGGCCCGAAGACCGACGCGTACGGCTCGTCCGAGAGCATGATCACGAACACGTGCTTGATCGCGGGCAGCTTCGTGGCCGGCTTGCCCGCGTCCGGCTTCGAGGAGCCGCCCGAGTTGGAGCCGCCCGCTTCTTCCGCGCCGCCTTCCTTGCCCGATTCCTTTGATCCGCTCGAACCGCCGCCGGAGGATGGCTTCGTTGGCGTCGTGGTCTTGCTCCGGGCGGGTTCGGGCGTGGATTCCGGTTCCGAGGCCGGCGGTTCGCTGCCGCTTTCCGACGCGGAGGATTCCGATGAAGCGGAGCTTGACGCGGTAGAGGTGCTCGCCTGTCGCGGGGCGGGCAGCAGCAGCTTCACCGGCGAGCGCGTCGAAGCGAGCGTGTCACTGACCGGCGTGCGCGCGACGTGCCCCATCAGCACACCGAAGCCGAGGAAGACGAGCACCAACAGCGCCGAGACGCGCGGCGGGGGAAGCCTCAGGCCAGTGGCCGCAGACGGGCCGGCGGCCGCTGCGGCGGCGACCGCTGCACCGCCCACATCGGGATCGGCGGCGATGCCCTCGGCGCCCGCCCCCCCTGCGCGTGCCTGCGCTGACGCCGAGCCTGCCGCGCCGGGGTCGCCCACGTGGACGCCGCTGCCGAGTGTGCGCGCGATCATTGCCTCCAGCGCCGCGCTGCGCGATCCCACGCGCGCGCCGCACTCTAGGCAGTAGCGCTGGCCGGGCGCGAGCGGCGAGCCGCAGTCCTCGCACACGTGGTGGCGCTCGACGCTCATCGGTGACCGTCGTTATCCGTCCAGGCTCGCAACGCTGCTCGGCACGCGCTCCATCAACGTCGTACCGCACTGCCAGCAGTAGAGCGCGCCGCGACTGTGGGGCGCGTTGCAGTTCGCGCAGTGGCCGGCCACGCCCTCGTCCTCCATGCGCAGCAAGCGCTCGACCTCCGCGAGCTCGGCGTCACGCTCCTGCAGCAGCGCGGCGCGACGCACGAGCACATCGAGTCGGAAGTGGTCGCGAATCGCCATCTCATAGGCAAGCCCGCCGAGATCCCAGTGCATCTCGACCACCTGCTCGGCGAGCGCGTCGCGCCTGCGCTGCAGATCGGAGCGTCCAGCCGCCGGCTGCGCGCTGCCCGGCTGTGCGGTCGCGACCGCAGTCGGCTCGCGCTCGTCGCCGTCGATCGTGTCACGAAGAATGCCCATCGTCTTAGCTCAGCCCGTTTCGACCACGTCGGGAAGGTTCTTGGCTTTTTCCTCGTAGCTTTTGCCCTTGGCCGATTTCAGCGTGTTCAGCACCGTAGCTGGCGCGGGATGGCTCAGACTCTTGCCGACCCCACCCGAGGACGACGATTTCGAGCCGGTGCCTTCGCTCGATGACCCCGACCCGCCGCTTGAGACCTTGATCACCTTCGCGCCGGGGAAGCTCTTCTTCAGGCCCGCCAGCGCCTTTTCGGCTTCGGGGCGCTTGTGGTAGACGCCCGAGTAGATGACGTAGTTGCCAGCGGTGAGGCTGCTGAATTCTTCGGACTTGAGCGCACCGACGGCTTTCGCGCCCTTGACGCTCGCTGAGGACTTGGCGGCTTCGACCGCGCTGACCATCGTGCCGGTTTGCGGCAGCGTTTGCAGCTGCACGGTGTAACCGCTCGTGCCCGAGGGCCAGTCGCCGGTGAACGTCGCTTCGCTCGTGCCACTCGTGCCTGCCGTTGAGGTCGGTGAGGCGACGCTGATCACCTGCGCCGGCGCCGCGCTCTGCTTGGAGGCGCCCGCGCGACCGATCAGCACGCCCACGCCCATCGCGAGCAGCAGCACGCCGACGCCCGCGATCACCGTCAGCGTTGTGTTGCGATTGGGCGCTCCGCCGGCCCCGAAGGGGTTACCGGGGGACGCAGCGGGCGGAACGGGCGGCGTCGCCGGGGGCGCGGCAGGGGGCGCGTCGCGCAACGGGGGTTCGCCCGCGAGCACGCTGCTCATCGGCACGAGTCGCTCGCCGCACTCCAGGCAGTAGCGCTGGTCGCGCGCCAACGGCGCAGCACAGCTCGGGCACTGCGCCACTGCGCCTGCTTGGGCCGGCGTTGTGCTTGCGATCGATTCCGTGGACAGGGTGGCTACCTTCACGTGTGCGCCGCGAACGACACAAGGCTATACAGGATGCCAGCCCGTGCGGCATCGCTGCTGCTCTACACATGGTCGGGCCACCCGCACGTCCGCGCGTGACGATTTTGTGAAGGCCCTGCCGGACCGACCACTGCGGCGCCGGCCGGCAGGACCATGACGCGGCCCTACGTGACGACCAGCGTCACGCCCGTGGGCGAGTAGGACGGTTCGTACTTGAGCGTCGTTTTCGCGATTGTGGCCTTGTTCACTTTGGCGAACGTGCCTGTCCGCGTGCCCGCCGTGATGATCGCGAATTTTTCGCCGCTCGCTGGTTTGAACGTTTTGGACTGCTTCAGCGTCAGGGCGCCTTCGAGCGAAGCCGTACCGCCGACAGACATCGAGCCGAAGCTCGAGGCGCTGTTGATCGCGACTTCCAGCGTGGCTTTCTTGCCTTGGCTGTAGTTGCCAGTGAGTTTCAGCGTCGCGCCAGCGCCCAGGAACAGGGTCTTTTCGTTCTTGATGGCGCCTTCGATCGTGCGGCTGCCGCCGTTGGCGCGTTCGACCTCGAGCTTGCCCTTGTTTTCCAGCGTCCCTCCGGCGAGGTTCAAGGTCACGCTGTTGCCGGCGCCATCGCCGTTTGTCAGCACGATCGTGCCGGAGCTGAGGAAGCTGGCAGCGCTGATGGCGGCGTTCTCGCCGCCTGTGCTTTGCAGCGAGAGCGTCTGACCTTTGTTGATCGTGCCGCTCAGGCTGCTCGAACCGCGCAGCGCGAGTTTGCTGGCACCTTTGCCGGTGTACTTGAGCGTGAGGTCGTCGAGCACTGCCGGCTGGGTGCCCGTAGTCTTCCCGGCTCCTTGTTCAAATGTGCCGCCGGTCTGGACGAGGGCACCGGTGCCGACGCCCACGATGTTGCCGGCCGTTTCGTTGACGAGAACCTCTTTGCTCGTCGCCCTGAGCGAGACGCCGGTCGCGACTTCGATCGTGCCCTTGTTCAGCAGCGTCGCGCCTGTGGCGCCATATTCGGTGTTGGCGTTGATCTTCATGGCGCCCGTGTTCGTGAGGTTGCCCTCGATCGTACGGCCGCCACCATGCGCGGGTTCGGTGACGATCGTGCCGCTGTTGGTGAGCGTGCCGCTCGAGGTCACGAACGTCGCGCTGTTGCCCGAAGCGTCGCCGTTGGTCATGGTGATCGTGCCGGCGTTGGTGAAGCTCGCCGCCGCGGTCACGATCGCGTTCTCGCCGCCGGTGCTCTCGATCGACAGCGACTGCGCCGAGCCGAGGTTGCCGCTCAGCGTGCTCGTGCCACGCAGCTTGATGAAGCTCGCGCCCGTGCCGGTGTAGCTGAGCGCCGAGTCGTCGAGGATCACCGGCTGCGTGCCGCTGGTCGTACCCGCGCCCTGCGTGAACGACGTCCCAGAGCCCGTCACGAGCAGGTCGCCCGTGCCGGACCCGGCGGAGATGCTGCCGCCCGTGCCGTTGATGACGGCGCCTTTGTTGGACACCTTCAGTGTCTTTTCGGTGGCGAGGCCGATCGCGCCTTCGTTCGTCAGCGTCGCGCCTTCGCCGTCGTATTCGGTGTTCGCGTTGATCTGCAGGGTACCTGTGTTCTTGAGGCTGCCCGCGAGCGTGCGACTGCCGCCGTTGGCCTGTTCAGTGGTGAGCGTGCCGCTGTTGACGACGGTCCCGGCGAGCGTCTCGTTGTTGCCCGCGCCGTCGCCGTTGGTCAGCTTGATCGAGCCGCCGTTGCTGAAGCTGGGGCTGGCCGTGACGTTCGCGTTCTCGCCACCGGTGCTCTCGATCGACAGCGACTGCCCCGCCGAGGAGGTGCCGCTGAGCGTGCTCGTACCGCGCAGCTTGATCAAGCTTTCGCCACCGCCGGTGTAGGTGAGAGTGCTGTCGTCGACGATCACCGGCTGCGTGCCGCTGGTCGTACCCGCGCCCTCGGTGAAGGAGGTGCCGGAGGCGAGCAACAGGTCGCCCGTGCCAGTGCCGTTGATGCTACCGCCGACGCCGTTTACGACCGCGCCTTTGTCGGACACTTTCAGCGTCTTTTCGGTGGCGAGGTCGATCGCGCCATCGTTGGTCAGCGTCGCGCTTTCGCCGTTGTATTCGGTGTTCGCGTTGACCTGGATCGTGCCGGTGTTCTTGATGTTGCCCTGGATCGCGCGCCCGCCGCCGTTGGCCTGTTGGGTGGTGATCGTGCCGCTGTTGCTGAGCGTGCTCGGGCTCGTCACGATCAACGTCTCGCTGTTGCCCGCACCGTCGCCGTTGGTCTCCGTGATCGAGCCGGCGTTGGTGAAGCTCGCGCCGGCGGTCACGCTCGCGTTCTCGCCGCCAGTGCTCTCGATCGACAGCGACTGCGCCGCGCCGAGGCTGCCGCTCAGCGTGCTCGTGCCACGCAGCTTGATGAAGCTTTCGCCCGCGCCGGTGTAGCTGAGCGCCGAGTCGTCGACGATCACTGGCTGCGTGCCGCTGGTCGTGCCCGCGCCCTCGGTGAAGGAGGTGCCGGAGCCTTTGACGAAGATGTCGCCCGAGCCGGTGCCGGCGATTTTGCCGCCGCTGCCGTTGACCACGGCGGATTTGCCCGAGACGTTCAGCGTCTTGCCTTCGGCGATATCGACCGCGCCTTCGTTGGTCAGCGTCTTACCTTCGTCGAGTTCGGTGTTGGTGTTGATCTGCACGGTGCCCGTGTTGGTGATGTTGCCCTGAAGCGTGCGGTTGCCGCCCACGGCGGGCACCGTCGTGAGCGTGCCCGCGTTCGCGATCGGGCCTGCCAGCGTCACACTGTTGCCGGCACCATCGCCGTTGGTCATCGTGACCGAGCCGTTGGCCGCGTTCGCCAGCCCTTCGCTGGTCGTGAGGACCGCGTTCAGCGAGCCGCTGCTGCCCACCGCGAGCGTCTGCGTGCCGGAGGCGCCGCCGATCGCCAACGACTTCACAGTAACCGTGCCGGTGGTGCTCGTCTGCGTCATCACCACCGTGTAGGTGCCACTTTCGGTTATGCAGGCTTCTTCGGTGGACGTCGGAACTTTGCCTTTGCTCCAGTTGGTGGCCGTGAACCAACTGCCGCCCGCAGTGTTCGTGAACGTGTTCGTACATCCGCTGGCTTGCGCCGAGGACGTCCACGTCGCGATACCCAGGAACGCCGCGACGACGAGGCTCGAGCCGATGATCGCGCGGGCACGTCCTAGCGCCTGCAGAGAACCGTTCAGTCCCAACAATTGTCCACCCCTCGTAGTCGCTCGTGGCCATGTTCGCCCGTCGCAGGCCATGCGGCCCAGCGTCAATAGGCACCGTCAGGTCCCGGCCCCCGCCTAGAATGACCGCGCTGAAGCACGACCAAGCCGCGCACTGACGCGCGGCTTCAGGACGGGCGGCAGGCTACCGGTCGACGCGGCCCAAGTCAAGCCTAGAATCGGTTGCTCGTTGCTAGCATCCATCTGCAGCCAAGCGCCTGCAAATGTTGCGAATGCGTGTCTGCGGGCAGCGCATCAAATGGTCGCCGTGCGGGTTAGCGGATTATGGATCCAACGCGCGCGAGGCCGGTCATGCGGCAGCGACGTGCAATAGCGACATGAGAGGACAGACGGACCCGGATATGAGCAGCTTCACGATAAGACGCGCGATCGCGCTGCCCGCGCTGATGATCGCCGCCCTGGCGCTGGCGGCCTCGCCCCTCGCCTCGCAGGCAGCGGCCAAGAAGACCGCGACTGTCAGCCCAAGCGTCGCCACGGGCCAGGTCCGTGTGGTCGGCGCCACGACGACGCTCACCGGGACCATCGATCCGCACGGCCTGTCCACCAAGTACTTCTTCGAATTCGGCCCTGGCGGCCTCCACGGGGGACCCCCCACTACCTACGCGTCGCACACGACGCCGGTCGAACTGCACGCGGTCTCGGTCAAGGAAAACGTCAGCCAGACGGTGACCGGTCTGGCGCTGGAAGACCACTACCGCCTGGTGGTGACATATGAACAGAACGGGCAGACGGTCACGAAGACCGGCAAAGACCGCGTGTTCGCACCCACCACAAAGCACGCCAAGAGTGTGTTTCGGCTCCCGTCCTCCTTCCAGCCGACACTCTTCGGCGGTACGTTCGTGCTGAGCGGCACCCTAGAAGGCGCCGGCAACGTCGGCCGCCTGATCGAACTGCAAAGCAGCCCCTACCCGTACAGCGGACCCTTCGTCCGCTTCAGTGGCCCGATCGCCACCGGCGCCGGCGGCGCCTTCTCCTTCCGCGTCGCTGACTTCAGGGACAGCACCCGGTTCCGCGTCGCCACCGTCGGCGCGCCTGTGGTCTTCAGCGAGAGCTTTACGCAGTTGGCCGAGGTGCGCGTCACGCTCAGGGCGCAGACCAGCCACCACGTCAAGGGCCTCGTGCGCCTCTTCGGCACAGTCTCGCCGGCGGCCGTCGGCGCCCACGTCTTCCTCCAACTCGAAGTGCCGCCAAAGGCGAAGCTGCCGAGGGCCGAGAAACTGGAAAAGACGACGCGATCTGAAGAACGGGAAAAGCCGCCGGCGTTCACGACGAAGTTCACCACGGTCGTGAAGCGCGCCACCAGGAGCGTGTCGCGCTTCAGCGTCGTGGCGACCGTCAAGAACACGGGCAACTACCGCGCGTTCGTGCAGCTGCCGCCAGGCCCGGTGGCATCCGGTCAGAGCGAAACCGTGCTGCTGCACGCCGCCCCCAAGAAGAAGCGCAAGAAGTGAGGCCAAGAACCTGTTTGAACAGGTTCTGCGCGCTAGCTGGAGATGAGCCCTCGCGCGACGAGCAGGTCGATCACGCGCTCGACCTCTTGCTCGACGGTTTCGGCGGCACTGCCTAGCACCAGGTCGGGCTCGGCAGGTGGCTCATACGGAGCGCCCACGCCGGTCATGCCCGCCAGCTCGCCCGAGCGGGCGCGCGCGTACAGGCCCTTCGGGTCGCGCTGCTCACACAGCTCCAGCGGCGCGTCGACGAAGATCTCGATGAACTCGAGCTCGTCGGCGGCGTGCAACGCCGCCGCGCCCTGGCGGTCGGCGACGTACGGGCTGACGAGGCTGACGAGCGCGATCGTGCCGGACTCCGCGAGCAGCCGCGCGACGTGCGCGGTGCGCCGCACGTTCTCGCTGCGCGCCTGCTCGTCGAAGCCGAGGTCGCCGTTGAGGCCGTGGCGCAGGTTGTCGCCGTCCAGCAGGAACGCCGCCTGTCCCGCCTCCAGCAGGCGCTCCTCGACGGCCGCGGCGACCGTCGACTTGCCGGCGCCCGGCAGGCCCGTGAACCACAGCGTCGCGCCGCCGTGGCCGAGCGCCTGCCAGCGGCGCTCGCGCGTCATGCGCGTGCCCTGCCAGCGCACGTTCGGGCTGCGCTCGGTCTTGACGGCGCCCGCGCCTGAGTCGATGGTCTCCTCGACCTCGGTGTCGAGGATCACGCCTGCGCCGACCGTGTCGTTGGTCGCCTCGTCAATCACGATCAGGCTGCCGGTCACGCGGTTGCGCCTGTAGGAGTCGTACACGAGCGGCGAGCTCAGCTCCATGTGCACACGCGCGAGGTCGTTGAGCTCGAGCGTGGTGGCGCTCTCGTCACGGCGCAGGCTCTCCACGTCGATGCGGTACCGCACATCGACCCTGCCGACCATCGCCGTGCGCGTGGTGTGCTTGACCAGGTAGCGCCGGCGCGAGTCCAGCGGCTGCTCTGACATCCAGCACATCAGGCACTCGAAGCGATTTGAGACCGTCGGCTGGTTCTGGGCGCGCACGATCGTCGAGCCGCGGCTGACGTCGATGTCGTCGGCCAGGCGCAGCGCAACCGACATCGGCGGGAACGCCTCCTGCACGGGCCCCTCGAAGGTGTCGATGCCGGCGACGGTGGTGCGCTGGCCGCCAGGCAGCACCACGACCTCGTCGCCCGACCTGATGATCCCGCCGGCGAGCTGTCCCGCGTAGGCACGGTAGTCGGAGTGCGTGGAGGCCGGCGGACGGATCACCCACTGCACCGGGAAGCGCACGTCGATCAAGTTGCGGTCGGAGGCGATGTGCACGTGCTCGAGGTGGTAGAGCAGCGGCGGACCCTGATACCAAGGCATCGACTGTGAGCGATCGACGACGTTGTCGCCGAGTAGCGCCGAGATCGGGATGAAGGTCACGTCGGCCAGCTCCAGACGCGCGGCGAACGCGTCGAACTCCTCGACGATCGCCTCGAACACCGCCTCGTCGTAGCCGACCAGGTCCATCTTGTTGACGCACACGACCACGTGCGGGATGCCCAGCAGCGCGCTGATGAACGCGTGGCGCTTGGACTGCGCGACCACGCCCTTGCGCGCGTCCACGAGCACGATCGCCAGATCGGCGGTCGAGGCGCCGGTGACCATGTTGCGCGTGTACTGCTCGTGGCCGGGGGTGTCGGCGATGATGAAGCGACGCACAGCGGTCGCGAAGTAGCGGTAGGCGACGTCGATCGTGATGCCCTGCTCGCGCTCGGCGCGCAGGCCGTCGGTGAGCAGCGAGAGATCGACGAACTCGTGGCCCATCTGCTTGCTGGTCTGCTCGACGTGCGCGAGCTGATCGGCGAGCACCTGCTTGGAGTCGTACAGCAGCCTGCCGATCAGCGTGCTCTTGCCGTCATCGACCGAACCGGCGGTCGCGAAGCGCAGCAGGTCGGTCGGGCGCTCGGTCAGGCGCGCGAACACGTCCGCGGCGCTCTCGTGCGCGAGCGCGCCGCCGTTGACCGCCGCGTGCACACGGCCGTTGCCGTTGACCGCGACGCCGCGCGAGGAGTCCTGCGCGCCCATCAGAAGTACCCCTGCCGCTTGCGATCCTCCATCGCCGCCTCGGTCACGCGGTCGTCGGCCCGCGTCTGGCCGCGCTCGGTGACCTCGGTGGCCGCGATCTCAGCGACCACCTCGGCGAGCGTGCGCGCACTGGACTCGACGGCGCCGGTACAGCTCATGTCGCCGACCGTGCGGTAGCGCACCTGCGCGGTGAACGGTTGCTCGCCCTCCATCAACTGCATGAACGGGCTGACCGCGTAAAGCATTCCATCGCGCGCGAAAACTTCACGCTCGTGCGCGAAGTAGATCGACGGCACCTCCAGCTGCTCCTCGGCGATGTACTGCCAGACGTCGAGCTCGGTCCAGTTGGAGAGCGGAAAGACGCGAGCATGCTCACCCTTGCGTATGCGGCCATTGTAGAGGCTCCACAGCTCCGGCCGCTGTTTTTGGGGCTCCCACTGGCCAAACTCGTCGCGGAAGGAGAGGATGCGCTCCTTCGCGCGCGCGCGCTCCTCATCCCGGCGCGCGCCGCCGAAGGCCGCGTCGAAGCCATGCTCGGCGATCGCGTCCAACAGCGTGACCGTCTGCAGCGCGTTGCGCGACGCGCGCGGGCCCTGCTGCTCGACCACGCGCCCGCTGTCGATCGAGTCCTGCACGCTCGCCACGATCAGCCGCTCGCCGAGCTCTTCGATGCGGCGGTCGCGGTACTCGATCGCCTCGGGGAAGTTGTGGCCGGTGTCCACGTGCATCAGCGGGAACGGGAACGGCGCCGGGCGAAACGCCTTCTCGGCCAGGCGCAGCAGCACGATCGAGTCCTTGCCGCCGCTGAACAGCAGCACCGGTTTCTCGAATTCCGCCGCGACCTCGCGCATGACGTGCACCGCCTCCGCCTCGAGCGTACGCAAATGAGAGAGGTGATAGGTGGCTGGCATCCGTGCGGTGGCTGGCCGAATCGAATCGGCCGCTTGAAGGTAGCCTGTCGGAACTGGAAGATGTGAACTTTAGGGTGCGGCTGCGTCTTGTCAAGCCTTGGCGCGCGCGATTACCCTTTCGTAGGTCGCGATCGTCGCAGCCACATGGTGCGCGACCGTGAACTCCCGCAGCACCCGTTCGCGCCCAGCGCGCCCCATCTGCCGGCCCCCGTCAGGGCGCTCGACGATCCTGCGGATCGCCTGCGCCCAGGCCTGCGGCTCGCGCGGCGGCGCCAGGTAGCCCTCGCGCCCGTCCCGCACGATCTCCGGCGGGCCGCCGACGGTGGTCGCGATGACCGGCACTTCGAGCGCCATCGCCTCGATCAGCGCGCGCCCGAACGGCTCCTCCCACGAGGGCAGCAGCAGTACATCCAGCGCACGCACGAGCTCGGGCACGTCGTCGCGCTCGCCGAGCCACGAAACGCGCTGCTGCAAGCCGGCGGCGGCCACCTGCGCGTGCAGGCCCTCCAGATAGCGCCTGTTGTCAAAGCGCGTCGCGCGCGCGATGAACTTGGCCGAGCCGATCAGCAGCAGGTGCGCGTCGACGCCCTGCTCGCACAGCAGCGCCAGTGCTCGGATCGCCGTGTCCTGGCCCTTCCACGGGCTCAGTTGTCCGACCACGCCGAGCAGCACCGCGCGCCGGCCCGCCTCGCCGAGCGCCGCGCGTGCGCCCTCGCGGTCGATGCGCGCGGGATCAAAGCGCTCGATCTCGACGGGGTTGTGCAGCACCTCAAGCTGCGCCCGCGGTGCCACGGCGCGCACCGAATCGGCTGTGTACTGCGAATTCGCGATCACAGTCGTGGCCGTCGCCGCGATCAGGCGCAGGGTGGCGGTGCTGACCACGCCCGGCGGCAGGCAGTCGCGCACGTGCACGACCTTGGCGGCGGACATCGGCCCGGCCAGGCCGAGCACGATCCCCGCGCGAATCGAGTTGGCGTGCACCACCTCGGCGCGGTGGCGGTGCGCCGCGCGGCGCACCTGCGCGGCCGCCAGGCTCAGCTCAGCCAACGCCCGCGGCGTGTGCAGCGGGTGCAGCCGCAGACTGCCGGCGGTGCCGGCGATCGCGGTCGTGGGTATGCCGAGCGCCCGCACGGCCTCCGACAGCCGGCCCGGCGGGCAGGCGACCAGCGGCGCGAGCTCGTCCGGCAGCCCAGCCAGCAAGCTCAGCAGCGAGCGCTCCGCGCCGCTGATCACCTCGGTGTGGTTGACATACAGGACGTTCACGCGAGAGTCGCCACCTGGCTACAGGCCCTCAGACACAGAGGAACCGTCGGATACCCTGTCGCCGTGGATGGCGCCAAGCTCGAGCTTCGCACCGATCGGATCGCCGTGCTGGCGAGACGGCTGCCGCGACCGGTCTTCAGGCGCGTCCAACGCGCTCGCAAGCTGCTGCTCGACGCGCGGCTGTCGGCGGAGGATGCGCGCCGGTGGCTCGCCACGCCCGGCGCGGCGCGCAGGCTCCCGCCGCTCCCGAGCACGGCGTTGAACGCGCTGATCGCACGCAACGAGCACGGCGTCTACTGCGTGCCCGCGGAGGCACGCGGCGGCGTGCCGAGGACGATCCGGCGCGGCAAGGTGTGGGAGCGCGACACGCTGGCGCTCTTGTCCGGGATCGAGGGAGACGTCGTGCACGCCGGCGCCTATTTCGGTGACTTCCTGCCTGCCCTGGCCCGATCGCGAGAGGGGATCGTGTGGGCATTCGAGCCCAACCTCGAGAACTTCCGCTGTGCGAGCATCACCGTCTACCTGAACGGCTTCGAGAACGTGACGCTGATCCGCGCCGGTCTCAGCGACGAGGCCGGCGCGGCCTTCGTGACGAACAACGCCCGTGAGTGGGGACCGGCCGGCGGCGTCTCCAGGCTCGTGTTCGACGAGTCGTTCAGCCGCAGCCGGGAGGCCGTGAGCGTAACGACCGTCGACGCTGCCATCCCCGAGGACCGTCACGTCGGGATCGTGCACCTCGATGTCGAGGGACACGAGCAACAGGCGCTCGCCGGCGCACTGGGCACGATCGAGCGATGCCGCCCGGTCATCCTCGTCGAGACGCTGCCGTCGCAGGAGTGGCTGGCGCAGAACCTGCCCGGCCATCGCCGCACGGACCGAGTGGACCGCAACATCGTG
>Ga0187780_10000872_pt1 | contig 22503 bp, 17 predicted proteins | sample 1015_Q2_SP10_20__FD_132429 | JGI IMG/M metagenome (GOLD analysis project Ga0187780, IMG submission 132429) | Tropical peat soil microbial communities from peatlands in Department of Meta, Colombia - 1015_Q2_SP10_20_MG | ecosystem: Environmental > Terrestrial > Soil > Wetlands > Peat | place... | reverse complement strand
GAAGCGCCTCGAGCAATTGCAATCGTTCGAAAAAATCTATGCGCCGTTCGACGGAGTCATCACCGCGCGCAACACGGATATCGGCCATTTGATCAATTCCGGCGCGGGCGCACCCGCGACCGAGCTCTTTCACATCGCTGCCATTCAGATGCTGCGGGTCTATATCAATGTGCCGCAGCAGTATTCGCCCTCAGCTAAGCCGGGGCTCACCGCCGATCTGACACTTCAGGAACTTCCTGGCCGGCATTTCAAAGGCACGTTGGTAAGGACGGCCAGCGCCATCGATCTCGCGACGCGCACGCTGCTTGTCGAGGTCGACGTGGACAACAGTTCGGGTCAGCTCTTGCCCGGCGCATACGCTGAAGTGCATCTGAAGGTTCCCGCAGGCACGCCTGCTCTGATTCTACCTGTTAGCGCACTGATTTTTCGCTCGGATGGGCTGCAGATCGGAACTGTCGAGAATGGCGATCATGCGATGCTTAAGAACGTCGTTCTCGGTCATGATCTGGGTAGCGAGGTCGAAATCGTTTCCGGACTGGCCGCGGACGATCTCGTGATCACGAACCCGCCCGATTCGCTGGTGTCGGGAGAAATCGTGCGCATCGCCTCGGCGGACCACAGCGGGGCGTAGCCGGCCGCCCGTTTGAGAAACTTCGATGGCTTTCGCAGGTTTGGGTGAAACTTCGCGGTCAAGAGTTCACTGGAGGGGAGATCGAGGATGAAGCGCTTTTATCAGCTAGCCGGAATCTTGTTTAGTCTCGTATTGCTTCTCGTCGTGGCGGTGCGCAATGAGTCGGCGGGCGCGCAAGGCGGCCCACCGATGCCACAGGGCCATCCTGTGGATCCAAACGCCAAACCCGGCACTCCGGGTGTGTTTACTGATTTCAAGGGCGAAGCGCCGGGCAACGTGCACCACATCACGCAGAAGGATTTGCCGGATCCCTATGCGACCAAATCCGCTGCCGTCTTCTCGCGGCCCGTGGCACGGGGCGACGCCTGGCCTCAGGCACCCAAGGGTTTCAAGGTGTCGCTCTACGCCGAAAATCTCGTGGGTGACGACAAGAGACCGCTCGCACCGCGCACCATCGTCACGGCGCCGAACGGCGACTTCTTCGTGGCCTCGACGAACACCGGAAAGATTCTCGTGTTCCACGGCATGACGGCCGACGGCAAGGCCGACCAGATGTCGACGTTCGCCGACGGCCTCAAGCTGCCGTTTGGCATTGCTTTCTATCCCCCGGGACCGAATCCTCAGTATCTCTACGTTGGCGATACTGACGCCGTGATAAGGTTCCCCTACAAGAACGGTGATCTGAAGGCCACGGGCCCCTCGGAAGTCATCGTACCGAACCTGCCGGCGGGTCCGAACCATTTCGCGCGCGGCGTCGTCTTTTCGCTCGATGGCAAGCGCATGTTCATCTCGGTCGGCTCGCACACCAACGTCACCGACATCGATACGGACACGAGCGAGTTTCACCGCGCGGATATTCTGGTGGCAAATCCGGACGGCTCGAACCTACAGGTTTACGCGTCTGGAATCCGCAACGGGTCCGGCGTCACTGTGAATCCTCACACAGGCGAACTTTGGACGTCCGTAAATGAACGCGATGAAATCGGCGACAATCTTCCGCCGGACTACATCACCCATGTCCAGGAGGGTGGCTTCTACGGCTGGCCCTGGTACTACACCGGCGGCATCCCGGATCCCCGCTTCCCGGGTAAGCATCCGGAGCTAAAGGACAAAACAATCCTCCCCGATGTTCTGCTCGAACCGCACAATGCTTCGCTGAACATCACCTTCTACGAAGGGAAGATGTTCCCGAAGCAATACAAAGGGCAACTTTTTGGCGCGGAACACGGCTCGTGGAATCGTTCCGTGCGCACAGGCTACGAAGTGATTCTTGTGCCCATGAAGAATGGCCATGCCACTGGCGAGTATCGGGATTTTCTCACTGGCTTCGTAACCCCATCGGGCGATTGCTGGGGACGCCCGGTGGGCGTGGCCGTAGCGAAGGACGGTTCGCTGATGGTGACCGATGACGGCTCGAACTCGATCTGGCGAGTCACATACGCGAAGAAATAGCTCGGCGCCCTCTCGCATGGCCCGGCAGTTCCAGAGGTACTCGCACATCCGCCCGGCAGGAGCGCTCAGCATCGCTTTGCTTCTGCTCGGCGGCTGCACTGTCGGTCCAAAGTACGTGCGCCCCGCGGCGGACGCCCCGTCCGACTACAAGGAGACCGGAAATTTCAAGCAGGCACAGCCAAGCGACGCGATCGCCAAGGGCAAGTGGTGGGAGGTTTACGGCGACCCGCAATTGAATTCACTCGAAGAGCAGGTCAACGTCTCCAACGAAACTCTGAAGGCTGCTCAGCAGCAATTCTTGCAGTCGCGGGCGGCGCTACGGATCGCGCGCGCGGGCTACTACCCTACCATCTCGGTCGGCGCGCTGGCTGCCGGCAACCGCCAATCCCAAAACAGGGCGCTCTTTGGAGCAGGATCTCCCATCACCTACGCGGATTACCAACTCCCGGTGGACGCGGCATACGAGCCGGACGTCTGGGGCCGCGTGCACCGTACGGTCGAAGCCGCGCGCTCCGAGGTCCAAGCCAGTTCTGCCGACCTGGCCAATGTTCAACTGAGCCTTCAGGCGGAGTTGGCGCTTGATTATTTTCAACTGCGCGGGCTTGACTCGCAAAAGCAGCTTCTGGATTCGACTGTAGCCTCCTATGAGAAAGCACTCCAACTGACGCAAAGCCGCTACAGCGGAGGGATCGCTTCCGCAGTGGATGTGGCGCAGGCCCAAACTCAACTCGAAACGACCCGCGCGCAGGATGTCGACGTTGGTGTTCAGCGGGCGGCTTTCGAGCATGCCATTGCCGTGCTTGTAGGAAAGCCGCCGGCCGAGTTTAGCGAGCCGGCCGCGCCGCTCACGACTCCTCCACCCGCGATTCCACCGGGCCTGCCCTCAGAACTGCTCGAGCGCCGGCCCGATATCGCCGCCGCCGAGCGGCGCATACAAGAGGCAAACGCTCAGATCGGTGTTGCTCGTGCGGCGTATTTCCCCGTCTTGTCGCTCACCGGGTCCGGAGGCTTTGAGAGCCAGGCAATCCACTCACTGTTGAACGGTCCCAGCGGCTTCTGGTCGCTTGCGGGATCGGCCGCCGAACTCGCCTTCGAGGGCGGGCAGCGCCGCGGCGCGAGCGAACAGGCGCGCGCGGCTTACAACCGGGCGGTGGATACCTACCGGCAGGTAACGCTGGACGCTTTCCAAGAAGTTGAAGACAATCTGGCTGCCCTGCACATTCTCGAGAATGAAGCGAAAACCCAGGATGGAGCCGTGGCGGCCGCCGAGCACTCGCTCGATCTCTCCAACAGCCGCTACCGAGGCGGCGTCGCCAGCTATCTCGAAGTTACGACGGCGCAATCGGCCGCACTGGGCGATGAAGTTACCGCGGTGGACATTCTTACGCGACGCGATGTTGCGAGCGTTCTCCTCATCAAAGCGCTCGGCGGCGGCTGGAACACCTCGCAGATTCTCAACGCTTCGCGGTAGGATGCTGGCACCGATTCCTTTCGGCGCGCGATGACTGCCCGATTGAAGCCCGCCGCTCGCTTCTTGTGCGCTTTCATCCTTGCCCTGATGCTCGCTCCCGGCGCACCACTCCTTCTTGCGAAGCCGCACGACGAGGCTAGCGAAAAACTTTCCCTGCGGGATGGGTGGATGCTCCAGTCATCCTGCAAGATTTCGGCAACTGGCGCACAGATCTCAACCGCTGGTTTTCGCACCGACGGCTGGCACTCGACCACAGTACCGTCCACCGTGCTCGCGGCGCTGGCGGCCGACAAAACTTATACCGATCCCTACTTCGGGATGAACCTTCGCTCGATTCCGGGTACGACGTATCCGATCGGCAAGAATTTTTCCGGGACACCGTTGCCGAAGGACAGTCCCTTTCGCTGTTCGTGGTGGTACCGCACCGAGTTTCGTGTCCCGAAGAGTTTCGAACACGGTTACGTCGCGCTAAATTTCGAGGGTATCAACAATCGCGCCAATATCTGGCTCAACGGGCACGAAATCACGGGACCCAACGAAGTCGCCGGTGCGTACCGCGCCTATGAATTTGACGTGAGCGCTCTGCTTTCGCACAGCGGAGCAAACGCCCTCGCAGTCGAGGTCTTCGCGCAAACCGACCGCGACCTCGGCATCAACTGGAACGACTGGAATCCCACGCCTCCCGACAAAGACATGGGCCTTTGGCGCAGCGTGTACCTGCGAGCGTCCGGCCCCATCGAAATCCGTTATCCGCAGGTCATCACTCGCTTCCCGGGCGAGCCAGCGTCGGAGGCCGACCTCACCGTCGAGGCTGAAGCCCGCAACAGAATGGCCGAACGAGTCACAGCAGAGATCGAAGCTGACCTCGAAGGGCATGCCCTTCGGCAAAATGTGGCGCTCGCGCCGGGCGAAACTCGCACCGTTCGCTTCACGCCGGATCGCTTTCCGGATCTGCACGTCCGCAATCCTGAGCTGTGGTGGCCTCAACAGATGGGCAAGCCAGTGCGCCACTACCTCACGGTGACCGCATCGATGGACGGGGTGCTCTCCGACTCTGCTGCGATCCGCTACGGCATCCGTGAAATCACGTCGGAACTGGACGTGCAAGGGCATCGCCTGTTCCGCATTAATGGGAAGCCGATTTTGATCCGTGGTGGCGGCTGGGCGCCGGACATGCTGCTCCGTGAATCTCCCGAGCGCCTCAAAGCGGAATTCCGCTACATCCGTGACTTGAACCTCAACGCGGTCCGCCTCGAGGGGCCGATGGTGCCAGACGAGTTCTTCGATCTAGCGGACGAGCAAGGCGTTTTGGTCCTCGCGGGCTGGACCTGCTGCGACTACTGGATGGATTGGAAGAAATGGACGCCCGCTGACCTTGCCGTCGCAAAGGCATCTCTCCGCTCGCAGATTCTGCGAATGCGGAGTCATCCCAGCGTGCTCGCTTGGCTAAGCGGGAGCGACGAGGCTCCGCCCGCGCCGATCGAGCGCGCTTACACCGCGATCCTCAAGGAGCTCGACTGGCCCAATCCCTACCTTGCTTCCGCATCGGAGAAGGCGGGAACCATAGGAAGCCCAACAGGCATGAAGATGCTCGGGCCGTACGACTACACGCCTCCCGATTACTGGCTCGCGGACACGAAGAGATTCGGCGGCGCCTTCGGATTCGCTACGGAAATCTCGCCCGGCCCAGCAATTCCGCCGGAAAGCAGCCTGCGAAAGATGCTTTCCGCCGCGGACATCGTCCCCGGCAGTGCTGTATGGAACTATCATGCCGGCGGCGAAAGATTCACAACGCTGCACCACTTCGACGAAGCGATGCGCGCCATCTATGGACCGCCTTCCAGCTTCGATGACTATGAACGCAAATCGCAGGCGATGGCCTACGACGCCGAGCGCGCCATGTTCGAGGCGTACTCGCGCAATAAATATGGCGCGACTGGCGTGATCCAGTGGATGCTCAACAACGCCTGGCCTTCGCTGATCTGGCATCTCTACGACTATTACCTGCAGCCCGCCGGCGGATATTTCGGTGCTAAGAAAGCGTGCGAGCCGCTTCACGTGCAGTATTCCTATGACGACCGGAGCGTGGAAGTCGTAAACAGCACGTATGCCAGCACTGGCCCTCTGAATGTGACCGCAAGGGTCTACGACGCAGGACTGCACTCCACCTACCTGGCGCGCGCCACGGTAAACGTTGGGGCGGACAGCGTTGCGAGAGCTTTCGCCCTTCCCGCAGAGGCGTTTCTCTCGATCTCTCCGGTGAATTTTGTGCAACTGACGCTTGAAAACGCGAAAGGTGAAGCCGTCAGCAGGAATTTCTATTGGCTCCCTGCGAAAAAGAATGTCTACGACTGGACCAAGACAGATGCCTATACGGCCGTCTCCTCGTATGAGGATTTGACCGCGCTCGAATCGTTGCCGAGCGCCGGACAAATCGCAGTTTCGGCGACAGTGGAGCGAGCAGGCGAGGGGCCGCTCGTCCGCGTGAAGATTCACAACCCGAGCGGCCGTCTCGCGTTTCAGATTCATCTTGGAATCCGCCGCGCGCACGAAGACGCCGAGATTCTCCCGGTGCTCTGGCAGGACAATTACATCGAACTGATGCCGGGCGAATCGCGTGAAATCACGGCGCAGTTTCTCTCGCCAGACGCTCTGCAATCCGATTCCGAACTGGTGGTTGACGGCTGGAACGTCGCGCCCGCCACGGTACCTCTTCCTGTCACCGGAGCACGCTGATGCCCGCGGGCAATGCGGACCAATCGGCACAGCCTTCGCCTGCCGTAAGCCTAACGCGCGCCCTGCGTCTCCGCGACCTGATCGTCATCGGCATCGTGATCGTTCAGCCGATTGCGCCGATGGGCATCTTCGGCGTCGTCAACAACGAAGCGGGCGGCCATGTGGTCACGACCATCTTGATCGCCATGGTCGCGATGCTCTTCACGGCCGTTAGCTACGGCAAAATGGCCCGCGTGTATCCCACGGCCGGATCCGCGTACACCTACGTGGCGCAGGAGATCCATCCCGCGGTCGGCTACGTGACCGGCTGGGCCATGGTGATGGACTACATCCTAAATCCTCTCGTTTGCACGGTGATCTGCAGCAAGCTCACGCAAAACATCGTCCCCGGCGTTCCCTACTGGTTGCTCGCAATCGCGTTCGCGGGCATGTTTACCGCGCTCAACCTGCACGCCATCCACACGTCGGCGCGAATCAACGAGGCGCTAGCCGCAGGAATGATGATTGTCGTTGTGATCTTTTTTGCGTTTGTTGTCCGGTTCCTCTGGGGTCTGCATCAGCACGGAGCAGCGTTCTTCGCACAGCCTTTCTACAATCCCGGCACATTCAGCCTGCGGGGCGTCTTTCGCGGCACGTCGATCGCGGTGCTCACTTACATCGGATTCGATGGTATCTCTACGCTCTCTGAGGAAGCCGAAAATCCGCGTCGAAATATCCTCTTGGCGACGGTGCTCGTCTGCGTAATTACGGGCGTGCTTTCATCACTGGAGGTATATGCAGCGCAGCTCGTATGGGGGCCAAAACCCTTTCCCAAAGACATGGTCGAGTCGGCGTTTCCCTTGGTCGCTCGCCAAGCGGGCGGCTTCTTTCTCTTTCATCTGCTGAATTTCACTATCCTGATCGCCAACGTCGGATCAGGCATGGGCGCGCAGCTCGCCGCGGCGCGTTTGCTTTACGGCATGGGGCGCAGCAACGCCATTCCCGCGAAATTCTTTGGCGCAGTCGAGCCGAAGCGGCGCATCCCAATGAACAACGTGGTCTTGATCGGCGCTATTGCGCTGGCTGGCGCGCTCTTCATCAGCTACGAGCGTGGCGTCGAGTTGCTCAATTTCGGGGCGTTCATTGCATTTATGGGCGTCAACCTGGCCAGCTTCGTGCGCTACTTCGTGCGCGCCGCAGAAAAGCATTGGACGAATTGCGCGTTTCCCCTCCTCGGATTCTCGATCTGTTTATTCATCTGGCTGAATCTGAGCCGCCCCGCCAAGATCGCCGGCGCCGCGTGGATTCTCGCGGGCATTGTCTACGGTGCGCTGAGGACCAGAGGCTTTCGAGCGGATCTGGTCCGGTTTGAAGCCTCTGCCAACTGGCCGCTGAGCTAGCGCAACGCGCTGCAGGGAACGCGAGCGGCGCAAACCCGTTGCCGGATCGCCCGCAAGAGTGAGCCTCGATGCGGTGCGGACGACGCGATGCGATAGAATCAAGGAGAGTGGAAGAGCGATTCTATCGCGCGACGATGAAGATTGGCGGCGGGACGCTGCTGGGCCGCCTCGCCTTCTTCTTTCTGCTCATCTGTGCGATAGGTGTCGGCGCAGCCGTGGGCCTGCTCTTCGTCTATTCAAGCGACTTACCTGAAATTCATGCGCTCGAAGACTACCGTCCCGAAGTGCAGACAGAGCTGTACGCAGACGATGGCCAGCCGATCGGCACGTTCGCCTTGCAGCGGCGGATTCTCCTCACCTACAACCAGATTCCGAAAGTCCTAAAGGACGCGACCATTTCGACCGAGGACCAGCATTTCGAGCAACACTGGGGCGTCGATTTTCCGCGCGTGCTGGGTGCGGCCTGGCACGACGTTCTCCATCATCGCAAGGCCGAAGGTGCCAGCACATTGACGATGCAGCTCGCTGGAGGGCTCTTTCTCGACCGTGCCGACCGCAGTTTCCATCGGAAGATGCAGGAGGCCATGCTCGCCCTGCAAATCGAGCGGCATTACACCAAAGAGCAGATTTTCACGATGTACAGCAATCAGATCTATCTCGGCTCGGGGAATTACGGATTCGAGGCGGCCTCGGAATACTATTTCAGCAAGCCCGTGGGTCAGTTGACCCTCGACGAAGCCGCCACGCTCGCCGCCATCATTCGCGGGCCGGTCTATTCTCCGATCACGCATCCCGACCGGGCGCGGGCCCGCCGCAATCTCGTGCTATCGCTGATGGAGCACGACGGCAAGATCACGCACGCCCAGGCGGATGCCGCGAGCAGGCTGCCACTCGGGCTTCATATCGAATCGCTGCGGAACGATCTGGCGCCATACTTCGTCGAAGAAATCCGCCAGTATCTCGAGCGCACGTACGGCACGGCCGCAGTCCACGAACAGGGCCTGCGCGTCAATACGACGCTGAACGTGACGATGCAGAAGGCCGCCGATCAGGCCGTGCGCGATGGGCTGCACGCTTACGACCGCCGTCACGGCTGGCGCGGCCATCTCCCGAACATTCTTGCCGACAATTCAACTTCACTCGACAAATACCAAAGCGACGACTGGAAGGGGACGATTCAGAAGGGCGACTACGTTACCGGACTTGTTACTTCCGCCCAGCCAACGTTCGCATGGATCAAAATCGGGCCGTACCACGCGATGCTCACTCCGGCCGACTTCGCCTGGACCGGGCACAAAGTCACAACCGAGCTTGTGAAACCCGGCGACCTTGTCATCGTCCGAATTAAGGAAATCGTCGGCACTGCCGCGCAGGTGGAGCTCGAGCAGCAGCCCGTGGCCCAGGCGGCGCTCGTTGCGATCGACAACGCGACCGGCGGAATCACGGCAATGGTCGGCGGCTACGATTTCGAGGAATCGAAATTTGACCGCGCGACGCAGGCCATGCGCCAGACAGGCAGCTCGTTCAAAGTCTACGTGTATACGGAAGCCATGGCGCAGGGCGCGTCGCCGTTCGATACGGTGGTGGACGAGCCGGTGACGTTTCACAGCGGCGCGCAGGATTATTCGCCTCACAACTACGACGAAAAGTTCGAAGGGCGTATCACCCTGCGACGCGCGTTGGCCGATTCTCGGAACATTCCAGCTGTCCGCCTGCTGGATAAAGTCGGAATCGAAAATACGATCGATCTGGTCCGCAAGTTTGGTATCACGAGCCCTCTGCCCCCGTATCTGCCGCTGGCCCTCGGCGCCGCCGATCTGACGCCCCTCGAACATGTGTCTGCTTTCAGCGTCTTTGCGGACGACGGTATTCACATCGAGCCGCATTTCATCAAGCGCGTGACGTCTTATGACGGATCGGTACTCGAAGAGGCGCGTCCGAACGTGACGGACGTCGTTTCGCCCGAAGTGGCGCGGACGATGGTCGCCATGCTTGAAGAGGTAGTGCAGTTCGGCACCGGCGTCCGCGCGAAGGAGCTTGGCCGGCCGTCGGCGGGCAAGACCGGCACGACAAACAATTTCACGGATGCCTGGTACATCGGCTTCACGCCGCAGATCACCGCCGGCGTCTGGGTCGGCAACGACAATCCCGGGCAGTCGCTTGGAAAGAAAGAAACGGGTGCACGCGCGGCGCTTCCGATCTGGCTCGAGTTCATGCAGCAGGCCATGCAGGGAATGCCGGTCGAGGACTTTCAGAACGTCGTGCCGCTCGAGAAACAGGCCGGCTCACATTTGGTTCAGGTGGATACGCCTGACACGGCTCCTCCTGCCGATGCGGCCGAGCAGGGTCTGACGGAAAACGCCACTCCGCCGCCCGCTCTCTCGAAACCGTCGCCGTCAGGGACGCCCGCCGCGGGACACCCGCCGGCTGCCACGACCGACCCTCTGCGCTGATTTCGTCTTCCGGCGCTATCTTGCGCGGAAGGGATCCCATCCAAGGGAGACGAGTGGCCTCGCCTTGCCATCCTTGCCAACCAACAAAACGCTCGTGCCGCGCTCAATCTGACCAATGGGCGTGAGGTCCGCGAATCCCGGCGCCCGTCTCAGCTTCTTCTCGTTCCTGGGCGAGACGGTAAAGAGCAGCTCGTAGTCTTCGCCGCCGTTCAGCGCGAGTGCGAGCGGATCGACCTTTGCTCCGGCAAAAAACGTCCGAGATTTGAGGCCCGGCCTACTTGGTACGCGGACACACGGTATCCGGTCGGCCCAGATGCGCGCGCCGACGCGGCTCGCAATACACAAGCGGTTTAGATCCGTCGATAGTCCGTCTGAAATATCCATCATTGCCGAGGCAATTCGGTTTCGCGCCAGCCAGGTGCCGAGGGTCACGCGAATTTGCGGGTAGAGGTGTGCTTGGAGGGGTGAACGGCGTCCGCCAAGATCTCGCTTGCGTGCCCAATCCCCTCCGCTTTTCATCATTCGGAGACCCAACTCGGCCGCTCCGAGAGTCCCGCTGACGTAGATGATGTCACCGGGCCGCGCGCCGGAGCGAGGGACGGCCAGTCGGGGAGCGATTTCACCGAGCACTGTGATGCTGATCGCAATGGATTCGTGGCGTTTGGTGTCGCCTCCGATCAACCTGATCCCTAGCTGGCGAGATGCTTTCGCCATTCCCCGCAAGAAGTCATCGAGCCATCTGCCGGTGCAATCGAGCGGCAGTGCGAGCGTTAGGAGGAAGTAGCGCGGGGAGGCGCCCATCGCTGCGAGGTCACTGGTAGCCCGGGCGAGCGATTTGAACCCGACAGAGTCCGCGGGGTGTCGATTCCTGAGGAAATGGACACCTTCCAAGAAAGCGTCGCAGCTCAGGACCCATTCCGTGCGGCCGCTGGGTGCCAGCACCGCTCCGTCATTGCCGATTCCAAGACGCAGTTCGCCGGCGGCCCGGTCTCCGTGCTTCCTGGCACCACTTTCCGAAGGAATCGCTCGCGCTATCCTCTGTATCAGCTTGGTCTCTGCGTCCATCCTGTACCTCAGGCCAGTTGTCGGGGGCCCTCGTTTTAAGGTAGAGTCTGGCCCAGGTAGCCTCGGAAGTACAGAGGCCCACGATTGAGAAGCGAGCCCGAAACTCTACGCAAAATGGAAGATCGGGGTTGACGCTCGGGGCCTAAATCAATAGAATCGGCTGGGTTTCGGACCAGGGCTCTCGGTTCAAACTCATAATCGCAGTCGATCTGAGGGGCACGGCGAGCCGCGACACAGGGCGTGCGGCATCCAGCCGACCAGCAGGAATCATTCGGGCGAGATAGCTCAAGACTATGAAGGGTAAGTCTTACACCTTTTTTATTGCGTCAAGCGCCTCCGGCGCCATGCGGCGGGTGCGCGTGCCCTTCTATGTGATGCATGTGCTGGTGATTCTTGCAGTTGTCGGCGGCGTGACCATCGCAGCAGGAATGGGCTCGTACTCGCGCATGCTATGGAAGGCGGCCAGCTACAACTCGCTGCGCCGCGAGCAGCAGAGCCTGAAAGAACAGTATTCCCGGCTGCAAAACCAGGTTTCAGACACCAATCAACGATTGAACTCGCTGCAATCGCTCGCGGGCGAAGTGGCGATGGCCTACGGTATTACGCGCTTCCGCCAGACACCCTTCGGGTCGACGGACGAAACTTCCGCGCCGGAAGTGCAGTTCCAAGATTCGGTCGATGAGTTCAGCTATTTGCAGAAGAATGTCGCTGCTGTGTCGATGTCTAGTGCGGGCATGCGGATGCTGCCCGAGACACAGCTAAGCAGCTTGGGAATCGCGCCAACGCTTTGGCCCGTGGTCGGCCGCATTACCGGGACCTTCGGTGAGCGGCTTGATCCGTTCAGCGGGGAAGGCGCTTTCCATTCGGGGCTAGACATCGCCTCGCATTACGGCGACGAGGTTCGCGCGACGGCGGATGGCGTCGTGGATACGGTGGAGCAGCGCGCGGGCTATGGCCGGCTCGTGATCGTGGACCACGGCTTCGGCGTGACCACGTGGTACGGGCACCTCTCAGGCTTCAACGTGCAGGTTGGGATGCGAGTGAAGTGCGGCGACGTGGTCGGCTATGAAGGCGACAGCGGCCGTTCGACCGGGCCGCATCTTCACTACGAGGTTCGCATCTACAACACGCCGGTGAACCCCTGGCGCTACCTGCGCAACGTCTCTCCCAACGCCACTGCAACGACTGCATCGAACGGCGACTAATCGCTCCTCCTGATCGTTTGGCTCATCTTATGGAAACCAGAGAAGTGCCTAGGCGCGATCGCGCCGCCCCGCCCCTGTCGAATGCCTAGGTGGACGCGCTGGAGGAGACCATCTCTGGTGCCGGAGACTCGCTCGCGCGGCCCTTGCCGCGAATCCAGAACGAGCCGATTGCCACAAGCAAGGCTGGGAGAAGAAACTTCAAGGCGTCGCGAAGCAAAGCGTCCGGACCCACCTGTTCCGCGGGGCCGACTCCGCATCCGCAGTCGATCTTCAGGCCGCGAAAGTAGGCGGACGTGATGGCGATCATGAATCCGCACAGCGACAGACTCGCGAGCAGCGCGGAAAACCGCCGCGCGATTCCGGTGATCAGCCACAACCCGAGGAACAGCTCAAAATAGGGAAGAAAATGCGCGACGGCGTTCACGCTCCTGGGCGGAAGCACCTGGTACGAATCCACCTGCATGGCGAACCACGCCAGCGAAATCCTGAGCGAAGCCGGCGACCACGCGAAGCCCGCCGGCGGCTTCATCTTCCCGTACGCTGCGGCGACGAATACGGCTCCAACAACGATTCCGCCGAAGATAAGAAATGCCCGCACGATTGCTCGACGGGCCTGCGGTTTGCGCACGAGAAAGGCTATGACCAGTCCCGCAAGCAGAATCTGATAGCCATGATTGGTAAGCCAAAGCAGCGATGATTCGAAGGCATTCATCGGAAATAGCCGCAGCGGGACTTCCTTACTGGCTCAGCAGAGAATCGAAAAACTGCTTCAGAATGGGCCACGAAACATTGCCCGACCCTGCAGGCAGCTTCTGGCCTTTGTAGGTAATCACGTACGTCGGTGTGGCTTGCACCGGGATCTTCATCCCAAGGGCTCGATCCTCCTCGATGTAGCTATCGAGAGTGCAGCCGTGGGTGGCTTGCGGATCTGCTCTCAGCGACGCAGGTTTGGTCCCTGCCGGCCCCTGATATTCGCACCCAACCATCTGCTTCTGGATTCTCTTGAAGTCCGCCGCCGGAACCGCCGCGGTGATAAACTTTTCGATGTTGCCGTCGGCCTCCCACGAGTTCTGGTTGTCGTAGAGGGCTGCCTCAACGCTCTGGAACTGGCCTACGCGCGCCGCGGCATTTAGCCATCTCGCCGCTTGATACCCGTACATGTGCCCTGGCAGGGGGAAATCGTGATGCACGAGGTACACTTTGCCGGACGCGACGTAATCGGCAATCATCGGACGCAACGTGCCTTCGAACAGATTGCGGCACGACGGGCACTGATAATCTGTAAAGACTTCCATCTTGATCGGGGCGCTGCTGGAGCCGTAGCTCTTCACAGGAGCAGATAGAGCGGGCGGCGCGGTCACCGCTTTGGATGAGGAAGCAGTGCTGGTTTTCCTTGCGGCGGACTTCACCGGCGCGGTGTCAGCCGACGACTGGGCGGGTCGCGCCATGACCCTCAATACGCCGCCGAAGCCAACAGCGGTAAGCACGGCGACCGCCAAGGCCGTACGTCTCCCCTTGGCTAACCCGCCCGCCGAGCCCGTTTCCGCACGACATCGCTGCAATCGATGATTCAACTCGTCCTCCCCCCTCCCAGTCGAATTCGGCCCGCCCATTGTAGCGCGATTCCGGTCGTCTGCGCCGGTTGACCTGCTTTGCGCCTAGCTCCTGCGGCAACAAAGGCTATGATGCGGATCGACCGGAGGCATGTTGACTGGCCATGAGGGGGAAGCCCTTGAAAGTGCGGCCAGGCCGGCCTTTGTGGCGTTCGATTCGCGCGTGTCGCCACTAAGAGCTTGTTTTGCAGTGGAATACAGACACACAAGAAACTTGACAATACTACGCTCAATGTGTATCCTACCTCCGTCTCAGCAGCAGAGGTTATCTGCTTAGCCAGAACGAGGCCTATCAGGAGCGGATTTCTATGAGCAAGATCATTGGTATCGACCTGGGCACGACCAATTCGGTCGTCGCCGTGATGCAGGGCGGCGAGCCCGTCGTCATCCCAAACCAAGAAGGGGCGCGGACGACTCCATCGGTCGTCGGTATTACCAAAGGCGGAGAACGTCTGGTGGGCCAAGTGGCCAAACGCCAGGCGATCACGAACCCGGAGAACACGATTTATTCGATCAAGCGATTCATGGGCCGACGCTTCGATGAAGTCAACGAAGAGATGAAGATGGTGCCCTACAAAGTGGTTGCGCAGGGCGACCATGTCGCCGCTATGGCGCAGGGCAAGCCCTATAGCCCGCCGGAAATCTCGGCCATGATCCTGCAGAAGCTGAAGCTCGCCGCGGAAGATTTCCTCGGTGAAAAAGTAACGGAAGCAGTCATCACGGTTCCGGCATATTTCAACGACGCCCAGCGCACCGCGACAAAAGATGCTGGAAAAATCGCCGGACTCGAAGTGAAGCGCATCATCAACGAACCGACGGCGGCGGCGCTTGCCTACGGTCTCGACAAAAAGAAGGATGAGACCATCGCGGTGTACGACTTCGGCGGCGGCACCTTCGACATTTCTATCCTCGAGGTCGGCGAAGGCGTGATCGAGGTGAAGGCCACCAATGGCGACACGCATCTCGGTGGCGATAACATCGACCAGCGCATCGTGGAATGGCTGATCGAGGAGTTCAAGAAGGACGAAGGACTCGATCTCCACGGCAAGGGAAACGAGATGGCGCTGCAACGCCTGCGAGACGCGGCCGAGCGCGCCAAGATCGAACTTTCAACGACGATGGAAACCGAGATCAACCTTCCGTTCATCACGGCGGACGCGACCGGTCCGAAACACCTGGTGAAGAAACTGACCCGAGGGAAACTCGAGGCCATGGTGGAAGACATCGTTCGCCGGTCGGTTGAGCCGTGCAAACAATGCATGAAGGACGCGGGCGTCGACGCAAGCAAGATCAACGAGGTCGTGCTCGTCGGCGGCCAGACGCGCATGCCGATGATCCAGGTTCTCGTGAAGGAGCTTTTCGGCCGCGAGGGCCACAAGGGTGTCAACCCGGATGAGGTAGTCGCAGTCGGCGCGGCGATCCAAGGCGGTGTGCTCGGCGGCGAAGTGAAAGATATCCTGCTGCTCGACGTGACACCGCTCTCGCTGGGCGTCGAAACGCTCGGCGGTGTGATGACCGCGTTGATCCCGCGCAATACCACGATCCCAACGCGCAAGTCGGAGGTCTTCTCGACAGCGGCGGACAGCCAGACGTCGGTTGAAATCCACGTGCTGCAAGGAGAACGACCCGTGGCCAGCGGCAACCGCTCGCTCGGGAAGTTCCACCTGATCGGAATTCCGCCGGCGCCGCGCGGCATGCCGCAAATCGAGGTGACGTTCGATATCGACGCGAACGGCATCCTCAACGTGTCGGCGAAGGACAGCGCCACCGGCAAAGAGCAGAAGATCACGATCACGGCTTCAACCGGCTTGACCAAGGAAGAAGCCGAGCGAATGAAGAAGGAAGCCGAATCGCACGCGTCCGAAGACAAGCAGCGGCTCTCCGAAGTCGAGGCTCGCAACAAGCTCGACAGCCTGATTTACCAGGGCGAGAAGCTCATCAAGGAGAACCGCGACAAGCTCAGCGATGCCGACGTGAAAGCCGCCGAGGAAGAGACCGAAGCGGCACGCCGGGCGCTGAACGAGGGCGGCGTCGACAAGCTGAACGCGGCTTCGGAGGCGCTGACCAAGGCGCTTCATCGCATCGGTGAATCGCTCTACAAGGCTCAGCAGGCTGCGGGAGCTGCCGCCGGCGGTGCTGGAAAGCCGGGCGGCGACGGCGCAACTGGTGGCGCTGCTCCGGGCGGCCAAGGAGAAGTCGTGGACGCCGAGTTCGTGGACGTCGACGAGTCGAAGAAGCCGAACTAAATTCGCAGATCGACCAAGGATGGTAGGGGCGGGCTTGAAACCCGCCCCTACGAGCATTCGGGAGCTGGCAGACGATGAGCAATATCCGGCGGGCAAGTCCGCCACAGGCAGTACAGAAGGTCCGCGACAACTTTTACATGGTGCAGCTCTCGATCACGGAAGCTCCTTCGGGCGATTGGCGGCGACTTTTTTACGACACGCAGCAGGATGTCCCGCCTGATTTCGCGCCCCGCTCGATCGAGATCACGGGAACGTTCCTGCGGTTCAAGTCCGATCCCGCAAGTGTGGAACAGAAGATTGCGCTGATCGACCGCTGGGTCGACCGCGCCAACCAGAAAGAAGCCGCGATGGCCGTGCGGTCTGAGGGCCAGCGCGAAAAGAAGGAAGAGCTCGCGCGCGAGGCGCAAGAAATCGCGGAATGGAACGCGCGCTGGGCGAAGTTATGAGCGTGGGTCCGTAGAGGCGCGTGTTCAGATCGCCGCTGCGGTAAGAGCATGCCAACCACAACCAAAACGGATTACTACGAATTGCTGGGAGTCCCGCGCAAAGCGAATGTGAAGGATATCCGCGCCGCGTACCGAAAACTTGCCCGCAAATATCATCCGGACCTCAACCCTGGTGACAAGTCTGCGGAAGAAAAATTCAAGCAGATTCAAGAAGCCTACGAAGTCCTTTCCGACCCGAAAAAACGGCAGATGTACGATCAATTCGGATTCAATGCGCCCGGTGCGGGCGGAGGTCCAGGGCCCGGAGCCGCGTATGGCGGGGTATCGCCGGAAGACATTCACTTCGATTTCGGCGGATTCGACTTCGGTGGACCCAGCGCGGGAGGCGCGGGCGCAGGCACCAGCTTCCGGGATCTATTCAGCCAGTTCTTTCGCGGAGCGACGGCCGCGCAGCCGGGTGCCGGGCGAGAGCCGGGAACCGACCTCGAATATCAGATTGACATCACGTTTGCCGAAGCGATGCACGGGGCTGTGAAGAAGCTGAGCTTCACGCGACTGGACGTGTGCAATGTCTGCCATGGGGCTGGGGTCGCGCCCGGCGATGAAAAAGTCTGTCCGACGTGCAACGGTTCGGGTCAGGTGACGCAGGTCAGCGGCAAGATGCGCTTTCAGATCACATGCTCGCGGTGCGGCGGAAGCGGCAGGCTCCGCACGATGTGCCGCAACTGTGGCGGAGACGGCCGGGTCCAGCGCGTCGACACGCTCGACGTGCGCATTCCACCCGGCGCTCAGACAGGCTCGCGCGTGCGCGTAGCCGGACGCGGCAACGCGGGCACGGGCGGCGCGCCGCCGGGCGATCTTTACATCATCACAAACGTGCAGCCTCATCCGTTCTTCGAGCGGCGCGGCGACGACCTCTACACGGTGGTCCCGGTGACGGTGAGCGAAGCGTCGCTCGGAGCGAAAGTTGAGGTGCCCACGATCGACGGCCGAGCGCAGGTGCGCATTCCGCCAGGCACGAACAGCGGAAAACGATTGCGGCTGCGCGAAAAGGGCGCGCCCTCGGCGCGTCAGCCGGGCAAACGGGGCGACCAAATCGTTGAGGTGCAGGTCGTGGTGCCGAAACCGGAAGACGAGCGCGTACGGAATTTGCTGAAAGAGTTGGGTAAGCTCGATCAGGAAGACCCGCGGCGCGAGATTTTCGCGCGAGCGGCCGTCTGAGCACAGGCAAGGAAACGGCGATGACACCGCGTGCGAAGAAGAAAGCAAAGGCCGGGTACATGATCAGTGCAGTCGCCGAGCTGTACAAGCTGCATCCCCAGACGCTGCGCCTGTACGAGCGCGTGGGGCTGCTCAAGCCGTCCCGCTCCCAGGGGAACACGCGCCTCTACACGGACGAAGACCTCGAGCGGCTGGAAGTGATCCTCAACCTCACGCGCGAGCTCGGAGTCAATCTCGCTGGCATCGAAATCATCCTCAATATGCGCGACAAAATGGGCGAGATGCAGGCGCAGATGGAAGAGTTCATTCGGTTCGTGCGCAACGAAATGGCGCGAAATCTCGTGTTTCCTGATGAGCGCAAGATTCGCCACGCGATTGTCCGCGCTGCGCCGCGCCACGCCATCCGTGTTGAAAAGTAACGATCCGAACAGGATCGTCAGCCCCGCCGAACATCGCGAGCGAGAGATCTCTCTTTAGGCCTTCTCTGCCGTCGTCGGGTCGAGGATCGTCTTGATTTCGGAGATGCGATTCGCCGGAAAACCGCCGATCCGGGCATGCTCGCGGATCAACTGTTCGCTGGGTGCGATGTAGACGCAGTAGATCTTGTTGTCGGTCACGTAGCTCTCGACCCATTGAATTTGCGGACCCAGGTCGCGCAGCACAGAACACGACTTTTGCGAAACGGCCTGCAGCTGCTCTTTTGGCAGCGACCCTGCGCCTGGAATTTCCCTTTCGATTAGAAACTTGGGCATGCGGGCTCCCGCCTTTCCTTCGTTTGAAGCCCAGCGAGTATATCTCAGCGCGAATTCCACAACTCCTCTCCATTTGCACAGGGGCTCGTCTGCTTGCGCTCGATTGGCGGGCCGCATATGCTTGAAAAATGGCGCGAGCGGATTGTCCCATCTGCCAAGGCAGCGGCTGGAAAGTCGTCGAACGAACGACGAAAGGCGCACAGGTGTTTTCTGCGGACAAGCCCGGCGGTGGAATCGGCGAACCGAAGATGGTCTGGGCGATTCCATGCGATTGCACGGCCGGGGACCGCACTGAGCGCGCGCTCGCCAAAGCGCGCGTGCCCGAGCGCTATCGGCACTGCGACTTCGATAACTACGAGACAGACAACGAAATCGAGAACGTTTCGCGCGCGCAACTGGACGCATGGAATCGCAGCCTGGCGCAGGCGAAGCTCGTGGTGCAGCGCTTCGCCGCTGAATTCCCCGTCGGCAGCGAACACGGCCTGCTGCTGATGGGCCCATGTGGAGTCGGCAAAACGCATCTCGCGGTCGCTGCACTTAAAGAGATCGTGCTGCGCGGGCATAGTGGGCTCTTTTACGATTATCGCGAGTTACTCAAGGCCATCCAGGACAGCTACAACCCCGAAAGCCAGACAACGGAGATGGGCGTGCTCGAGCCCGTGCTCAAGGCCGAGCTTTTGGTGCTCGACGATGTCGGTTCGAGCAAACCCTCGCTCTGGGCGCTCGAAACCGTCGGGCACATTCTGAACACGCGCTACAACGAAAAGCGCGTCACGCTGCTGACGACGAATTTCCTCGACGCTGATGCGGTGGACGGCTCGCCTGCCGCGCCGCCTCCCAGAGTCGCGGGGGCGCGCACGCCGATCGCCGAGGATTCGCTGACCGACCGCGTCGGGAAGCGGATTCGGTCCAGGTTGTACGAAATGTGCCGCACGATTGAGATCTTCGCTCCGGATTACCGCAAGGAGATCCGTAACATCAGCCGCTTCCGGGCTTAGCCCTCTCGTCAACCGCCTTAAATCGCATATCTCTATCGTTATGAATTAAATACATTTAGTTTGAGTGTGCGATTTGCTTCGCTAATCGCAGCAGGCTAGAATCCCAATCGAGTTCTCCGACCTCTGCGGCCTACAGGGGAGAAACCCCATGGCCCAGAGGCGATGCTCCGCGAACCACAAAAAGGGCTCCCAGGTCGCCGGTGAGGCGAGCTCGGGACAACGGAGCTGAGGGTTCGGGTGGAAACGCCCGGGCCTCCCGTGTTTGGAAAGGGGAAAGCCTGGCGTAGAGGTTCGAGCGCCGGGCGTGTCGCCCAAGTCCAAATGCGGATTTGGGCTTTTTTGTGCCAATCCGATCAGGATTGGCATCCTGAGGACGGCGCAGTTGCCGGACGAAGGATCCGACGCGAAGCGACGAATCTCGAATCAGGAACACATGTCCCTCACGGACAAATTCGGCCGCCAGATCATGGACCTGCGGGTTTCCGTCACGGACCGCTGCAATTTTCGCTGCGTCTACTGCCGGTCGGCTAATCCCGAAACGCACATGCCAAAGGGCGAGCTGCTCGAATGGGAAGAATACGAACGGCTGGTGCGGCTGCTGGTAGGCATGGGCATCCGCAAGGTGCGTGTAACGGGCGGCGAGCCGCTGGTTCGGCGGGGAATCGAGGGTTTCATCGCGCGGCTGAAAGCGCTCGACGTACGGGACCTTTCGATGACCACCAACGGCTACGCGTTGGCCGACCGGTGTGAAGGTCTCGTGGCCGCGGGAATGGACCGCATCAATATCAGCCTCGATTCACTCAATCGCGAAAAGTTTGAGCGGATCACTCGCACCAAGACGTTCGATCAGGTGATCGCCGGAATCGACGCGGCGCAGGCTTCGAAGCTGCGTCCCGTGAAAGTGAATGCCGTGCTTGTGCGCGGCATCAATGATGACGAAGTCGAAGCGTTTGCGGAATTTGCGCGCGACCGCGGCCTGATCATGCGCTTCATCGAATTCATGCCGCTCGATGCCGACCGCGCCTGGACGCGCGATATGGTCGTCACCGGAGCGGAGGTCTATCGGCGCATTTCGGCGATCTGGCCGCTGGTGCCGGTGGTACACGAGCGCAGCGAGACGGCCCGCAAGTACCGCTTCGCCGATGGACGGGGTGAGATCGGGCTGGTTTCTCCGGTGTCGCAACCGTTCTGCGGGCATTGCTCGCGCCTGCGGCTAACGGCCGACGGCAAGCTGCGAACGTGCCTCTTCAGCAAGGAAGATCATGACCTGCGGTCTCTATTGCGCGGCGGCGCGAGCGACCAGGAGATCAGTGATGAGATCCTGGCAATCGTCGCGCAAAAGGAAAAGGGCCATCGCATCAACGAACCAGGCTTCCTGCCACCCTCGCGCACCATGGTCTCCATCGGGGGCTGAGGCGAGGCTCGCGCTCTCCCCGCGCTCCGCGGTACTATCAAGACAGCATGGCCGAAGACGAATCCAAACTGCCGATCCGACCAGGATCGGCATCCCGAGCGAACGAAGTGAGTCGAGGGATCTCTTCCGCCATGAACCAGGTCGCAATGCCGTCGTTCGAGAACGTGCGACAAAATGGCTGACGACGAATCCAAACTCTTCTCTCTGCGAGAGGCTGAGCGTCTGCGCACGCAGCTTGAACCGATTCTGATCGAAGCGATCGAGTCGCGGCGCAAACTCGGCGAACTCGATGAGAAACTCGGCAAGCTCGCCGAACGCATTCAACGGTCTGGCGGGCTGATGGTGCGCTACGAGGATGCCGCCAAGCTGCGGATCGAGCGCGACAGCCTCGAACAAAACATTCGCGAGGCGCTCGAGCGCATCCACTCGACTGGCTGCATCGTGAAGGACCTCGAGGTTGGCTTGCTGGATTTCCCTGCGCGAATCGAGGGTGAGGACGTTTACCTCTGTTGGAAGCTCGGCGAAGACCGCATTCGCTTCTACCACCGACAGGACGAGGGCTTCGCCGGCCGCAAGCCGATCGACCCTCGCGACGCGGACCTTGGTAATCCCATTTAATAAGCCTTTCCTGCAGCCGCCCAGAGAGAACCCAATCGCTGCTTGACACGGAACGGTGCGACTGCAAAAGTAGCTGTCCAAACTCAAAAAGACTCGACAAGGAGATCGGAAGAAAGCCATGGCCACAGAAACCGCAGCTGCGCCAATTCGCGTGACCGATGCCGCGTGGGAAGCCATCGAGGGAGGCTACGACCTGCAGGTACACGTCGCACCGGACGTGATCGCGCGGCGCATCGACGATCTGGACCTCGCCAAGGAATTTCTCGCGCGCAAGCTCAAGGGGTTCGTGCTGAAGTCGCACTACGCGCCCACTTATGAGCGAGCAAAGGTGGTGACGAAGGCGTCGCCGGGAATTACGGCGTACGGCGCGATCACGCTGAATCACAGCGTCGGCGGACTGAATCCAGTGGCGCTCGAAATTGCAGGCCGTTCAGGCAATAAGATTGTCTGGATGCCCACGGTTGACGCGGAGAACGAAACAGCCGGACGCACGGACGGCCCCACGGACAAGCTGCCTTTCTGGGCCAAGATTCAGCGCGAGCTTTCGGCGACGGGCATCGCGCCGCCACCTCTGACCGTGATCGATGCGGACGGCAAAGTGAAGGCGGCTGCGCAGCGCTGCCTTGAGCTGATCGGCAAGCACGACATGATCCTCGCCACCGGTCATCTTAGCAAGAAAGAGATCCGCGCACTCGTGAAGACCGCAAGGGAGATGGGGCTGAAGCGGGTGCTGGTGACGCACGCGGAGTTTCCGTCACAAAACATGAGCGCAGATGAGCAACTGGAAGTGGCCAACATGGGCG